>ULVW01102958.1_pt1 | contig 10639 bp, 6 predicted proteins | sample 1959801 | NCBI WGS metagenome assembly ULVW01 (sample SAMEA4835796, study PRJEB28245) | human gut metagenome | biome: gut microbiome; material: fecal sample | place: Denmark | collected 2008
TAATCGTCGTGGTTCCACTCGCACTTCTTGAGGATTGCTTTGGGTATCTTCTTTATTGTCAGATTGCCGTAAGAATCCTTCTTGCCGTCAAACGATCCGCAACATATCAAAAGCGTGCAACTGTCCCCAACATCGTCGCTTAGCTTTTGCAGCATCTGCGCCGTCAAATGTTGTGTTGTCACATAGATAAAGTCGCTTTCGGTGGACTTGCCCTGCTTCCAATAGACGTCGGGGCTCGGGTCAAAATTAAAGCCCTCCACCTTGCAAAGCGCGCGCACAAGCATGCTTTCGTTAAAATCCTTGTTGATTACGGGATTGCCCCATTCGTCGAACTTTACAAGGCTCGGCGCCAAATTGTAGTAGCGGAAGCCCCCGCCGCCGCGCCAGTTTGCCGACTTTGTGATGCCGCCCGCGTCCTCGCCGTCGATAACCTTTTTTAGGCGCGGAACACAATGAGTGTCGCAATGCTCGCCCAATTCAATGCCAATCCACCTGCGCCCCATTTTGTGCGCCACAGCGGCAGTAGTCCCCGACCCCAAGAAACTGTCTAAAACCAAATCGCCAGGATTGCTCCCCAGCGTCAAAATTCGCTCAATCAAACGTTCAGGCTTGGGTGTATCAAAAACGCTTATATCCTTAAATAAAGCTTTTATCTCGCGCTTAGCCTCTTGATTGTCTCCTACCTCAAGACGAAACCATATTGTTTTAGAAACACTACCGTCTTTTACTTCTGTTAAGAATTTTTTTATGGACGGAACATTATTTCCATCTTTTCCAAACCAAACTCTATTATCTCGAACAAGTTCTTTAAATTTTTCTTCAGATGTTGCCCATGCTCTACTTTCGGGTGGATTAACAATTCTTCCAGAAGGAAGCTTTATCTGATAATCACAAGACTTATTATATGTTCTGACTGAAAAATCGGCAGCTTTCCAAACACCTCGTGGGTCATTATCAGGATTTTTATACCTACTGTTCATTTCTTCTGAACGAGGTAATAAATTAGGCCTCCATGTTTCTTTATTTTTAGCGTATAATATAATATGATCGTGGCTATCACTTAGCCATTTCGTATCATTTTGAGGTGAGTATTTCTTCTCCCACACGATATTTGAAACAAAATTTATTCTGCCGAAGATTTCGTCACATAAAACTTTTAAATAGTGTGATTCATCATCATCAATAGAAATCCAGATAGAACCGTCTTCGGAGAGTAAATTTTTAAGAAGTTCGAGTCTTTCGCGCATTAGGGAAAGCCAGATGGAGTGTTCGAGGCCATCGTCGTAGTGTTCAAAAGCATTGCCGGTATTGTAAGGGGGGTCGATGTAGATACATTTTACGCGGCCGGCATAATCTTGCTCGAGGGCTTTGAGGGCGAGGAGGTTGTCGCCATGAATGAGCATATTGTCGAATATGTCGTTATCCGACACTCTTTTATCCGCATGATAGCTTTTTTCAGGATCTTCGATAAGAATCCGCGGCTCCAACTTCGCCCGCTTCTCCTTCCCCACCCACATCAATTCCAACTTCTGCTTACTAGACATATTGATTACTTCTTTTTAAATGAGTTAAGATGTGTTTTATAGCCAATAATACCAAGTCGTTGAAGCCTAGAAACAACAATAGCTGGTATAATATTTTTTAATTTTGCAAATTGTTTTACCATGTGTGTTTGAACAGCAAAGTCAAAATTTTTAAAGTCCATTTTATTAAAATAGTTATAAACATCCTCATCCTTTAGTAAAATTCTTGATGCAAAGTTATGTGCATTTTTCTCATCGTCATCATCACTATTTGTAGGTTTCCCGACACTATCGATAAATACTTTCAACCTTTTATTTTGAATTACATGATATGATTCATGAAACAACGAATGCCACGCATAGTCTAGTGCCCCACGATTGCTCAAATGTATAATAGGTGTTCCATTTAACCATTCGGTATATCCAAAAACACTACTTTTCCCAATGCATGGAGTAAGTACAATAAAAACACCTGAAGATGCATATTTTTTTGCAATTATATCCCATACCTCATCTAGTCTATTTGAAGATAAATCTCTAATATATCTTACGCTATCCTTAAATTTATCCATGTCAAAAGGCTCTAAACTAGCATCTCTCATTTTTTTTCTACCGCAATTCAACCAAGCAATAAAATCATATTTATTTATCTCTTGTTTTGGAGTATAAGCCATTCCATGTAATTGTTTATCAATTATTTTATCTAGTAATGACAGTCTTGAAATCTCAAAGAACGACAATAAGGATTTTATTTTAAGGACAATGTTGTTCTCGTTACTCAAAAAACCTAATTTAACAAGCTTATTAAATAATGTATTTAGATTATAAGCATTAAATATATTTATCTCTTCAGCAAGAATAGTTCTTTCCTCTTCTATCCGATTTTGAAATTCGTCATACCTTCCTTGAGCAGCAATCCAAAAACTTGCAGGCGTTCCAAAAACATTTTCCAATTTTATTGCAGTTTCAGTAGAAATTCCAGACTTCCTTTTCATTATGTTACTAATATACTTTGGAGTCATACCTAGTCTGCTAGCAAGTTCTTCCTGACTCATCTTAAAGTAATTCAAGGAGTCTTTTATAAATTCACTCGGGTGAACAGCAACTGAATTCAGTATTGTATCCATGGCATTTTCCTTAGTGATAATCAACAATTTCTATAATTTCTATTTTATCTATTTTTTCATATTCTGATGGAGCTTTAGATTTATCATATTCTCCAAGCAAATGAAAAATAAGCCTAAAAGGATGTCCGCAATCCAATCCCCAATAGCCTTTTCTATCGCCTTTTAATTCGTGCCCTTTTAGCTGTTTAAATGTGGGATGAGTAAAAACTTCTCTAAAATTCTTACAGCATTGGAAAAGTGTGAGAATTTTTATTAGTTCCGTAGCTTTAACACTATTACATTTTTTACCCTTTATTTGGCATAGGATATACATATCGGAAAGTTCTTTTATTTCCTTCTGTACTTTATGCCCTTTTAAAGAAAATTCCATTTTTTTATTAACCTAAATGGTTAATACTTTTTCTAAGTCAAGAATTTTATTTTTTATATAGAATCGTATTCATCCCAAAGTCTAAGTTCCATCTGCTCATTCAAACGAGGATAGGCTACTTGAAGCTTGGAATAAAATGAGAACCATGAATTAGAACACTTCATTAGCGCAATCACTCCAAAAAGATGTCCTTTCAATGCAATTTGTCCAATATTAGGAGTTAACCATTGGTGGTGTTTTGATGCACGTTTACCGTCTACAATAATAGGATTAAGTTTTTCAAGTTCGTCTATTAGCCCAGGTGCCATCCTTGAATAGACTATATCTTTTGTTATTTTCCCTACTACACTGGGCTTATTCTTTTTTTGAACCTTACAAGAGCTCCAATCCCAACCTTTCAATCTAAATAGATTTTCATAATACTCATCTTGAAAATGTTTTTCCCATGGACCTAAGTACTTTGCTAAATACGAATCTAGAATTATTTGTAGTTCATTATCAACACGTACCCTTTGGTAATATGTTGCCTCATCTATTAGTGCGATTATACCTACGTTTGCAAGTGATACGACAATATCTTCACATATTTCAGCTATTGCCAAAGCGATTGGGGTTCTTGTAAATCCCCACTTTCTTGCCCTTAATACTGATTTACAGTAGTCTGTAATTAGGGTACCTTCATATCCGTGTAATGTAATCCCATTTTTTAATTTAAAAGGAATAGGTCTTTTTATTTTATCAAGTAATGAGCTTGTTGATTTATTTAATTTTGTTGTTGCATATAAAAGAGGTTGTAATGCCTCAGAATATTTTATTTGCCTATTTTTTTTCTCCCCAAGCATTGAAAGAAAATCATCCTTGTTTACTATTCTTTGCTTATTGTTTAGAACATAGCATCTGAGAGAATAATTACCTATCTGTATTCTTCCTTCATGAGTTGCTTGTTGATCCACTTTATTCATACAATTCTCCAATCTATGGCGAATATTATTTGTGATTTTACGGGTTTTTGTAAAGATTTTTCTGCATTTTTTATTAATTTATCGCGTTCGGCGTCTATGGCATCTTGCGCTTCAAAGAGTTTGCGGCGCATATTCATGCGCTCGTTATCGAGCGTTTTTTGCTGACGTTGAAGTTCTATTTTTTCCTCAAGAGTGTGTGGTTGGCGGGAGGTCTTTTTCAGTTCCCGTATCTTTTTGTCAATCTCTTTCAGTTTGATTTCGAGGGCGTTTTTGCGGTCGTTGCTCCAACTTTCCAACTTTTCCACTTCGGCGTCGAATTCCTTTTCGGCATTTTGGGCGTTTTGCCGCAAGATTTCCGCCTTTTGGCTCTCGAAAATTTCCTCCAATTTGCCGGGGATAAAAGGCTCGTTTATATCGTAGGCGCGCGCGTTGAGATTAAATAGGCGGCGGGCGGTGTCTTGCTCTATGGTGTTGCCCAAATCGTCAACGCAGGAAATTACAAGGTGGTCTTCGGGCGCGGAATCGTCGCCTATGGTAACTTTTGAAAGCATGAGTTTGCCAGACTTCTTTGGCAGTTGCTCCAAGGCAGTTATTTTGCCGGGGGTGTTGTCGTAGTCAAAAAGTATGCCTCGGTAGGGCAAGTCGCGGTTTAGTGCGCGGGAAATCAACTTTTCGGCGATTGGGTGGGTGATGCCGTAAGGTTCGCAAAAGTCGCCAAACCACTTTATGGCGTACAGCTTTTTGTCGGGTACGTCGCGGTTCTGGGGATTGAATATTTGAAATGTCAGATTTTCCTCGTCGAAGAATGCGCCGGTGCCGTCGAGCTCGTGCCGCGTGAGTGCCCACAATAGGGCCTGCATTTTGTCAATCGTCGTGGAAGATGCCTCTTGGTAAACGTTCAGGCGCTCGGCGACTTCGGCGTCAAAATTTTCAAGCAGTTTGCGGCGGGCGTTGCGCATGTTCTCGCCTATCTCATGGGCAAACATCTCCTGGATAAAATCAAACTCGCGCTGAATGTCGTAGGAAGTGCGGCAATTCTGGTATATCTGGGCTATGCGCCGCTCGAAGTCGACACCGCTTTCTATGGCGCCCAGAACTTCGTCGCTTGCGCCAAAAACACCTTCGAAAAGTTTTAACTTTTTTTCGAGAATATCAAAAACCCGGCAGTCGGCCTCGTTATTTACGTTCAAAAAATTTACGACAACGACATCGTACTTTTGCCCGTAGCGGTGGCAGCGGCCTATGCGCTGTTCTATGCGCTGCGGATTCCACGGTAAATCGTAATTTACCACGAGCGAGCAAAACTGCAAATTTATCCCTTCGGCTGCGGCTTCGGTTGCTATCATAATTTGCGCATTATCCCGAAAATGCTCGACAAGGGCTGTGCGCATGTCTGCCGTCTTAGAAGCTGTAACGCGGCTTGGGTTGTTGGTGCGCCAATTGCCGTAAATCCTTTTGCTTTCGGGGTCGGAATTTGTGCCGTTAAAAAGCATTATTTTATCTTTATACCCGTTTGCCGAAAGAAGCTCACACAAATACTGCTGCGTGCGGCGCGACTCAGTAAACACAACCGCCTTTTCCGCTGCTCCAAAGCTTTTTGCCATTTTAAACCCCTCTTTTAGGGCTATCAGCAAAGCCTTCCCCTTGGAGTTTTCCCGAATTGCAAGCGCGTGTGAAAGGTATATCTTTAAATCGGCAATTTCCGACTCTATTGCCTTGCGCTCTTGTGCTGTAAGTGGGGCAGGGGATTCGCAACCCTCAAAATCTTCATCTTCCGATTTGCCTTCGCCGTCCGCGTCGCCATCTCTTTCGCTATCGGAAGGTTCGGGCAGGGCGTCAAAATTTTGATATTCGTCCGCCGTCTCAAAGTCGTCCTCTATGTTTATATCCCCGCATAGGGCGGAATCGGCATTGAGCATGTCTTCGAGGCGGGTTATCAAACTTTCAAGAGTGCCCGCAATCGCGTAGCTCGACGACGCCAAAAGTTTGCGCAATATCATGGTCATGAGCTTGCGCCTGCTGTTGGGCAAGGCCTGGAGGGGCTCGCGGCGCAGATATTCTGAAACTTCGCTATAAAGCAAGTCCTCCGCTTTGGTGGATTCAAATTTTTGTGTGTAGGCGTGCCGCTTGGTGTACTTTATGTACTTTAAAACCTGTTTTCTTAACGTGCGCTTGCAGACGTTTTGAAGGCGCTTGCGAAGCTCGGCAAAAGACGAGTCGCTTTCGTTTGCGATAAAAAGCTCCCGAAAGCTTTTTTCGTCGCCAAAAATATGGTCGTCTATAAGTCCGACAAGCCCGTATAGCTCCATCAAATTATTTTGAAGGGGCGTGGCGGTAAGCAGTATTTTGGGCGCCGACGCGAGGGCGCGCTTTATTGCGGAGCCAATCTTGTTGCCGCTCTTATAAACATTGCGCAGGCGGTGGGCTTCGTCGATTACCGCCAAATCCCACAGCGTTTTGGAAAGGTATGTCTCTTTGTTACGGGCAAATGCGTAGGAGGTTATGACGATTTTGTCGGTGTCGAAAGGATTCAAATTGCCGCTTCTTATAGCGTCGTTAAAGCTTTTTGCCTCCAAAATTACGGACGGCAACGCAAACTTCTCCTCAAGCTCTATCATCCATTGCTTGCGCAAATTAGCGGGTACTATAATCAATATCCTGCGCTTCTTCTCCGCCCACCTTTGCGCAATTAGAATCCCGGCCTCTATCGTCTTGCCAAGCCCGACTTCGTCGGCAAGCAGCGCTCCTTTTGAAAAAGGCGATCTAAATGCAAATACTGCGGCGTCCACCTGGTGCGGATTCAAGTCTATGCGCGAACCCATGAGGGCGGCCGCGATTCGCTCTATTGTCCCCATGGGGGCGCGCATGGTGAGCTCGTTTGCAAAAAGTTGCGAATGGTAGTCTGTTATCATCAAAATTGTTCCGCTGTCAAATCTGGCAAAACATTAAAGAACTTTTTTGCGGGAAATTCAACAGGAATGTTAAATATAGAAGAGGCGTAATGATAAAAGATTCGTTGTATTAAAAACGCTTGTAGATCGAATCTCTATTTACTGACAAAGACGTTTTACTTTAAAATAATAATATATCTTGTGGTGAAACAATGAAATTTAAGACCATTTAATATGATAAGATTCGTGCTAAAAATACTTTTAAAATAAATTCATTTGCTTTTAATGACTTTCATAGTGGATAGTCATTTTGATTGTTATTGAAATATTATTCCACTTCCCTAAACTTTTACTTGTTCTGCAATGATTGTAAGCGCAATTCAAAAATCAAATTCAATTTATATCTATAAAGACAAAGGGCCAGTCATGGTCCGCGGCGGGTTTCTCGTTAGTTTTACTGCGACAACTTATTCCTATGTGCCCACAAAAAATACTAAACTTGTCATAGTCTGCGACGAAAATGGGCATCGGATAAAGAGTTTTAACGCACCCAGCCCTATAAAATCCGGGCCGGGATGGTAGATTCACAAAGTCTTGCGAGAATAAATTTGGCGCAATCGCAAATTTAGACGGCAACGCATGCCATTGGCCATAATCCTAATCTCACTTGGGCACTTTTACCTCCAAAGCCAAGCGCTATTCATTACTTCTGGACCAAATTTTTCGAGAGCAAAAATAGACTTCATTTACATCTTTAGGTATATCCAAAGTCGTCTTAAAATTTCCCAAAGATTCAAGTTTGAGCTTTCCCATAATGTAAATTTTATCTCCCTCTCTAATATTATGTATATCATCAAAACCCCATGCGCTCTCGCCGTATTCAGCATAAATTCGCAGTTTCACATGATATTCATCATCTATTTCTTCGCAGCACGATACTTTCAAGTAGGCAGTGTTGATATTCTTAGATACTATAAAACATGCGCATAAGAATAAAGAAAATATTAGTATAATAATGTTTCTCATCTGCTATAACCAGAATTGTTCCATTATGGAATTTGGTAAAATATTAAAGAATATTTTCAGGGAAAATTCAACCGCAATGTTGAATCTCTAAAACGCATCCTTCTTTTATTCACAGTAAAAAGTGTTGAATATTGCATATTTTCATAGAAAAAAGTGTATTGACATTACTGCTTTTTGCCCTCAATTTAATGTAAATAATAAAATTACGGCCATGTACAGAGACAAGTTAGAAGATTTAATTGCCTGGAAAAATGATAAGAATCGCAAACCGTTAATTCTTAGGGGTGCTAGGCAAGTTGGGAAAACTTGGCTAATGAAAGAATTTGGCAAAAAAGCCTATAAGAAAACCGTATATGTAAACTTTGACAACGAGGACAATTTAAAGGAACTTTTTAAGCCCGACTTGAATGTGGCTCGAATCATATCGACTCTCGAAATTTTGGCGGGCGAAAAAATAAATCCGGACGACACATTAATAATCTTGGACGAAATCCAATCCGCCGAGAGAGGATTGAATTCTCTCAAATATTTCAATGAAGACGCGCCGCAATACCATATTATGGCGGCGGGATCGTTGCTTGGAATGTCGTTAAAACCAAACGAGTCATTTCCCGTCGGCAAAGTGAATTTCCTCACGTTGCGTCCGATGTCCTTTTACGAATTCCTTCAGGCCAATGGCAAAACTCAATATTTAGAAGCTCTAAAAAATGGGAATTGGGACGTGCTGAGAATGTTCCATGACAAGCTAATCGAGCTACTGAAATACTATATGTTTGTGGGAGGAATGCCTGCTGCCGTAAGCGAATTTGCTGACAGCCGAGATGTCTTTAAGGTCCGCCAAATTCAAAAGGATATAATAACTTCCTATGAAAGCGACTTCGCGAAACATGCGCCAGATAAGCATATCCCGCGAATCAGAATGGTCTGGCAAAATATTCCAAGTCAGTTGGCGAAAGAAAACAAGAAATTCATATATTCGGCAATTCGCAGCGGCGCCAGGGCGAAAGATTTTGAAGTTGCCATTCAATGGCTTGTTGACTGCGGATTGATTTTAAAGAATTACAACACGGAAACACCCCAGCTCCCACTATCTGCACACGAAAATATCGATATATTTAAATTGTACTTATTGGACATAGGCCTGCTTGGAGCCCTCTCAAATCTTGACGCAAAAACCATTATAGAGGGAAATTCTCTCTTCGTTCAAACAAAAGGAGCCTTTGCCGAGCAATATGCAATGCAAGAATTGAGCCTAGATGATAATCCATGCGCATATTGGACAAATCCTACCGGAAATGCGGAAGTCGATTTTGTAAAACAAATATCTTCAGAAATATTCCCGGTGGAAGTAAAATCTGCCGACAACGTCAAGGCAAAGAGCCTGAACATATATCGCGAAAAATACTCGCCAAAGCTTGCGATTAGAGCGTCACTTAAAAACTATGGCCTCGAAAATAATATTCTCAGCTTGCCTCTATATGCGCTTGGAAGCCTCTCCAAATATTGCAAAGACAGAATTTCGGGAAAGTTATAATCACGCTATAATTCCCAACGCGTATATTTGTATGGCATTTCGGGTTAACGCAATTAGTTGTAAAAAGCGTTAAACAATCTTCCATTCGGAAATTTGTCCCAAAAATTTTCGCAAGATAGACGCTTTTATATTCTATCCTAAAACAGCCCAATTAAATTCAAAAAAATAACCTTGAGTAAGCAGTGCTAAAAATTTTTTAAAGCCCACCATTTGACGAAGAGGCGAACCGCGTTAAATATGGCGGTTCGCTTTTTTGTATTTAAGCGGCTATAAATTGCCACGATGCGTCCGTACGCATAAATGCAGAGAGCTGTTGCGTTTCTATACGCATGCAAATTGATTGCAATGGCTTAAACTGCATAGCGTAAAAAAACTGCAAAACAATCCGGCCAATTTTTATAAATTTCTTGAAAGAGGAGAATGTTTAACGGCAGTTAGCGTTATCTCGTTAAAACGCCCGCTTAAGAATTCAATCTTTTTCCTTAAAATCCTATTTTTTGCGCTATGGTGTTAAAGGTATTTTTTTGTCGTTTTTGTAATAAAATAAATTTTAGCTATAGTTTATTATATCTTTAATCGTTTGGGGTGCAGAGTCTTTAGCAAACTCGAAATATCGTGTAGGCCTTTAAATGTTCATAGGGAAGTTCCCTCTTCCTAGTTCAAATTTTTTCAAATACTCCAATATATAGTCCTATAGACTCTTGAGTAAATAAGGCTTCCGACGGAATATCTGAAATATAAATTTTATGATAGATAGAATTTTGTGGCGGTAGTTTATCGTCGAAGTTTTTTATTCGGCAATACTGCTGATGCGGCAGGAAGTTTTGGGCAGTGCATAATAGCTTGATTGCGGAAAGTTTTCTGGCTTGAGAAATAGTTGATTACATTACGCCAGTTCTGTGCTATTGAATAGTCTGCCAGGACAAATATGTGTCTCGAAAAGAACAAGCTCGGATTTTTCGGTTTCGGTTATAAGCAATCCGCCTTTGGGAAGGAATGCGCAGTTGCTTGGGTTTTTCCCTTGTAGGCTTATTTCTCCGATAACTTTCCCAGCCGGGGAAAGGATTTTGACAACTCCGCTTCCGTACACTGCAACGTACAAGTTGCCATCGCTTCCAAAAGCCATTCCGTCAGGGCCAACGATTCCTCCTGTTTCCGCCCATATTTGGGTCAACACCAAAGGTTGTGGAATAGGTTGATTTTTTA
>ULVW01087006.1_pt1 | contig 10613 bp, 7 predicted proteins | sample 1959801 | NCBI WGS metagenome assembly ULVW01 (sample SAMEA4835796, study PRJEB28245) | human gut metagenome | biome: gut microbiome; material: fecal sample | place: Denmark | collected 2008
GGCGTAGATCGTCTGGTAATACTCCTGATCCATCGGCTCCACCTTGCGCTTGATGTACTTGGGCAGAGGCGTCTCTCCCAGAGAAAGGAGTTTCGCACGGAATTCCTCGTACGACCCGTCGAACAGGAAACGCAGTGTACGCCCTCTCGAGGTCGTATTGTCGATCACCTCGGCCACCAACGAATCGTCATCGCCGAAGAACAATTTGTTCCCGATGCGGATCTTGCGCGCCGGATCGACGATCACATCCCACAGACGCTGCTCGGCATTGAGCTCGCGCAGGAGGAACACCTCGATCTTGGCTCCGGTTTTTTCCTTGTTGCCGTACATACGCGCCGGGAACACCTTGGTATTGTTGATGATCATCACATCGCCTTCGCCGAAATAATCGACCAAGTCTTTGAACAAACGGTGCTCTATCTTCCCGCTGTCACGATGGATGACCATCAGGCGGGCTTCATCCCGGTTTTCGGTCGGATACTCGGCCAGGAGTTCCGGAGGAAGGTTAAAATCGAAGTTGGACAGTTTCATACTTTCGTAGGATTGATATTCTTTGTTTTACGGCCGCAAAGATACGCCCATTAACACAGGGAATGCAAGTGTCCCCGATAAAACCCCACCGGATCGGACAAGAAATACCGCCCCGGATTGCCACTGCGCTCGCCTTTGCGTATCGCTGGATAAGACAGGCTGCGCCTCAGCTCATCCTTCGGGGAAAAACTTCGTTTTCCCCTGCCGCTTTGCGCTCGGCTTTCCGTATCTTTGGTCTCATATATCTTCACGGATTTCTCATCCCGCAAAAGATCGATCCTTATGAAAAACAACAAGAAGCGCCCCTTGGAAAAATACCTCGCCCCCACGGCGGAGGTCGTACAGGTCGATGTCGAACGTGGGTTTGCCGTCTCGGCACCCGGCTATGGAGACGGAGGCATCTGGTAAACGCAAACAACCATGAACTTGAAAAAAACGCTATCCGGAATGAAAACCACGAAATATCTCCTGTCTGCCCTGTGCCTGGCTGCGCTGGCCGCCGGCTGCACCAAGGACACCGGAATGCGCACCTCCTCGGTCGAAGGTCTGCGCATCTCGGTAACCGCAACCACCCCCTCTACCCGTACTTCCTTGCACGAAGACGGTCTTTCACTCCTGTGGGAGGAAGGCGACCAGCTCCAACTGATCCCCACCAACGCTGACAATGACAACATCTATACCCTGACCCTCGATGAGAAGTCCCTCTCATCCGACAGGACCCAGGCCGATTTTGTCGCTTCGCAGGCGATCCCCCAAGGGGAATACTACCTGGCCTCCTCGAATGCCAAACCTGGCATGGAAAGTGACCCACACACGATCACATTCCTTTACTCCGACAGCAAGGACGCCGCTGCCTCCAATATTACGGTAACCGATGCGACCAAGAACACCCACGAAGGCGGGCTGAAAACCATGGCCCTTCTCTCGGACAGATTTGCCGTTTCGGCGGATGACACCGAGATTTTGACCTCGCTGAAGCATTACAGCACCTTGCTGGAGTTACCCATCCTCCTTACCTCCAATACTACCGGAGCGGATGTAACCCTGAACAAGATCACTCTGGAAGCATCGTCGGAAAAATTTCCTACCAGCATCCAAATGGACTTAGACACGCCTACAGAGACAAGTCCTTCTCTTTCTGTTACCTTTTCCGACACACCGGTTCTTCCCGCAGGCGAACCGTACAAGGCTTACATGCCCTTGTTGGCCGTGAACTCTTTGGATTTGAGCGGAGAGGAAATCACCATCACGGTATCGACCTCGGCGGGAGATTTCACCTTCACCAAACCGGGACGGACGCTTGAACCCGGATACCGCTACACATTGAGCGATCTGAACATCGCCGCCCAGCCGACCCTGATCACCAGCGAAACCGAGTGGAACCGGGCTCTCTCCGAAGGGAAAAGCCTCCTTACCCTCGGGGCAAACGTGGAACTGACCGCATCGGCCACTCTTCCCACTTACGATATCACCGTAACGGGCAATTACGCCCTCACGATGAATGTCGAAGGACGGACTCCTTCCTCCTTCAGTAGCGACATATTGTACATTCCTACGACCAATGGCCGCGCAGAGATCACCTCGAAGCTGACCCTTGCGGGCGGAGCGGACCTGGTGGTCAAGAACGGCTACCTGTATCTTTCGGATCTGGAAGCAGGCGACGGCAGCGAACTTTCGAGCGAAGGCGGCCGTCTGGTGGTTACGAACGCGCTGACCGTTGCTTCGGGCGCAAGCGCCACCATCGCTTCGAGCCTGGTGGCCAGCTGCAAAAGTCTCTACCGTGAAGGCGCTACCCTGACGGTAAACGGCAAGCTGTATTACGGGAATGTCGCTTCGGGCGAAGTTCCCTCGGGCGATGTGGCACAAGTATCCAATGTACAACTTCCGTATTCCAATTTCGACAATTGGTATCAAACGGCAATATCTATGTGGATGTTAGGAAAGGCTAACGGATGGTTTGTTGGAGAAAGTGCATCCGCTCCGTCGGTTTGGCAATCCGGAAATGGAAATAGTACGAACCCGAGTGGGGGAGGACTGGCTATGGCCGGCGAGGACAAAAATCCTACCAGACGTTCGGATGTAGTGGTTGTAACTGGGTCTAAATATTCGGTGCAAATGGTTTCTGCTTATGTTACTATTATGAGTGTCCCAAAATTCGCTGCAGGGAACCTATTTACGGGAACGTATGACGAAACCGTAATATCTTCTCAAGGGGCTAAAATGACTTTTGGTGTACCTTATGGCGAGAAGCCGATCGCCTTGTCGGGATATTATCGTTACGAAGGAGGCAAGATTGATTATCGGGAGAATAAACCTGTTACGGAAGAAACAGACGACCAGTGCGATCTTTACATAGCCTTGTCGAAAAAGGCTTATAGCATAAACACCTCCGATCCTACATCTTATCCAGGCAAGGTAGCTGAAACGGATTTGGTGAACGATCCGGATATTGTAGCTTATGGCCGCCTGACCAGTTCGGAAGCAACAAATGGTTATCGCCCCTTCTACATCGAACTCACCTACAAGAATAATGATTTCAACCCGGCACAAGCAACACATATCATGGTTGTTGCTACCAGCAGCAAGGGCGGGGCACAGTTTACCGGCAGCACCTCCAGCGTGCTGTATCTGGACGAGTTGAACCTCGAGTTTTAACCCCTCCGTGCCCTTTCAGGGGCTCGGAAAGTTCTCGGAGCGGCGCCTAAAGGCGCCGCTCCGTTTTTTACGGATTAGTATTTGGGAGACGAACGGACGAAACTTTGTTTTTTGCTACCTTTACATCAAACCAGCAGGACGGGGATTCCCGCCGTCCTTACCCTTGTACACGATGAAGAAAATACTTCTGCTCTCCGACACCCACGGCACACTCGATGCGGCCATCCTGCGCCACGCCCGGGAAGCCGACCAGATATGGCATGCGGGCGACATCGGCTCGATGGCCGTCGCTGAAGGCCTCGCGGCCGTGGCTCCCCTTCGTGCCGTCTATGGCAATGCCGACGGCGGAGAAATCCGCGCTGCATTCCCCGAGCGGCTTCGCTTTGTCGAGGAAGGGGTGGAAGTCCTGCTCAAACACATCGGAGGCTATCCCGGGCACTACGACCGCAGCGTGCAGGAGGAACTCTTCGCCGCTCCCCCCACGCTGTTCGTCTGCGGGCATTCGCACATCCTGAAAGTGATGATGGACCGCCGCCTGGGTGTCATGCACTTCAACCCCGGTGCCGCCGGGAGATACGGCATCCACCACGTGCGCACCCTGCTGCGCTTTACCCTGGAGAAGGGGAAAATCGACCATCTGGAGGCCATCGAACTGGGTCCCCGCGCCGGATGGTAACGCTTATGAAAAATATTGCTTTGGCATAACGGGACTCTTGATGCGACAGAAGGGTAAAAAAGCGCCCCCCTTCCCCAAACCGTCTACCGGAACACCTTCTCGGGGATGGACACGCCCGGATCGACCGACGTGGTCTGCCAAATGATCCTTCCGCTCTCGTCCCGGATCTCAGTCGTAAAGGGATACATCACCCCGTCCACCTCCTTGTAGTCCCTGTAATCGGAATACGAAGCGATCTTCTCCGGTTCATAGCGCGTCACCCGGCCGTTCTCGTCGGTTTCCTTCACGGCCCGCGAAGCCACCTCCTCGATGCGCAATACCCGGTAATCCTCCGTCGAAAAATAGTAGTTCTGTATTTTCCCGTCCGGCAAAGTAACATTCATCCGGTAGGTGAAATGCCCCAACACCGGCACGATGCTGTCCAATTCCGCCTGGAAGCCTTCCTTTTCGTAATCCAACAGCGGGAAGATCGAACGGGACAGACGGCCCTTTTCCACCGCATCGGCCGAAAGAGCGGTCGTGGTATTCTCTACCTTGGTGTATCCCATGTTGCCGTTGTAGGTCGTCTTGAGATAAACCTCGTCGTCGAAGAGCAGCAACTGCTGGTAGTAAAACGGCAAACGCGCCAACACCACCGCCTGAAGTTTTCTATCGCCGATAAGGATGTCGTACTGCTGGCGGAGCGTCTTGACCGCCCGCATTTTCTTTTCTCCGCCCATCGCCTCGAAGTACCGCTCCAGCACATCCCGCGCCGAAATACTGTCGGTGATCGGCTGGGACAACGAAGGCCGTGCCACCCGCTGGGCTGTCTTGTCGTAAAACGTCACATCGTACCCGGCCAACTCCAAAGGCGGCACCACCTTGCGCGCATCGCCGTAGATGACGATCCGGAACTGCGAAGGCTTGATGTACTTTTGCGCCACCCGCATCACATCCTCGGCCGTCACGTCGTTGATCTGCCGGAGAATATCTTCCAGGAAGTCCTGTTTTACCGTGCCGTTTTCCACCGCGACTCCATAACTCCCCATCGCTTCCCGATCCTCGAACGAAAGAGCGATCCGCCCGATCAAGTACTGCTTGACCGAAGCCAGGGTCGTCGAATCCAACGGTGTGCGGCGAATGCTCTGCAACCGGGCCGTTTTTTCGGTAATGGTACGGACAGCCTCCAGATTGGGCACCCGTGCAGAGAGGTACATGTATCCCCCCAGCGGATCGGGCGAAAGCGAAAACGTGTTTTCCGAGCGGGGAGCTGCCCCCAACGAAGCCTGGATGTTGCTCAGCAGATCGCCGCCCATCAGGTGGTTGATGATCATCGCCGGAAAGACATCCGGGGAATTGTAGTCGAATTCCGCAATGTTCGAGATAATGATCCGGCTGTCATGTGCCGAAGGATCATGGATAAAGTCGATCGCGGTAGAAGGCAGATCGTTCACCGAGGACATCTTGTCCTGCGGCACCTCGGCCCTTCCCCAAAAGCGGAAACGACCCTCGACCAGTTTCCGGGCCTGCGCTTCGGTAATGTCCCCCATGATCAGCAGCACCGCATTGTTCGGACGCCAGTAGGTACTGTAATACTCCTGGCAATCGTTGACCGTAATGCGATCGATCGTCTCGGGAGAAGCGAACTCTCCGGAAGGGATCTTCCCTCCGAAAGCCAACGCCCGGTACACCCGGTTGAGGATTTCGCTCGGACGGGCATCGGCGAGCGCATAGTCGTCCTTCATCGCCTGTTTTTCGGCAAAAAACTCCTGCAAGGGGAACGAAGGGCGCAAGACCACATCGGCGAAAAGATTGAAGTTCTGCGTAGCGTATCTGGCAAGTCCCGACACGTAAAAACTGCTGCGCGTCATCCGGTAACGGCTGCCCATATTGGCCAGCGAATCGGTGATCTGTGTCTTGGTACGGTTTTGCACCCCCGCCAGCAACATGGCGGCCGTCAAGTCGGAAACCCCCTTTTTGTCTTTCTCGAACACCCCCTGGTTGCTGATCCCGATGTAGAACGTTACCACCGGGACCGAACTGTCGGGATAAACGAGTACCTTCAGCCCATTGTCCAGCGTAAAGCGCACTGGGGTGCCGATCTTCACATAAGGTGGCTGAGTAGGCTGCGGCAGGCTGTCGTACACTTTCGCCTGGTAGGCATCGGCCGCCATCAAGGTATCGGCAAGGCGTTGCGGTCCCAACTCCGACTCGGCATCGCTCATCGAAATCCCGTAGAGCGAAGCCAGTGCCGCCTTGATCTGCGCATCCCGCTGCCGGAGCGAATCGCGTTCCACTTGCGAAACGACGTAACTGGCCGCCGAAGAATCCGCCGGGGCAAAAACAATTCCCTCCGCGGCAAGCGTATCGGTCGTATTTTCTTCCGTATCACTTCCCCGGGATGAGCGTACGGCTTGTGCCGAATCCTGTGTCAAGGCCTCTCCCACAGCCGCCAGCGTATCCGCCGGCAATCCCAGAATGCGTTCCATCGCTTGGAGAGCCCGCACCGAATCCGCTTCTTGCCGAACTTCCTGCCGCGTCTCTTGCGAGCCTTGCTGCCAAACGGAATCCTTTGCCAGAACCCCATAGCCACGCAGGGTATCACTCACCGGAGACATGTCCGTCGTATCCGCCAGCCACATCCCGGACAGTCCGTCCCCTTCCACGATCCCTATGGACAGCAGACAGGCGGCAGCAAGTCCCCATCCTCGCAGCCGAACTTTTCCAAAAAGCCGTATCGAAGCGATCTTCTTCATCCTCTTTCTCCTCTCTTTAATCCGCCCCTTGCGAAGAAGGAAGTTCATAAATCGTTTTCATGTTGTCATTGCGCAGGAAACGCCGCACCACGGTCCGCACATCCTCTTGCGTGTAGGCCGAAAGTTGCTCCATCCGCCGGTTGAGCTGAGCCGCATCGCCGAACAGCAATTCGTTCAGGGCCAGGGTCCGAGCCATTCCTTGATTGGACGAGATACTCTCCCAAGCCGACATCCGCGCCGTATTGAGGGCCTTGGTCAATTCGGCAGGCGAGATGTCAAAATTTTTCATTCGTTCCAATTCCTGGCGCACCGTTTCTTCCACTCGGGCGATCTCCGCTCCCGGCTTGAGCGAAACTTTCACGGCAAAGACCGAAGCTCGTTCCATCGGCAACACCTTGTACCCCACATCGGTAGCCAAGTCCTCCTCTTCGACCAGCCTGCGGAAAAGCCGCGAGCCATCCGGGGCTGCCAACACCGTTCCGATAAAGTCGAACACGCCGAACTGATGGTCCGAATACGGCAATACCTGCCAGGCAAAAACCACCGAACGGTCTTCCGGTTCCACGATCAGTGTATCGGCGTGCCGCCTTTGCTCCACAGTCGTAAGGATCCCTCCCCCTACGTCCACCGCCTTCCCGTCGGACAACACTACCGTATCGGCCACCGCATCCCCTACGGAAAACACCGTCGGGTTCAGTTCTACCTGCACGGTATCGGGCGGGAGCAGGGAAAACATTTCGACCACGTACTTGCGCACCGAATCGGGATGCACATCCCCACTGACAGCCAGTACGGCTTTTTTCGGAGAAAAATACAAACTCTCGTAAGCCTTGGCCGCCTGCATCGTCATCCCGCTGTCCAAGGCTGCTACTTCGGGCACCAGGCGCAGGTTGACCGTGCGCACCATTCCGCGCAAAGCTTCGTCCTCCCGTCCCGACAAATCTTCGCTGCGCGCCGCATCCTCCCGGCGGATCTGTTCGAGTACCTGCTGGTACGCAGCCGTGTCTTCCCGGAAGCCGTACGCCCGTTCACTGGCCAGCCAAATGGCCCCTTTGAGCAGATTGGAAGAAAAACTGTCGCTGAAGAAAACCACATCCGGGGCTACTTCCACCGAAGTTTCCCCCCCGTAGGTCTCGAGGATCGAACGGTATTCCCCCGGGGAAAGATGACCCGTGGATTCGGTCAGCATCCCGACTACCACGCGGTTCACCCCGACCAGAGTACTGGGTTCGTCATTCAAACCGCTGCGGTAGAGCAGCGCAACGGACACTACCGGCGAACGGTGGTCGGGATGCACCAGCACCCGCAAGCCCGAGGGCATCACAAAACGCTCGAACTCCACCTGCTGTCCGCACAAAACGGCCGGGAGCACCGCTGCTGCGAGCACCATCCACCATTTCTCCGCTTTCTTTATCGCCGATCCCATCGTCTGTTTGTTTCTCTCGTTTTCTCTTTCACGCCTTTTCTCATCCCTCCTCCCGGCACCCCCGTCGGCTCACTTGGCGAACGCCCCCTCGGGCCCCTTTCACGCTTTTCTGCACACCGGTTGGCTGTTCCAGCTCACCAATCGTACACCGTGATCTTTTTCGCCCGCACGAAAGCACCCGAATAGTCCGGATTCTGCTTCAACACGGCCAAGGCCTGCTGCGCCTGCTGCTGGGTCAGGTAAGCCCCCACGAAGACCTTGTAGTCCGGCGTGTCGTATTCCATCTCGACGTGTTCCATCGGATAGGCTTCCCGGAATGCCTCGAGCACGCGGGTAGCCTGCTGTTTGCGTCCGTAGTAGATCTGGATGACAAAACCATCCACCTTGCGGCCGTCGTCGTTGTTTTCCACCCGCAAGCGGAGCAACTCCTCGATCCGGGGATCGGCCTGGATCTGCACCCGGCCGGCCGACTGACCCTGCGCCTGGAACGCCCCGCACAAAACGAGCGCCAGCATACCTATCTTCAATCCTTTCATTTTCAGAAAACGCAAATGCTCTTGCGTAAGAGACAAATTTAAGGATTACCCCGTAAAAAAGCTCTAAAAAAAGCCTAAAAAAACTAATTTTGCAACCATGCTACAGATACAAGACACGCTGGTTTCGGACGAGGTGATCCTCGAATCCTTCGTCTGCGACCTCTCCCGCTGCCACGGCGCCTGCTGCGTGGAAGGCGACTGCGGCGCTCCCGTAGAGGAATCGGAAAAACGCCTCCTCGAAGACCTCCTCCCCCGCATCGAACCGTACATGCGCCCCGAAGGCATCGAAGCCGTCCGCCTGCAAGGCGCCTGGACGGACGATCCTTACGACCACGCCCCCTCCACCCCGCTGGTAAACGGGCGGGAATGCGCCTACCTGACTTTTTCTGCGGACGGCACGGCTCTGTGCGCCATCGAACAAGCCTACCGGGACGGCCGCATCGCTTTCCAGAAACCCATCTCCTGCCATCTATATCCCATCCGCCTGAGCCGCATCCTGTCCTTCACCGCCCTGAACTACCACCGCTGGGACATCTGCCGCGACGCCTGCGCCCTGGGACGCAAACTCGGCGTCCCGGTGTACAAATTCCTGCGCGAACCCCTCATCCGACGCTTCGGGCAAGCCTGGTACGACGAACTGTGCCTCACCGCCCGGGAATACGCCCGGCAGATCGCCCGCCGATAAATAATAACACGCCCCCTCCCGGCCGGAGCGTTCGAAAACAACCTTTCCCCTCGCAGCGTTTCCCCTGCCCAGTAGAAAAAACGCATCCCGGTGAAACCTTTTCCCGCCAGAGGTCGGTCTAATTGAGAAAACACCTCAAATACCCCAAAGTATCATGAAGCATCCCCGCCGCCTTCTCCTGCTTCCCGCCCTGCTGGCATTCAGCCTTTCGGCTGTCGCCCAGACTGCCGACCCGATCGAACTGCACATCCAGCTCAAAGGCCTGCAAAAGGGCGATCGGCTCTACCTCACCCGGCCGGGAGACAACCGCACGGACACCCTCGTGGCCACGCGCAAACACCGAGCAGACCTCACCCTTACCGTCCCGAAAACCCAGGAAGGTTTCCTTTACTACCTGCCCGAGGGGAAAACGCCGGAAGACCTGCTGGAATCCGAAGTCCGTTCCCTCTGCCTGCAACCCGGCGACCGCCTGACGGTCAAAGGACATTTGTCTGCCCTCGGAAAGGCGAAGGTAGGCGGAGACCTGTACGAGGGGCACCCTTACCGAGACTATTTCCGCGCATTGGACGCCATTTTTGCCGAAGCGTGCGTGTATTCCGATTCGCTCCATACGCTGCTCAAAGAAGTGCAAGCCCTGCCCGAATCCACCCAGGGAAGCCTCGCAGACTCGCTCCGGGGAGAAATCCACCGCCTGAACGACCAGAGCTGGGCTGTGGTGGAACGTTCGTACCGGACGATGGAAAGTTTCGTTCGGCATTACCCCCAGGATCCTTTCTCAGCCTATGTGCTTACGTGTATCAAGGGATCCAAGTTTGAAAAGACCCGTCAGGAACTCTTCGACTTGCTGAGCCCGGAGGCGAAAGACACTCCGGCCGGACGCGAGATGGAGGAATATTTCGCCACCAACCGCGCATGGAAACAGGCCGATTCCCTGATCACCGAGGGGGCACAAGCCCCGGAATTTACCCTTACGGGGATCGATGGCCAGAAAGTGTCCCTGTCCGACTTCCGCGGAAAATACCTCGTGCTGGACTTCTGGGGATCGTGGTGCGGTCCGTGCCGGGAGGCAAACCCCTACCTGAGAGCCCTGTACGAGCGGTACAAGGACCGGTCGGACTTTGCCATGCTGTCCCTGGCGCTGGATCGCGACGATGCCGCCTGGCGGGAGGCGGTGCGCACCGACAGCCTCTGCTGGCCACAGGTCAACATGTGCGAGGAGCCAGCCGGCCCCACCTCGGTAAACGTGCGCTACGGGGTAAGTCTTTACCCTACGCAGATGCTCATCTCTCCCGACGGGCAGATCCTGGTGCGGCAAAACGGCTTCCGGCCGGATCACGATGCCATTGCGGCGCGCCTGGAGGAATTGTTC
>ULVW01100194.1_pt1 | contig 10593 bp, 8 predicted proteins | sample 1959801 | NCBI WGS metagenome assembly ULVW01 (sample SAMEA4835796, study PRJEB28245) | human gut metagenome | biome: gut microbiome; material: fecal sample | place: Denmark | collected 2008
CGCGCGGACGCTCGCGAACGTCGTGCCCTCGCCGACCATCGAGTTGAGGCTGTACTTCGCCGTGTAGCCCGCCGCGTGCGCGACGAGCGTCCGGAGGTCCTCGATGGGCATCGAGACGACGACGACGGACTCGACGGCGCGGTCTGCATCGCGCTCGAGCGGCACGACCGTCGTGATGTCCTCGTACGTCTTCTTCGGCGTAATCCACGTGACTTCTTTGTTATAGGACGGCACGCCGTTGAAGCCCTTGTAGATTGGCGTATGCTGGTAGTTCATGATGACGTCGTTGAGGTTCGACGTGCACTTCTTGTCATCCTGCTTCTTGGCGCCGATGCCCTCGAGGCGCGTGTGGCCAAGCCTATTAGCATAGGCGACCTCGCCGCCCGGCATGACGTGATAGACGGCAAAAGGCGTCGCATCGAGGATGGCCTCCTCCGCCTTGATGCGGACGGATTCCGTCAGATGCGCCTCGAGCGCGTTCTTCATCGTCAGGAGCAGGGCGATGATCGCATCCTGCGGCATCGGCACCTGTTCCATCGAGACGAGCGTGATGATGTAGTGGAATTCACCGTTGACCTTTATCGGTGCCGAGCAGGCATCGCCGAGCTGGCACTCCTTGACCCACATCTCCGGGCCGAACATCCAGAACGGCGTCTGATGCGCGTAGGCCACGCTGATACTCGACGTGCCGACATCCTCGACGCCGACGCGCACGCCCTCGATCTCGCCCGGCGTCATCTGATAGAACGGCAGCGAGTAGCTCTTGAGCACGCGGCATTCCGAATCGATGAGCAAGAGCGAAAGGTTGTACTCCTGGAAGAACTCCCGGATGTCCTCGCTGAGACCGCTGAGGTAGTCAATCGCATCCTGGTTCTTCGCCTGCAGTGCGGCGAACTCCTCCTTCGGCAATTTGCGCGATACGTCCATCTTCTCCGTGCCGATGCCGAGTTCCCGGCTCTTCAGCCAGGATTCTGCTACCCACGGATGGACATTCGGGTCGAGCACGCCTTCTTCTACGAACTTGCGATAATAGCCCTCGAGCTTCTCTCTGCTGCGATGTTCTCTTATCACATCAATCCCCCCTTGAACAAAATCTCGTGATATGTGATGTGCGATTACTGTCTTTACAAGTTTACAATCCCTCACAAAAGCAATAAGACTGCACCTTATATTTTAACAATCATCCTCTCCGCCTGCAATTCTTTTTGCAAAAAAGTTTACAAAACGGTATAATATGCAGAGAATATATGTAAATCGAAAAGGCAGGGAATCTCCATGGCAAATCAGTATAAGAAACTGCAGAAAAAGCTCTACGAGAAGAATAAACCCGACGACAAGAAAAAAGAGCCGAAGGTCGGCAAGGATTACCCAATCCTGATCCTCATCGGCCTGACGATCTTCATCTGCTTCATCGGCTGGGGAAATCTCGACAACATGAACCGTGCGATGTACGTCCTGCTGCTGGTCTCCCTGGTCCTGACGTATGTGCGCCGCCATGCCAAGCTCTCCGAGACTAAGGCCATCTACGTGGAACGAGCCAGCGCCGCGAGCATCGGCCTTGCAATCGCGCTGTTCTTCATCGTCCTCTACTACCAGTTCTTCGGTTGATCCCGAAAAAAAGAGCTCTGACAATGTCAGAGCTCTTTTTCTATCGCAATCTTGCCACGGATTCAGAGGACAGCCGTGACCTCCACCTCGCAGAGTGCGCCTGCCGGCAGGTCTTTGACGGCCACGCAGCTGCGCGCCGGTTTCGAGACGAAGTGCTTCGCATAGACTTCGTTGAATGCCTTGAAGTCCGCGATCTCCGCGAGGAAGCACGTCGTCTTGACGACGTGACTCATGTCCGTGCCGGCTTCCTTGAGCACGGCCTCGACATTGCGGCAGCACTGCTCTGCCTGCTCCTCGATCGTCGTGGCGACGATCTTACCCTCGGCCGGATTGATGGCAATCTGGCCCGAGCAGTAAAGCACGCCGTTTGCCTCGATGGCCTGGCTGTACGGGCCGACGGCTGCCGGCGCCTGATCCGTATGGATGGTTTTCATGGTAATTCCTCCTCATGAGCGAGATACAATCTGTCTCTATTCTACATCATGAGGCGCCGCGTTACAAGTTTACAGTCACTCGCAGCAGCTGGCCTTCATGCGCGGCACGACGATGTGGCCGCGCGAGACCTCTTTGCGGTGGCAGTGCGGGCACTCGTTCTCGATGATGCCCGTGTAGCCGCAGACGGGGTCGCGGTCAACCGGGTGGTTGATGGAGAAGTAACCCATGTTGGCATCATGCATCGCGCGGACGACGGCCTCGAAGGCCTTGACGTTCTTCGACGGGTCGCCGTCCATCTCGATATAGGCGATGTGGCCGGCATTCTCGAGCGCGTGATACGGCGCCTCGATGCGGATCTTGTCGATGGCCTTGATTGGGTAGTAGACCGGCACATGGCTGGAGTTCGTCATGTACTCGCGGTCCGTCACGCCCGGGATGATGCCGTACTTCTTGCGGTTCGCGCGCTGGAACTGGCCGGCCGTCGACTCAGCCGGCGTGCCGAATGTCGACCAGTTACGGTGCTCCGCCTCCGTGTAGGCATCCGTGCGCTCGCGCAGATGGCCGACGATCTTGAGGCCGAGCTGCTGTGCTTCCTCGCTCTCGCCGTGATGCTTACCGACAAGGGCCTTGAGGCACTCGGCGAGGCCGCAGAAGCCGATGGAGTACGAGGCGTGCTTGAGGACCTCCTTGATGGAGTCCGTCGGCTTGAGCTTCTCGCTGTCCATCCAGACACCCTGCCCCATGAGGAACGGGTAGTTGTAGACGTGCTTCTGCTCGATGATCGCGAGGCGCGAGAGCAGATAGTCGTGACTGAGGTCGATGTAGTGGTCGTAGAGCTCCCAGAACTTCTTGAGATCGCCCTTGGCCTCGAGTGCGAGCTTCGGCAGGTTGATCGTCGTGAACGAGAAGTTGCCGCGGCTGCCCGACTCCTCCGGGCCGTTGATGTTGCTCATGACGCGCGTGCGGCAGCCCATCGTCGCGACGACGCTGTTGTAGTCGCCCGGCTTGTAGTACTGCAGGTTGTACGGCGCATCGATGTTGACGAAGTTCGGGAACAGGCGTTTTGCGCTGACCTTACAGGCCTTGAGGAAGAGGTCGTAGTTCGGGTCGCCCGGGTTGTAGTTGACACCCGCCTTGAGCTGGAAGACTGAGATCGGGAAGATCGGCGTCTCGCCGTAGCCAAGACCGGCCCAGATGGCGTTGAGGACCTCGCTGATGACGAGGCGGCCCTCAGGCGACGTGTCCATGCCGTAGTTGATGGATGAGAACGGCACCTGCGCGCCGGCGCGGCTGTGCAGCGTGTTGAAGTTGTGGATTAGGGCCTCCATCGCCTGATGCGTCTCCTCGACGACATCGGCGCAGGCCAGATGGTAGATGTTGTTCGCATCGACGACGACGTCCGTCGTCGGCTTGTGGTACTCGTCCACGAGGATGGCATCGAGGGCCTCGACGACTGCCTCGATGCCCTCTTTTGCCTTCGGGTCATCGTCGTTCTCCGTGAAGTGGCAGCGGTCCATTGCCAGATGCTCGCCAAAGACCTTCTTGAAGGCGCCGTAGTCGCGGAACAGGTCCATGCCGAAGCGATAGATGAGCGCCTTGTGTGCCTCGTCGAAGATGGCCTTGCGGAAGGACTTGCGCACGCCCTCTGCCATCGCGTAATCAAAAGCGTTGATGCTCTGGCCGCCGAACATGTCGTTCTGGTTCGACTGGATGGCGATGCAGGCGAGCGACGCGTAGGCGCGGATGGAATTCGGCTCACGCAGGAAGCCGTGGCCCGTCGAGAAGCCGCCGTGGAAGAGCTTCAGGAGGTCGATCTGGCAGCAGTTGAACGTGATCAGCGAGAAGTCCTTGTCGTGGATGTGGATGTAGTTCTCGCGGTCCGCCTCTGCGTACTCCTCGTCGAGCACGTAGTTGTCGACGAAGTGCTTCGCACCCTCAGCGCCGAGCTTGAGCATGATGCCCATCGAGGCATCCGTATTGATGTTCGCATTGTCGCGCTTGAGGTCGGAGTCGACCGAGTCCGCGAAGAAGATGTCGCGGTACGATTCCATCAGATGCTTCTGTGCCGCGCGGCGCTCCGCATGCTTCTGGCGGTAGGTGATGTACTTCTTCGCGATGTCGTAGAAGTCGTACTTCATGAGCTCCTGCTCGACGATGTCCTGGATCTCCTCGACGCTGACGTTGTCGCGGTCCTTGATGTCCCATTCGACCTGGCTCGTCACCTCGTCGACATCCTTCTCAGACATCGTGTTGCCGCCGTCGGCATTTGCCCCGGCAATGGCGTGGTAGATCTTTTCGCGATTATATGGCACGGTGTGGCCAGAACGTTTCGTTACAGTCTTCAGATTCATATGATTCTTGCGCCGCGAGCTTTCGGCTCATCTTGTGCAGCGCCTCTGCGCCTCCCCTATATGTAGTGGTCCGTTTTTTGATGACAGGTATATATTGTATCAGAGAAGCGCTTCTCTGGCAATCATGAAATTCACACGGACAGACGTGGAAGCACTCGCTCAGGCTCAATCTCACCTTCCCGCACGCCGCCTGTGGCCCATTCTGAAATTGACGAACGACATGATTTCAGGTAAAATGTATCGGGATTTTCTTATCAATATGTATGGACAGCTGCCCTGCGTTCGGCAGCTTCGAACTGAGGTAATGGCATGCAACTTTCTACCGAGAGACAAGACCGTCTCATCCGCTGGCTGACGGCAGCCGGTATCTACTACATCTGTCTGATCGCGTTCTACATCGACATCGGGCAGGACATGGGCGCGGAGTACTTCATCCCCGTCTTCCTGCCCGTCATGCTCGCGCTCGTGCTCGTGCAGTACGGCACGCGCGTCCCCCTCTTCTCATGGGCGACCCTGCCGAATCTCTTCACAGGACTCGCTTGGTGCAGCGCTTTTCCACTGCTCTACACCTGGACGTATCATCAAGACTGGTACATGTCGAAGATCTGCTTCGACTTCCTCGTCGGCACCTCGCTCTTCCTGCTGCTCACCGCGCTTGAGGGCGCGCTGTTCCGGCTCGGCCACGAGAAGCTCATCGCAGCTCTGATGGCGCTGCTGAACCTCTTCGGCATCGTCATCCCCTTCATCCAGTACGCCTACTACTTCATCGTCTGGCACTGTCTCTCACCGGCCTCGCTGATGGCGCTCTACCTGACGAACTGGCGCGAGAGCATCGACTTCATCGAGTCGAACGTCGGCGTCGTCCCCGCCTGCATCATCATCGCGGGTCTCGGCCTCTTCCTCTACGCCTGCTGGCGCGGCCACATGGCGTTTGCGCGCCGACTCGAGCAGGAGGACTCAACGGCGGGCCGCATGGGCGCGCTCGCACTGCTCGTCATCGGCTCGCTCATCTCGCTCTTTTGGTACGTGCCGCAGACCTCGATTGCCGACCTCTGGAACGATGTCGACACCTACGTCAAGCAGACGCAGACCTACAGCCTCAACTACGAGGAGCGCTTCGCGAGCATCTCCGTCGAGGGCACACAGACGCTCGCGGCCAAGGCCCCGGGCACGGTCATCGTCGTCATCGGCGAGTCGGCCTCACGCAACTACATGAAGGCCTTCACTAAGGACTACGCCTACGACGATACGCCGTGGCAGAGCCAGCAGGAAAGCAGCCCTGATTTCCTGTTCTTCCAGAACGCCTACTCCTCCTGGTCGCAGACCGTCCCCGTCCTGCAGCGCGCCCTGACGGAGCAGAGCCAGTACAACGACAAGGAGTTCTTCAACTCCGCCTCCATCCTCGACGTCGCCAAGAAGTCGGGCTACGACACCTACTGGTTCAGCAATCAGGGACGCTACGGCCAGTACGACAGCGCCATCACGCTCGTCGCCAAGACGGCCGACCACGCGGAATGGACCGACGACTCCTACAACTTCTCCGACAAGTACGATGAGACCCTGCTGCCATACCTGATGCAGGTCGACCCCAACAAGAACAACTTCATCGTCCTGCACATCATGGGCAGCCACATCTACTACAACAACCGCTACCCAGAGGGCTTCAACAAATTCCAGGGCGAAGAGGGCAGTTCGACGATGACGTCGGAAGCCTCGTATGCCAACAGCATCCTCTACACCGACTACATCCTCTCGCAGGTCTTCGACTACGCCAAGAAGAACCTCAACCTGCAGGCGATGGTCTACTTCTCCGACCACGGCGAGAACCTGACGATTTCCCACAATCCGGACGTCTTCAGCTTCGACATGGTCCGCATCCCGATGTGGATCTACCTCTCGCCGTCATACCAGGCCGCCCTGCCGGGACGCACGGCCACGCTCAGGAGCCATGAGAGCCGCTACTTCACGAACGACATGCTCTATGACACGGTCTGCGGCCTGCTCAACGCCCCGTCCGAGCACTACGACCCGGGACAGGACTTCACGAGCACAGCCTACCGCTTCAACCGCGACAACCTGACGACCATGCTCGGTCAGTACCCGCTCTCTGCCGACCCGGACGGCACACCAGAACAGTGATAAATGAACAAACAGGCCCTGCCGCAATGCGGCAGGGCCTGTTTGTTTATGCAAAAAAACCGCCCTTTCAGGACGGTTTCAGGCATATGACGCAAAAAACAGTATACTATTGGATAGAGTACTCCCCACGCACAGGAGAATCTTATTTTGACAACGAAAGCCATCTAAAACTAAAAAAGGATGTGACACCATGCTTCATATCGCAATCTGTGATGACCAGCCCGACCAGATCCGCTCCATCCGGCAGTCATCTGAACGATATTTCCAAGATAAACAGGATACTGTATCATACGAGACCTTTGACAACGCCTTTTCCTTCGTCGACACAATCAATCAGGGTGCTATCTTCGATATCGTCCTGCTCGACGTCTGCATGCCGGGCATCCTTGGCACGGAGGTGGCACAAGAACTGCGCAAGTTCAGCAGCAGCACGGAGATCATCTTCCTGACGACGAGCGATGAATTCGCCATGGATGCCTTTGCGGTCAAGGCCACGGACTACCTGCTGAAGCCGTTCACGCAGAGCCAGTTCAACCAGGCGATGGACCGGGCCATCGCCTTCATCCGCCAGCGCAGCAGCGCCAAGATCATGCTGCGCCTTGTGGGCGGTGGACTCTGTATCGAGGAAATCTCGCAGATCCTCTACTTCGAGAGCCACGGCCACATCCTGCAGGTCCATCTGGCGGACGGTACCGTACTCGAGACACGCAAGTCCGGCCAGGAGATAAAGGATGAGCTCGACAAGATCGCGTCGGGACAGTTCGCCTCACCGAACAAAGGCTATCTCGTCAACCTGGCAGCCGTCCACATCATCAAGGCGGATTACGTGGAGATTGCAGGGCAAAAGCTCCCGCTCGGCAAGCGCAAGTACAGGATGTTCCAGGAAATATATTTCCGATTCATGTTCTCATCGACTACGATCTGACGCCTCAGAAAGCAGCGGCACCTGGAGATAGGTCATGAACCAGCCGTCTTTCTGCTGGCAGAAGACACTCGCCTTGTACTTATCGCAAAAGCGGGACAAGGACTTCATGCCGATGCCATGCCCCTTGACATGCGTCACGGGCAGCCCCTCCTCATCGAACTCGACAGGCGCATCAAAGCGATTCTTGACGAGCACGTTGATGACATCGCCTTGGCACATCGTCATGACGGCGATATGGCGTGCAGCAGGCGGTTATTTCTGGCTCGCAAGCAGGGCATTCTCCACGAGATTCGAGAGCACGATGGAGAGGTCACCGCTAAAAGAGAGCTCTTCTGGTAGGTCGATGGCAGCTGTCACTGGAATGGCGAGCTCCTTGGCCCGCGCGAAGTAGACCGTCAGGGCCGCATTGATCAGAGTGTTCTTGCAGTACTGTGGCAGCTTCGTGCGGCTGAACTGCGCGCCGAGTGCCTCGATACAGGCCAGCGCTCCCTCACGGTCCCTCTGGCTCACGAGTGCGAGCAGATGGTCAATATGGTTCCGCCGCTTCTCGTAGATTGAGGCCATGCGATGCCTCGACTCCTCTGACATCTTCACATAACGCGCCGTTGACACGAGCTGCCTCTGCAGCTCGTGTTCTTTTTCGAAGACCTGCAACTCCCGATAGACCTCACTCTGGCCGCTGCGGATGCTGGCCATGAGCAGGATGATGACGATGAGCAGCATGAAGCGCGGCAGCAGCAAGGCAAAGACCTGCTCCTGCGAGTTGAGCAGGCTTAGGTAGAGCGACTCGATGGCGAGCAGCACAGGGAGCAGCGTGATGATGCGCCAGTAGCGGCGCGTCGAGGCCATCTCGAAGTGGCGGAACGTATCCGTGAAGAAGCGCAGCAGGATGGGAAAGATCAGCAGCGACAAGATGCCGTAGAGCAAGATCTGCTCAAAGTAGAGGCTCGGCAACAGCTTGTCGGGGAAGGCCATCAGCAGGATTGCGCGCGTAAACGTGTAGATGATGCTCGAGAACAGGATGCGGAAGGCCGCGATGAAGATGTGGCCTGCCCAGAAGCGGCGCGTGAAGCTGAAGGCCAGCAGGAACTGTGGCACCCAGATGAGATAGCCGAGCAGCCAGTAGGCAATCTGATGCGATGGGAAGATCGCCATAGAGACAATCACCGTGACGAGATGTGCCTCCAGCACGATGAGCAAGCACCAGCAGATGACGAGGCGCTTCTTCTGCGCTGCTGTCAGGAAGCGGCGGAACGGCAGGATCTGCAGGAGCGCAAAGGGCTGCAGGATCAAGACGTAGATCCAGGTGACGCCAAACGTCGTCATATCGAAGCTCAACGGCGCTCCACCTCCTTTCTCAGGGCGCGCAGATGCCGCTCCGCCTCATCGTAATGGCCGCTCTCGATGAGCTCGGCCAGCACGCGCAGCTGATGGCGGCTGTCGTGGCGAAGGATGGCAAGTTTCTGCTGCTCCTCCTGCAACGTATTGGCATAGTCGTGGATCTCACGAAGATGCTCCTGCATCTTCATGCTGCGCTCTTTCGCGTGGAACATGTATTGTACCTGGCGAAAGCCGCTGCGCACGGAGATGACGAGGATGCCTCCGATGATGACGAGGATGCCTCGGCTCACCAGCATGTAGAGATGGACGCCCGACAGATCCTGGACCTGCTGGAGCAGGTCCACATAGCCCATGCTCCCCTGGTAAAAGGCAAGGAGCAGCGGCACGAAACCGAGATACTTCCCGAACGATGAGGCCGTCCACTGTGCCTTCATGAGCTGTTCCCGCGTGAAGAGCCTGCCGAGCAGCCATATCATCCCGGGGAAGCTCAGCAACAGCAGGGTGAGATAGCAGATGAAGTACAGGCTGGCAAAATAAGTCATCTGCATCCAGATCTGTTTGAGGAGCAGGACTGTCGCCGTGTGGATGAATACCGCATAGATGGCCTGTATCCCGAGCACGAAGAAATGGCGGAACCAGAAGGGACGTATCGTGAACATCAGCAGCAGGAAGTGCGGCCAGTAGCATACGAAGTAGAGCTTTTGGAAGGCACTGCCCTGCATCGGCGCATGGCCCGACACGAAGAGTGCCGTGACGAGCAGGAACTCGACCACAAAGATGATGAGATGGCCGGCGATCAGGATGCGCTGCTCGCGCAATGTCGCGATGATGCGGAATGGATAGTAGCGCAGATAAGCCATCGGCAGCAGCGAAAAGCAAAACAAGAATACCGTGACGAAAACATTATCCAAGCACATTCCTCCTTATCGCGAATCCTTCTAGGTATAACTCCTGAGCATCACCCCTGCTCGACGCCGCTGCCATCGAAGTGTGGCACGAACTTTGTATCGGCCGTGCGGCCCTGCTGCACGTAGCAGTGCGTGATGCCGAGCTTCAGGGCATGGTCGACGACCGACTGGTACTCAAACGTCGTCAGCCGGCGGTTCATGCCCTTGTGCTCCGCCGCCCGGTACATCGGCGTATACTGGTTCATCAAGGAAATCTGCACCGTGTCGCCGAATGTCTCATGGATCCAGTCGAGCACGCGCATGCTCTCGTGGCGGTGGCCCGGCAGCACGAGGTGACGGATGATGACGCCCCTCTTGAGCTGCCCGTCCGGCGCAAACTGCAGGGGGCCGACCTCCTCGTACATGCGCGTGATGGCCTTCGTCGCGACGGCAAAGTAGTCGGGCGCCAGCGAGTACTCGCGCGCGCTCGCCTCGTCGGCGTACTTGAGGTCCGGCAGGAAGATGTCGACCGCCCCGCGCAGGGCCTCGATGGTCTCCTCCGTCTCATAGGCACCCGAGTTGTAGACGACGGGCAGATGGAAGCCTTGCTCTCTGGCCATATGCAGCGCGTGCAGGATCTCGGGCACGTAGTGCGTCGGCGTCACGAGGTCGAGCGTCGCCGCGCCACGCGCCTGCTGCTCGAGGAAGATCTCAGCGAGACGCTCGTCCGTCACCTCGATGCCCTTTCCTTTATGGGAGATCTCGTAGTTCTGACAGAAACAGCAGCGCAGATTGCAGTACGAGAAGAAGACCGTGCCCGCCCCGCGCCCGTCAGGGCCCGTGAGGCACGGTTCCTCCCACTTGTGCAGGGAGACGAGCGCGATGCGCGCTTTCGCGCCCGCGCCGC
>ULVW01034425.1_pt1 | contig 10585 bp, 9 predicted proteins | sample 1959801 | NCBI WGS metagenome assembly ULVW01 (sample SAMEA4835796, study PRJEB28245) | human gut metagenome | biome: gut microbiome; material: fecal sample | place: Denmark | collected 2008
AGCATGAAATCCTCGATCAGCATAGTCGCTATATTCCGCTCGTAAGGCTTAATATCCAGTGGATGTCCTTCCTTATCTAACAGAATCTTGCACTCCGGAAAATCGAAATCAATGGATCCCCGCTTCTGTCTCTTCTTCCGCAGTTTGTCCGCGAGCTCAGCCATTTGTTGGAACATAGGGAGCAGTTCCCTGTACTGTGAATAGTCTGTTGAGGTTTCTACGCCTTCCCCGGAGGTTCCGTCCGGCATACCGGCGTTATGCTCTACACACTCTGGCTCCTCCAGCAGCTTTTTCACCACGGTATAAGACATCCGCTTATTGACCCGGATCACAGATTCGCAGATCTCATAGTCCACGATTTCTCCCTCTTCATCCACCTTCATCAGGCAGCTTAATGCCAGACGGTCCACGCCTTCGTTCAGGGAACAGATACCGTTGCTCAGTGCATGGGGCAGCATGGGGATTACACGGTCTACCAGATAGACGCTGGTTCCGCGCTTTAATGCTTCTCTGTCTAGTGCGGAATTCTCCTGCACGTAGTTCGTCACGTCTGCAATGTGTACTCCTAAGTGATAATATGTCCCGTCAAAGGATACACTGACAGCATCATCCAGATCCTTGGCATCCTCTCCGTCGATGGTCACCATGGTCACATCCCGCAGATCCCTGCGTCCGGCACAATCCGCCTCGGATACCTCCTGGGATACCCTCTCCACCTGGCTCATGATCTTCTCGCCGAATTCCACCGGCAGATCAAAGCCACGTACGATAGACATGATATCTACACCGGGATCGTTGATATGTCCCAGGATCTCCACGACTTTGCCCTCAGGACTCTTCGTATTCGTGCCGTATCCGGTGATCTCCACCACGACCTTATGTCCGGTCATGGCCCCCTTCGACCACTCCTTCGGCACAAAAATATCCTGTGCTATCTTCGTGTTATCCGGAATGACAAAGCCAAAATTACTCTTGGACTGCTCATAGGTTCCCACTACCTGAGTCATTCCCCTGGCAATGATACGAATAACCTGCGCTTCCTGGCGTTTTCCGGTCTTCGCAGGCAGAAGTGCCACTTCCACGGTATCCTTATGGAATGCTCCACCCTGCTTGTCCTCCGGAATGAACAGATCCTCGTCCCTTCCTTCCACTTCCACAAATCCAAAGCCTTTGGCATTGCTGATAAAAGTTCCCGTCAGAACCTTACCGTTGGACTTCATATATTTACCCTTAACGGTCAGGGTAAGCTTTCCTTCCGCTAAAAGTTCCCGTAAAATCTCACGAAACTCTTCCCGGTCTTCTTTTGCGACCTGAAGAAACATTGCCAGTTCCTTTTCCTTCATCGGAACGTAAAAATCATCCTTCACCAGATCACAGATTACTTTTTTTCTCTTCTCTCTGATTTCGTTATTACTCATGTAACCTCTCTCAAACAGTAACTATTTAGGCGTTTGCAAAACGCCACAAGCCGCATAAATACGGCATTTTTTGTTGCCAAATTAAAATAACTCCTCACCGGATATGGTATAATAGAGTTGACAAAAAACTAAAAACCATCTTCCAAGAAAGGAGTTATTCTGATACATATGATACCATATAAACAGCTCTCTTTGGCAGATATTTTTCAAGATTGCCAAAATAAATTTGATAATGACAAACCTGCCTTTCTTTCTCTATTAGAAACTCACATCGACATCGATGAGTTTATTCCGATTTCTTTTAGAAATCATTTTTATGCATCAACGGGAAGATCCCGTAAATACCCTTTGCGCGCTTTTCTGTGGGCTTTGATTATCCAGCATATTTTCTCAATCCCTACAGATCAGCTTCTTCTCACTTTTCTTTCTTACTCCAAACCACTCCGTGATTTCTGTGGTTTCACCAAGGTTCCTGATTCTTCAAAAATCACCCGGTTTAAACAAGATTTTCTTGATGACTTACAGCTCGTTTTTGACAGACTTGTTGATCTGACTGAACCCATTTGTCAGGCTGTTGATTCAGCTAAAGCAGATATGACCATCTTTGATTCTTCAGGCATTGAAGCTTTTGTTGCTGAAAATAACCCAAAGTACGCTAACCGCATTATCAGACAGCTTAAGGCTTATGCGAAAGCTAACCACTTCGATAAGAATTATGACCCTTATAAAGCTGCTTATGGTTCCATGCCTACGCATGCCTCTGCAAATCCAGAGATTAAACAGTTATACATCAACGGTCATTTCTGTTATGTCTTCAAATTTGGCATCATCACCAATGGTCTTGGAATTATCAGACATATCGCTTTTTATAACAAAGCTTTTATGTCTTCCCATCCTGACATTGCCGTTGAAAAGAAATCTGATTCGCCGGATGAAGACAAGTCTGTTCATGATTCCAGACTTTTAATTCCAACTCTGAAAGATTTCTTTTTTAAGCATCCATTGATTAACCCAAAAACTTTCCTTGGCGATGCTGCTTTTGATACTGCGGCACTCTATCCCAAACTTCTTACCGGCGATACTTTCGGAAATCATAAGCATTTTGATAAAGCTTATATCCCACTGAATTCCAGGGCTGGTCTTGAAAAACAGGACTACACAATTAACGAAAATGGGATTCCCTGCTGTCCTCATGATGATTCACTTCCCATGAAATATGAAGGAATATCAAAACTCAGAAGCGGTGTTACCAGATATAAGTTTGTCTGCCCTAAAATCAAGTGGATCAAAAATGAATCTACTGGCAAGTACCAGCGTCACTGCACATGCAATGATCCATGTACAACGTCCTCTTGCGGCAGAATGGTGTATATTTATCCTGAAAAAAACCTTCGTGCCTATCCTGGAGCTATTCGTGGTACAGAAGAATGGAATAACACCTACAAAATCAGAACCACCGTAGAAAGAGGCATTAACCATATCAAAGATAATCTCTGCCTGGCCGGAAGAAGGACTCAAAATGAGAAAACACTTCACGCCGACCTGATTCTTGCAGGTATTACTCAACTGATAACCGTTGTACTTTCTGACAAAATCAATCATCACGAATTTATTCGCAGCTTAAAACCTCTTATTGCTTAGGACTTACCAACTCAATAAAGTCTATGGCTTATTTAAGTGCGCCTAAAATAAAAAGTTATCCACTTTTCATCATTAAAATCATGCTATGCACAATTCCGTTTATATTTTGATTCAAGATTACAAGCGAACATCGTGAGTTTCGCAATTACCTAACAGTAACTATTCAGAACTCCATTCGCAAAACCGCCTCTACGAGGCTTTCCTGAATAACATACTTGTATGTTATTTGCTCATGGTAGTTACTTCGCCATATAAATCATGTCAAATGTTCTTACGAATGCAAGCATTCGACGTACATGTTGGCATGATTTGCATGGCTCTGAATAGTTAAATATAACAAAACACCCTTGTATGCCATGCACACAAGAGTGTCATCCTTCGTAATGATTAAAATACGTTCAGATTCAGTACGACTGCAAGTAACATGAAGAATACTGCAAGGATCTTCGTGATCTTCACCAGCATACCTTCCATGGAACGTCCTTTATTTCTGCCCCAGTAGGTCTCAGCTGCACCGCTGATGGAACCCAGTCCTGCGGATTTACCTTCCTGCATCAATACTAACACTGTCAGTGCTACACATACCAATATAAAAATTATGTTGATTACTACTCTTAATGCTTCCATTTCACACCTCCTAATGTCAAGCAGATTTTATATTACCATATATTGTACACAATTGCAACAACATTTTACAATACAGCACCGAAAAGGCGGCACAAAAAAGAACCCCCGGAAATCTTTACGATCTCACGGGGATCCTTTGTTTTTTATTCTGAATGATCAGATCCGCAGCTTACTCTGCGATGTCACCATACATGAAGTACCAGAAACCATAAGCGGAATGCCAGATACCGGTGATCTTCTCGCTCTGCAGCCAGAAGTCATTGTAGTAAGCAACAGGGATGCATCCTACCTGCTCCATCAGAACATCCTCAGCCTGATGAAGAGCTGCGGAACGCTCAGCGGTATCCATGGTGGAAGCTGCCTTCTCCATAGCTGCATCGAAGTCAGCGTTGGAGAACTTACCATCGTTGTTACCGTTGCCGGTGCAGAACAGGTCTAGCATATTGGAAGGATCGCTGTAATCTCCTACCCATCCGTTACGTGCTACCATGTACTCACCGTTACGTCTCATCGGAGTGAAGCTGGACCACTCAACGATATTTACTTCTACGTTAATACCAAGCTCGCCCCATGCCTGCTGTAAGTACTCAGCAACAGTCTTGTGGTAACCTGCATCATTGGTAGTATAGGTGATGGTAGGAAGTCCTTCACCATTGGGGTAACCTGCATCAGCTAAGAGCTGCTTAGCTTCCTCAAGGTTAGCATCGAAATCATCGGAGATATAGCTCTGACCACCGTTAGCATTTGCATTGAAGGAGCTACCGTCGGTATCTACCCAGCCCTCACCTACGATGTTGTATGCGGGAGAGTAGGTTCCCTGCATCAGGGTATTTGCTACATAATCACGATCAATTGCCAGGCTCAGAGCCTTACGAACATTTACATCTGCAAATGCAGGATCTTCCAGGTTCATGGACAGATAGTAAGTTCCCAGGATAGGCTCTACATGAAACTCGGGGTTACCCTGTAAGCTGGGGATCTCCTGGGTAGGAACATCCTTGATGAACAGTACATCACCGGACTGGTATGCAGTATAAGCTGCGTTGGAATCCTCCATCAGTACGAATTTGATGCTGCCAAGCTTGATCGCATCTGCATTCCAGTAGTTAGGGTTCTTGGACATAGTAATGTGAGAACCGGGTACCCACTCGGTAATGTAGAAAGGTCCGTTGGAGATATAGGTCTCAGCTGCGGTAGCCCATGCATCGCCGTTAGCCTCTACGGTTGCCTGCTGAACAGGGCTCAGGGTAGCGAATGCTGCCAGAGACTCGAAGTAAGGGCAGGGATTGGAAAGCTCTACAACGAAGGTCTTAGCATCGGGAGCGGATACTGCCAGAGCATCCAGATCACCTGCCTGTGCCTCGTCAAAGCCCTTAACCATACCCAGAACAGTCTCAGCATAAGGAGCTGCTACTACGGGATCGCATACACGCTTCCAGCTGTATACGAAATCGTCTGCGGTCAGATCACTGCCGTCAGACCACTTTAATCCATCACGAAGATGGAAGGTCCAGGTAAGACCATCTTCAGATACTTCCCAGGTCTCAGCCTGTCCGGGAGCGATCTTACCATCCTGGTCAATTGTCAGAAGACACTCAAAAGAGTGAAGCAGCATATTACCGCCATCTACTGCACTGTTCAGTGCGGGATCAATGGTCTCGGGATCGGGACCGATCTGAACGGTAAGCTGTTTGCCTTCGGTACTAACTTCGGTTGCTGCTGCATCGGTCTTGGTGCTGTCAGTTGCACTGGCACTGCCGGTTGCAGAAGAACCATTGTCGCTGCTGCCGCATGCTGCCAGAGAACCTACCAGCATTGCTGCGGTGAGCAGCATAGCTAACTTCTTTTTCATAAAGTTATCCTCCTCTTTCTTTTCATACAAAAGCACTATGCTTTGTATAGCTTTATATTAAACAGCTAAATTGCTCAGCTGTCAATACCTAATTTCAGGCATTGATCTTCTCCACATGGTGGCAAGCCACGTAGTGACCCTTTTCCACTTCTCTCCATTCGGGTTCCTTCTGTGCACAGCACTCATCCGCATAAGGACATCTGGTGCGGAAACGACATCCGGTAGGAGGATTTAAGGGGCTGGGTACATCTCCCTGCAGAACAATACGTTTGCTTGCTCTTGCCTTGATGGGATCTGCAATGGGGATCGCAGAGATCAGGCTCTTGGTATAAGGATGCAGGCTTCGTGCTACCAGCTCGTAGCTGTCTGCCAGCTCTACCATTTTGCCCAGGTACATAACGCCGATACGGTCGGAGATATGTTTTACGACAGAGAGGTCATGTGCGATGAACAGATAGGTCAGTCCCATCTGCTCCTGCAGCTCCTCGAACATATTCACCACCTGTGCCTGGATTGATACATCCAGTGCGGAGATCGGCTCATCGCAGACGATGAACTGCGGGTTCACTGCCAGTGCTCTCGCAATGCCGACACGCTGACGCTGTCCGCCGGAGAATTCATGAGGATATCTGTTCGCATGCTCAGAGTTCAGTCCAACCTTCTCCAGCATGGAAATGATCATATCATGACGTTCCTTCTTATTGGCAGCCAGCTTATGAATATCTATGGCTTCCCCTACGATATCTCCTACGGTCATTCTGGGATCCAGACTTGCATAAGGATCCTGGAATACCATCTGCATCTTCTGACGGTAAGGCAGCATATCTACCTTTACTTTATTTTCAACGTCCAGGATCACCTTGCCGTCAAATGTGATCTTGCCGCCGGTGGGCTCATATAATCGTAAGATAGAACGTCCGGTGGTGGTCTTACCACAGCCGCTCTCTCCTACCAGTCCGAGAGTCTCACCTTTATTCACAAAAAAGCTGACATCATCCACGGCCTTCACGAACTTACGGTTTTTACCCATGCCGCCTGCGGGGAAGTATTGCTTCAAATGTTCAACCTGAAGTAACTTATCACTCATTGGTATTTCCTCCCTCCATCTCAGCTTTCTGGTTCATAAAGCAGTGTGCATAATGCGTCTCGCTAAAATCCGTCTTGGGCGGATTCTCTCTCAGGCAGATCTTCATGCAGTTCTTGCAGCGGGGTGCGAATGCACATCCCTCGGGAGGATTCAAAAGATCCACCGGATTACCCTCGATGGGGATCAGCTTCTCATGCTTCGTGCTGTCCAGACGGGGGATACTCTCCAGAAGGCCCTTGGTATATTCATGCTTCGGATGGTAGAAGATCTCGTCACAGGTACCGGTCTCCACGATACGGCCGGCATACATGACTGCAATACGGTCACACATGCTCGCCACGATACCCAGGTCATGGGTGATCATGATGATCGCCATGCCCAGCTTGTCCTTCAGCTCCATCATCAGCTCCAAGATCTGCGCCTGAATGGTAACGTCCAGTGCGGTAGTAGGCTCATCGGCGATCAGAAGCTTCGGTTCACATGCCAGCGCAATTGCGATCATGACACGCTGTCTCATACCACCGGACAGCTCGTGGGGATACTGCTTCATACGTTTCTCCGGTTCATTGATACCTACCAGAGACAAAAGCTCCACTGCTCTTGCATATGCCTTTTTCTTATCCGCATCGGTATGCAGACGGATTACTTCCATGATCTGATTACCAATGGTATATACGGGATTTAAGCTGGTCAGAGGATCCTGGAAAATAATGGAAACCTCTTTACCACGCATTTTGGAAAAATCTTTTTCGTTCATTTTCTCCACTTCGTGTCCATTGAAGTGAAGTTCTCCGCCGATCAGCTTACCGGGATAAGCGGTCAGTCCCATCAGACTGTATGCGGTTACGGATTTACCGGAACCACTCTCTCCTACGATGCCCAGTACTTCCCCTTCCTTCAGGTGAATGGAGACATCGTTCAGTGCCTTTACTTCTCCGGCAGGAGTAAAGAAAGAGAGACGTTCATGCTGTATATCTACCAGATAATTGTTATCCATCTTCACTACTCCTTCCATTAATTCTTAAGCTTCGGGTCAAATGCGTCACGAAGTCCGTCACCAAACAGGTTAAAGCTTAAGATGATCAGACTGATCAGCAGACAGGGTGCAAACAGCAGGTACGGGAATGTGATCATTCCGTTAATGGCATCACTTGCAAGGCTTCCCAGGGAAGGCAGGGGAACTGCCACACCCATGCCTAAGAAGCTCAGATAGCTCTCGGTAAAAATAGAGGAAGGGATCTGCAGTGTGGTAGTAACGATCAGCGTACCGATACAGTTAGTCAGCAGATGCTTTTTAATGATACGGCCATCCTTTGCTCCCAGAGCTTTGGCTGCCATGACATAATCATTCTCCTTCAGGGTCAGGATCTGGCTTCGTACCATACGTGCCATTCCTACCCAGTACAGTAATGCGAATACGATGAAGATACTGATCAGGTTAGATCCTACGATCTGCATCCATCCGAATCCGGGAAGCTGTGCCAGCTTTGCCAGAGGATCCTTTAACGCGAAGGACAGCAGCACGATCAGCAGGAAATCCGGTATCGTATAGATAATATCCACAATACGCATGATGATCAGATCCACCCATCCACCAAAGAATGCAGAGATGGAACCGATCAGGGAACCGATCACAAAAATGATGGCAGTAGCAATCAGACCAACCAGCAGAGAAATACGGCTTCCCATCATAACACGGATGGCATAATCACGGCCCATTTTATCGGTACCGAGCACATGGGGGAATACCTTCTCTCCCGCATCCATACGCTCTATCTCTTTCTCAGAATACTGCATGGGGTGCAGATTCTCGCTTCCTTTGATCTGTGTCTTGTAATCATAGGGATAAAATGCCGGCACGATAAAGGAAAAGATCATAACTACAATAATAACGAAGAGGCTGACCATGGCAACCTTATTCTTACGAAGTCTGCGGAAGCCATCCTGCCAGAAGCCCACGCTCTCACGCATGATGACCTGGCTCTGCTTCTCTTCTTCGTTCGCCGGCATAAAATCTTCCGGTTTATATTTTACATGAAAGCTCATAGCATTCGGTTCTTTCATCGGTATCTTCCTTCCTGTTAATCTTACTTCAACTTGATCCTGGGGTCGACGAGCTTATATACGATATCCACCAGCACATTCATGACAACCATCAGTGTTGCGAGGAAAATGGTGGTACCCATGATCATGGTGTAGTCACGGTTAATGATCGAGCTGACAAATTCATTGCCCAGACCGGGGATCGTGAAAATCTTCTCTACTACGAAGCTTCCTGTCATAGTATAAGCCATCATAGGACCTACATAGGTGATAACGGGGAGCAGTGCATTTCTCAGTGCATGCTTGAACAGACGGAAGAAAGGTTTTACTCCCTTCGCCGTAGCGGTTCTCATATAATCCTGTCCCAGAACATCCAACATGGAAGAACGCATCAGTCTCATAATATAAGCAGTTGGGTACAATGCCAGTGCGATCACGGGCATCACATAATGCTTCCAGGTGCCGATTCCGTAGGTGGGCAGTATCTTTACCTTACTTCCCAAGAAATACAGAAGCAGAGTACATATAACGAAGCTTGGTACCGCAATACCACAAGTGGAGATCACGGAGATCACGCTGTCCAGCGTCTTGCCGCGATGGGTAGCTGCCAGACATCCCAGAGGGATACCTACCAACAGCGCTACAATAACGGAAAGTCCACCTACTCTTGCAGATACAGGGAACTTGGATACTATAATAGAAGTAACGGTTCTTCCTCTCTGCTTCAGACTCTCTCCGAAATCACCGTGCAAAGCATCTTTCATATACGTCAGATACTGCTGGGACAAAGGCTTGTCCAGTCCATATTTTGCCTCCAGGGCTGCCTGTGCAGCAGGGCTTACTGCTTTCTCCGAGAGGAACGGACCACCGGGGACCATGTTCATCAGGAAAAAGGTGAGTGTTGCTACTGTAAAAATCGTGATCAGCGCCAGACCGATACGTTTTGCAATATATTTAAGCATCTCTTCAACTCCTTGCTTTTCTTTTGCCTACGGACATTCATAAAATACACTTTTCGTATTTGTATGCAAGTATACACGTACGTAAAATGTACTTTACTTTTCCGACAACGACTTTTGTTATATTACAACACTTTTTCAAGGCTGTCAACTGAATTACATATGAAGCATCTGCCAGTTTCCGTGACTCTGCCTCTTTAGCTGTCTCTTCCCAGTGTACGCACAGCACGCACATATGTCTGTATATTTATGAAAAACTTTTTCAATAAAAATAGTTTCTGTTTTTCAATTCCTGTATATAGTGTATATTTTCCAGTATATGATGTATATTTACACATTATATTTTTGTTCTTTTTTCTTTCTCCCATGTATGTCTCTATAGTTTTCCTCAAAAAAAAGAAGAATTTCCGGTGCAGAAAATTCTTCTTTTTTATACATTTTTTATTTTTTGTAGTTTTCATTTTGTTGCGCAGTCACTCAGATTTTGCAAAACGGTTCCATATAAGCCGCAGCATCCTTTAACTCCTCTTCAATGGCAAGCAGCCGGTTGTACTTCGCCACACGATCGCTGCGGCAGGGCGCTCCGGTCTTAATCTGTCCGGCATTCAGTGCCACCGCTATGTCTGCTATGGTGGTATCCTCCGTCTCGCCGGATCTGTGGGAGATCACTGCCTTGTAACCATTCTTGTGTGCCATCTCCACCGCTTCGAAGGCTTCGGACAGCGTTCCAATCTGATTGACTTTTACCAGAATGGCATTACCACAATGAAGTTTGATCCCGGCATCCAGCCGTTTTGTATTTGTGACAAACAAGTCATCTCCCACTAACTGGATCTTCTCTCCCAGCCGTTTCGTCAGCTCCTGCCATCCGTCCCAGTCATTTTCATCCAGTCCGTCCTCAATAGAAATAATGGGATAGTTCTCCACGAGCCGTTCATAATACGAGATCATTTCTCCG
>ULVW01081032.1_pt1 | contig 10530 bp, 9 predicted proteins | sample 1959801 | NCBI WGS metagenome assembly ULVW01 (sample SAMEA4835796, study PRJEB28245) | human gut metagenome | biome: gut microbiome; material: fecal sample | place: Denmark | collected 2008
ACTGCCTTTAAGAAAATTCATAGCCTACGGTGGGTTAGCTTGCCAGCCATAAATATATCAGGAGTCTCCTTTTCAGAGCTTGAAGTCATGGAGACAAATTTTGCGCATTGCAAGAACTTTACATGGAGGGAATTTGCGACGCTCCCAAAGCAGTGCGCAGCCTGCACATTTCCCCATATAGATTTTAGCGGAAGCGATGGCGCCAAACATATGAAGGGAAGAAGTTTCGCAGATTGCGATTTATCCCGTATAACTTCGCTTACTTTAGAAATACTGGACGCATGCGACAAGGTATATTCATGCGTCATAGGGGAGACGCTGGTAAGACGCTATGCAAATGACCTGGGAGCCATGCAACGTTTGCTAGAGATAAAACCCTTAATAAGGAGCAGAAATTCTATATTGCCAATATTGAGGTATATACAGCAATATCCATTTACATCAACACTTAAAAAAGTAAGCCTTTGCTACGTCTAAGGAATATTTAAACAGGAAACAAGAGCTTGTTAATGATAAAAAAATACTTAAACCTAGATAATATGTATACAGGAGCATTTGCTTATATAGATGTTTTAGGATTTTCAAATGCTGTTCGAAAGGAAGTATCCGATGCTGTATCAATTATAGCGCAGATTCATACCGTATTACAAATAAAGTATGGGGATGGGGTAATGCGGAAAGAAAGGAAATCTGCAAACTGTAGTAGCGATCCTATAGTAGATAGATTAGCTCTCAATAACGAAATTACTGCCTTAGACTATTTTTATTGTATTTCGGATTCTATATTTTTGGTTGGAAAAGATGTAAACCAATTTATAAAACAACTAGCAAATTTTGTACTAGCATGCTATACTTGGTCAGTAACGCCTGAGCCTGGGTTACAACAAATATTGCTATTAAGAGGTGGAATATCCTATGGAGAACTCAGGTTTATGGAATTAATATGTGGATCACAAAATAAGGTAAAATCTAACACGTCAGTATGTGGGAAACCTGTTGTAAATGCTGTAGAATACGAGAAGAAATTTGGTTTGAAAGGTCCGCGACTCATATTAGATTCTGATGTATATGAAAAGTTAGATGCAGATATTCGCAGAAACTATATTTCAAAATTAAACCTAGATATTAAAATAACTGAAGGAAAGGAATATTATGAAATTTTATGGCCAGCATTTAATTTCATACCAGAAAATTTTGGAAAAGTTAATGAAATAGAAAACATGGATGAGTTATTGTCGATAGCTTATTCGCATTATGCTACCTATAAATCTAATAGTACCATAATGGAGCATTATAATTCTCTTATAGACTTGATACTACGTTCAGCACACCATATCTTTTTGCAATATAAGAGGTTAACAGAGTTTGAATCGCATATTAGAGAAGTCACAGGTAGGTTGGATACAAAAAAGAAAATACGTTATAAAAGTATCTCGAAGAAATTTTACAGAGATGAAGCATTTAGACAATATTTAAAGAAGATTTATGAAAATATAGTGCCAAATAAGAGCTAAATTTTGTTTTGCGCAACAAAATAAAATTTTTAGCTAAACATGCAAATTCCCAAAGGAATTAAAATTCTATGGGAACACGAAGTTTAGTAATAGCAATAAAAAACAAAGAAGTAAAACTTGCTCAATATGGGCAATTTGACGGTTACCCCGAGGGGCAGGGGGTCGGGCTTTTAGAAACGTTACAGAGTAAATTGAATGAATTCTCTGTGGCACTAGAGAACCTTCACTTCCTCACAAAGGAGGAAGTAAACGCATTATACAGGAGTTCCAAAACGAATGACCTAAATGCATTAGAGGGTGGGTATAAAGTAATTCCATATATTATAGATGGCACTGTTACCGGTGTAGTGGATAGCTACCAGTTTGCGGCACAAAGCTTATGGTGCGAGTGGTGTTATGTAATAGACTATGATGCTAATACCTTTGAGGTATACAAGGGATTTAACAAGCGTAAACTTGCACCAAATGAGAGGTTTTACGATTTAGAGGAATATCGTGACACTAGTACACCTTTTCATCCTGTAAAATTCTTATGCAAATTTGAGCTCAGTAATTTGCCTGGAGAACAAGAATTTATAGAAGTTTGCAAAGAGGCATATAACTCCACAAAAAACAATATTAACAAAGAAGTATGAAAATAGACATATAAGTATTCCGAAACATATATTTTTGGGAAATCTGCATAGGATCCTATCCTAGATGGAGTATCTAGTTAGGGCTATACTTAATCATGGCAAATGAAATATAGACGGATAAATATATTTGGAGGTCCAGGGGTAGGGAAGTCCATATGTGCTGCAAAACTCTTTGGCGACTTAAAGCTTCACGGATATCTAATAGAGCAAGTGTCGGAATATGCTAAGACGTGGGCTCACCAAAAGCGATCAGTAGATGTTTATGCACAGCTATATTTTTTGGCAAAGCAAGTAAAGGCAGAACGCGAGTGCCTAACTAATGGATATGAATTGATAGTTACCGATTCTCCTTTAGGACTATGCCCACTTTATACCAGTGAGAATTTCCCTAAAGAAGCTAAATGGGCTACAGCCTCAATGTGGGGATATATACGGGCAATGGATACGGAATATACTCCATTAAACATTTTAATCCGTCGGGATACGAATATAGAGTATGAAACAAATGGTCGCTATCAAGACTTATGTAGCGCACTCACTATAGATGAGCGATTACGCGAAATGTCTAAAGAGTTTGGCGGATTCGAAAGAGCTGAGGGATTTACTGTAAGCGAGTATGACAAATTATTGGCGTATGTAATAGAAAAATTACATCAATAATAACGAGTCTTTATAAAAAAACGGCGTTTGAAAACCCCTAAATCTTTTAGTTTAGGGGTTTTCAAACGCCGTCTTTTTATAAAGTGCATTTTGGTGTTTAGCGGAAATTTTAAGATTACTATTTGAGAAACCGCTATGCGATTAGAAATATACCAAAATATGATATAATGAGTTACATGCTACTCTCAATACGTTATCCTAGTTTAAAGAACACCTTAAGTGGCCTATTTTACGTTAGTTAGGGATGGAGTATATCCGTAAAAAAGAATTAATTTACTTCTAACCATTTAGATTAAAAGTAAATATCGTCTCCCCCTCTTGACGGATATGGTACAATTGAGATCGTGAGAAAAAAGAATAGATCTGGAGGATTACGCTTTCCCAAAAAGAGAATTATGAATTATTGTGCACTAAAGTGGAGGTTACTTATGCGTGTAATTTAAATAAAGGAAGGCTAGAAATGAAAACGTCATTTGAATTTCAGTAATATAACGGGCACTTATCAAGTTAATCTACTGATAAAAGTGCTCGGTTTTTACTTTAAAATTATAACGTTCTGTGGTACGCAAGTTAGATTCTAAAAAATGCCTATACTAATTAGAAACTAAAATGAAAAATTCCGAAGATAATACAAACCCCTCTATAAATGTAGAAAACATAAACTACATTATGGGTAATTATGACTTTTTAAAAAGAGAGTTCATCGGAAAAGCATTAGAGGCGGAATATAGGAACGCTGCGGAAGCGGCGACACCTGCTGATTTCATACAAAACGATACATGCCTCCACGCGCTACTTTTATCGGAAATAATGTTTGATAGAACGGAAAATAGCATCCGTATTTTTTCCGGTTCCAACGTAGCAAAGTTTTTATCAACCATTAAGGATTCATTCAGAAAAGCTTGCGAAAATATTGTATCGCACAATGGAAAAGTTCGCATAATAACTACCGTATCTCATGAAAATGCTGCAAATACGCGGACAGAACTGAAAGCTTTTGCTGATGGTATAAGAAAAGGAATAAAAGATAAATTTCAGCGAGAAATAGATCTTTGGTGCGCTTGTTATAGAGCTGATGCTAAAGAATTAGCTGCGCTCCCACATTATATTGCCTGTGACTCAAAAATGCTTAGGCTGGAAGCGGCGCACGCGCCATTGACAGGTAAGGAGAACGCTGGAGTAATAAAGGCAAACGTATACTTCAATAGCCCGCGTACTACAGAAAAGTTTGAGGCATATTTTGACAAAATTTATAACAACATAACCGGTAGGTAACGATATGTTCATTATATTAGCCGAAGCGGTACCGCAATGCGATACCGCTTTTACGATAGATACTTCTCTACTGTCAATTTTGGCGTCCATACTAGTTTTTGTATCGCTTATAAATAATTTGTATAAATTGCAGATCATTGATGAAATACGTACCTGGGTTGTAAAAATAGAAAAAGATTTTTCCCAAAAATTTAATTCACTAAGACTTGATGCGAGTAAAGAAGATGGGAGGAAGTTTTTTGCCGAAAATGATAATATTCTTAGAAAATCTTTACAATGGAATCAAGGGTATAATTTAGCAGTATGCGCGTTCTGGGCGGTTATAGTTGGATTATGGCTGTTTAAGCCTAACTGTTTGAAAAACAGTATATTTCTGGGAATTATATATTTAATCTTATTTGTAGGATCTGCTATTGTATATAGAAGGGGATATTGTCTTAACAAACAACGCGAAAAGTGTTTATCAAAAGCGGAAGAAATTTGCACAAAAGACGATACTATCTTTAGAGATGCCGAGAAAAAAATAAGATCTACATCTACGGGAAATAAAAACTCAACCTCTAGGAAGCAAAATAAAAGACAAGAAAAAGAGGAATTTTAGTGGAGAACAATAAAGTAAGAGATTAGATGCAACCTATTGTATAAAACGCCTAATATATACGAACAAAACAATAGCAATTGCTGTTACAAAGATGCTGCTATACATCACTTGGCAAAGATTAAGTACTTTAAATAACTCCTCTCTACTTTCTTAAATACTGACTATTGGCATCGGGAAGCTAACTACAAATATCCAAAAAAGAAACGCGCTATTCTTGCATATTTAGGTATATGGTAAGTATAATTCAAATATCTCATTAGTTAAAAGTTGCGGATGTACCAAATATTTTTATAAAGTTCTTATTTGAGAGCTATTTGAAAAGAAATCCCCTGAAAGAATTTCATGTCGAAACTATGTATGTTTCGTTGGTAATAGACGCAATGTTGGGTTATGCGACGCAAAAAAGTACGTATATTTACAAAGATCTATCTGCGGAAATATATGGCCAACAAGATTTTTACAATCTCTAGAACGGACTTTACGGTGAAATATAGTCATGGGAGGGCTTAACTCGAAAATAGCCAGCAAATCAAGAGGTTAAAAGATGCTGGAAAGTTAGGAATAGTAAAAGTTGTTCAAACGCAATATGAATAGAATAGGTCGAAGATTTTGCGGTAATGGATATGCAAGCATTTAGGTACGTCCCAATAAATATAAAGTGCGTGGGTTTCCATCTGTAAATGATAGCGTATTGGACACAGTACTAGATTTAAATTTTACACGGCTATTTCACAGGAACCATAGAAAAAGATGAAAGCACTTACAATACGCCAACCTTGGGCTACGTTAATCATTCTAGGGCACAAAGACGTAGAGAACCGGATATGGCAGACCGCTATACGCGGTCAAATAGCCATACATGCTGGACAATCCAAAGACATAGCGGATTGGTATAGCGCGGTAGAGACTGTAGCACTCGTGAGGCACTGTGGTCATATGGTTGCAGAAACATGGTTAAGGGAAAACATCGGATGTTTTGAAGACCTGCCGCGGGGACAAGTACTTGGTACAATCCATATGGATTTTTGTAGTCAAAAGGCAACCTCACTCTGGCATTTTCCGGGATATTGGGGCTTTTACTCACCAAATCCTATAGTATTAGACGTACCTATCCCCCAAAAGGGCAGACTGGGATTTTGGGAAGTGGAATTGGAAAGTTGACAGGGATAATCTTCCTAAAATTACCTCATGAACGAAAAGATATCAGCGACTTCAAAGGATGGTAGCAAGTTTATACCTCCGCAAACGTGGGCTGAAGTGTTACCGGGTGTATACGACGTAGACGGTAACGTATTCGCATCTGACATTCCAAATTTAATAGATGCATCAGGTGCTATTAGAGTGAAATTTCGTCATGTGACAGGGGACTTTTCGGTAACGGGGAGTGGTTTAAAAACATTATCTGGTTGTCCGCAAACGGTCGGGGGTAATTTTCATTGTGCATGGAATGCCTTGCAGGATTTACGGGGAGGGCCTACATATGTTGGTGGCGATTATGAATGCCACTGCAACCAACTTAGGACTCTAAACGGCGTCCCCACAAAGATATTGGGTGATTTTACGTGTGCGAACAATGAGTTGACCACATTAAAAGGTGCACCCGAAATCGTTAAAGGTAGGTTCGTATGTGCAAAGAATAATTTGCACACATTGGAAGGTGGCCCACAAATAGTAGGCGGGGCATTTTTTTGTGATCACAACCAACTATCAAATTTAAACGGTGCGCCATACGAGGTGGGGGGCGAATTTAGCTGCACACACAATAGATTAAGGAATTTAGACGGGTGCCCAAAAATAATAAGGGGTAGCATAATCTGTTCTTATAATCAGATAACAGACTTGGAATTTGTTCGCGAGTCAGACGATATAGTCAACTACGGAATAGGTGAAAATCCTGGAATAGAGCGCTCGCCGCAAGAGGGTGGGGGATATATAATAAACGCAAAAGTTTTGCCGGGCTGTTGGCAGTTAATTGAGGATGGGAAGTTAAACAATGAGCCAATATCTATAGATTGGCAGGGGTTTAAACGCCCTTTATATCAATATACACATTGGATTCCAAGGAATACCGCAGTTAAACATTTAAATCTATCCTCGTTACAGAAGCAGGAATTAGATAACTTATTATCCCGTCACGACGTAGATTTTCTAGAAGAATATAAAGAAAATAAAACAAAATTACGTGATAATTCATCTTTAGAAATAGATTTTTAACTTAATAAAATTATAACGACTTAAGACTACATAGTATGGAAGAAATAAATCGTTTTGGCAAAGGTGAGATTTATAAAATTGAGGAAATCCTAGAAAATCTTAGAGATAAAGAAAACGCAAAAATATACTGTGAGTGCTGCGCTTGTATGAGCGTATACTCAGATTTCTTAAGTTGGATTGCGGCTTCTAATCATAGGCAGTATATGACCACAGATCCGTCAGAAGCTTCAGTAATAATAATTCTGGGGTGTCAAGTGACGGATCTTGCCATACACAATGATATATCGCGTGCAGAAGAGCTCCGCAAAATATATCCCGGAAAGACCTATTATATGGGGGGTTGTTTAGCAAAGAGGTACGATATTGAACTACCTCAGTGGCTAAAGCGCCTGGATATTATGAGAAATGAATATCAGTGCATAGGACGTGACGATATAGAATTTGCCCAAATTAAGGCAAAGATGGTCTGGCAAAAGCCTTTTTGGGTGAAGAACTGGAATGAAACAGATAATGAATTAACCGAGGGGCATTTATTCCGTGATATGTATCCACTAAAAATAGGCGCCGGTTGCCACGGTAAATGTAAATACTGTACAATTCGGGATACTCGCGGAAATACATATCTCACCATGGCAAAAAAACAAGAGGAGGAATTTTTAGCCCACAAAAATGTTGTACTAATATCAGATAGCCCCACTGTACGACAAATAACTGAATGGTGTAGGATGGCTATGCAGCATAATAAAGAAATTTCAATTCGAAATGTAGAACCTCATGTGGCGATAGCCTGTAAAAATGAATTACATGCGATCTCTACAAAGGGACTACTAAAAATATTTCATTCACCTATTCAGAGCAATAATCCCGAACTAATACAAGCTATGAGACGAGATGTAAAATCAACGATAGCGTACATAGAGTTTGCTCAAGAACTTCGCAGAAATGGTACTTTCATTGGTACAAACATAATAATAGACTATCGCGTTGGCGATAAAACTATGCATAACTGTGATAAGACGTGGCTAGATAAGCACTTTGACTACTGGGCTTGGAATCCTTATTTTGATGGTGTGTGGGATAGAGAAAAAGCGAAAGAGCGCATGAGACTCTATATCGGGCGCGAATTAAGCTAGCGTAAGAAATGTTGCAGGAAAAATGACCAAATCCATTAGGTTCTTTTTTCAAAAAAAGCAAAAAAAAAACTTCCTATAATTACATAGTTATGAAGCTAGAAAACATAACACTGGGAAGTAAAAGGGTATGTATCCTCCTTTTGGGTATAACTTGCAACTTGGCAATAGCCGATGAATCCGAAGACAGGATTAGCGTTTATAAGAGCAACAAGCTATTGCCCATGGAGGTTGAACTCCAGAGCTTGGAAACTGCGGGAACCACCCTTAAGTTTACCAAAAGTAGCCTAACTTGGGTAAAATCCCCAATTGCAACAGGTAATTTCTCGGAAGACGCGATATCTGCACGCAGGGACAAATGGAGTGGTTTACTGAAATACTGGAATGGTGCTATAAAAGCAATAGACAGTGAAACAGGCGAGGAGCTATGGGATGTAGATGGCGATGACATCTATCTCTACCTATACGATATCGCCAACGGGAATAGCCCAGAGGAAAACGGTATTACTAAAGAAATTGCAGATTATTATCTGGCAGTAGCTTTAGACCCCAGCGGAAATACTTACAATGGAGATATAGGTACGCCCCGTTTTGAAGGTATAAATGTCCCTAATACTATCGATGTGGCAGGCATGGATTTAAGAGGCAAGAACCTTAGCGGTGATTTCTCGCGCCTAGAGAACTTAACACCCGAGCAGTTGTCCACTGCAAACTGGGGAACATCATCCTCTATTGGATATAAATTCCCCAATGGATTTGATGTAGGCAGCTTAGATTTCACGGGTAAATATATATACGACTGCGGGCTAGAGTCGTGCAAAGGTCTTACCGCGGAGCAGTTAAATTCCGTAGCATCGGATCACTATCAATATTGGTCCGAAGGAATAAAACTTCCATCCGGAATGGACTTGACGGGATTAAACAAATTATTTCCCAAAACAGATTACACAAATACGGTGGGATTGACGGTAGATATGCTTAACAACAATACAGGTTCTTTATATGGAGCTATACTACCTGCGATGGATATATCCGGATTTACCGGAGGCAGGGGGGAATGGTCTTATGCAGATTTCACAAAGACAACCGGTTTAAAGGCCTCCGTAATAGCTGCTCAATATGGCAACAACCTCATGGGTCCCGTCACAATATCGCAAGCGACGTGGGACAGTTATACCACTGAAGAGCAGGAACAGATAAAAAATTATGTAACGGTTAAACCGAATAGGAACCATACGGGAGGTTAATTTCTCCCGTAAGATACTATTCTATGAGAGCGCTCCTAAATTTAGAATTAGGAGCGCTTTTTTGGGACTAAATGTGGAACAATCTCCTAAACTACAAAGATGCGTGCTATACAGAAAGGGTTTACGTTAGTAGAATTATTGGTAGTTGCAATAATTATAGGTATATTAAGCTCGCTTGCGTTGTCTGCATATTCCAAGCACAAGGAAAATGCGATAAGGGCGCGGATCTTTGCAGCAGTGGAAGGCTGGAACCAAGTACACAGCGCATATTTGTCCAGAAACTTAATGCCGCCCGGCAGCAGGCTGTCCAACCTAGAGTCACCCTCGGAAGCCGCATCGGAAGTATTTTTAGTTTTAAAACCCTACATTCCCAGTGTGCGGAACTACGCGTCTCTTTCTGATTATGAGTATTCGGTAGCCGAGGATATAGGGCTTGAAGAAAATCCATATAAAATAATTTACGCCAAAAAAAACAATAGAGTTTGGCAGTTTATGGCTGTAGGTAGGGATGATGTAGAAACGCCGAATGAGGCTGAGCCTCCCGAAGTTGCGCCGGAAATACCACCGTATAATGACTACATACCGTCTATAACAGATCCGGTTGCACAGCTGCCGGATATTGTTTTACCTCCCGCAGAGGAGCCTTCCGAACCAATTACTCCCCCTGACGGGGACGAAGAGGAACCGGAACCAGAAAAGGAACATACTGCGGTTTCGCTATATGCGGGAACATATACGGTAGATATTTATGTAAATCCCAATAATACGCAATTGAGCGATTTGACACAGACCATCAATTTGGGCATAGTAGGTTCCTGCGAATTATGCCCTGCTTCTAAATACGTTTGGAGGTGCGAAAGCAATGGAGGATCTGCTTCTGTATCCCTATCCGGCGGGGGAAACGGCGTGACTGCTACAATATCGTTCTCCGCATTGCCGGAGGATTCCGACACCGGTAGTTTTACAGTATACTGCAAAATAGGAGACGGACACCCGTGTGAATTTGGAAACGAGTTATTCGCAACAATATCTTACAATATAATTATCAGCGATACGGAGGAAAACGAGGGTGGGTTGGATCTAGATACGGAATACACGGTAACATGCGATATAGCGCTGATGCCGCCTATCGAATATACTAATGTAATTACCGACACATATGCCCCCGGGGATTTGACGACATCGTACATATGGGCGGGGGTTACTACTACCAAATTTGAATATGCGCGACCGTTACTGCGCATAAAATTGGCA
>ULVW01003066.1_pt1 | contig 10528 bp, 6 predicted proteins | sample 1959801 | NCBI WGS metagenome assembly ULVW01 (sample SAMEA4835796, study PRJEB28245) | human gut metagenome | biome: gut microbiome; material: fecal sample | place: Denmark | collected 2008
TGCAACTGCTGCAGATAAATCGGCAAAAGAAGCTAATCGTATTAATCAAGTAACTATGGATTATTTGAATCAAAAATTTTGATGAGGAACTTTAGAAGAATATAATAAATTACCTAGCATTAACAAAGGGACTTTTTATTTTATAAGAGCTGAAGATTAAAAGCGGAGTGAAATAAATAAAAATGTCTAAAATAGTACAACACGAAATAAAGGATAATTTATTAATAATCGATAATAAAGAATATTTTCCTCTAGGATTATCTAAAATTATAACTGGTGTTGAAAATGAAAACAGACAGGAAATTTTAAAGGATGAAGAAACTGGTCTTAACTACAGTAGAAATGCTGTCGAAGGACAAGAGATTTTTAATTTAAAAAATCAAAAACATCATCCTTGATTTATTTTAGATTTAGAGACTGGTAAACGTGGTTGATATCCCGGATGTGAAATTCATGGGGATGTATTAGGTGAGAATATAAGTATATATGAAGCACCTAATTCTGATTCTAATATAATAAAAAGTATTTCCGAAGCAACAGTTAAAATTTTAAATTTAGAAGATATAAATGCAGAACCCTTTGATGTAGGGTGATATCAAATAAAATACGATGTAATAGGTTACATTAAAAAAGAATATGTAACAAATTTACGATATGAAGACCCATTTAAATAGAAATATAAAAATATGAGGGAGAAAAAATAAAAATGGCAATGAATAATAATTTTAAACTAACTCTAGATACATTAGCCCCTGCTGGTTCTATCACAACACCAAAAGAATATACTAATGCTCAAGTTACTTTATCAATTAATAAAGGTGATGCTACTTTTATGAAAGTCTGAGTTGATTCAAAGAGTGTTGGTCTTGAGACTGATGCGCCAGCTGATTGAGAAGCAGCAGCAACTAGTAAAGTAACAAATATCGTTACGGACGGCGTATACTATGCACACTTAATTTTAATGGATGACGTAGCAAATAAATCACAAGTTTATAATTCAACACGTATAGTATTTCAAAAAACAGCACCTACGGTATCTAATGTATCAATTAATGATGGTGCAGCAATTACAAATAGCCGTGATGTTAAATTAACATTTAATTTTACTACAAACACTGCCGGAACAGTTTCTTATTCAGTAACTGGTGACCTAGTAAGTCCTATAACAGATGCGACATTGACTCAAGAACAAGTAACTGCTGGTGCTGTTGAAGTTAACGTGAAATTAAGGGGTACTGATCCTGAGCACGCACCAAAAACTTTAACTGTTGCTGTTAAAGACCGCGCAGGAAACGTTTCAAGTCCTGTTTCAGATACAATTATATTAGATACAGAATTTTTGAGTGGTAGTATCATTTTAAGAGATGGCGCAGATACAAAAAATATCAACGGCCAATGGGTAAACGTTCAAGAATTTATTGTTAAACTTGATTTAGTAGATAGTGTAGCTGCTGACGTAGTTGCTTATAAACTTTGAGGTGATTTTGCTACAACTGCTAATGGTTTTGCTACTACTGAACCTGCAGAATGAACAACAGTTACTAAAGGTACTGATCCAATAACAATCAATAATTTATATTTAACATCTGTTACTGGTGAGAAAATTATTCACGCACAAGTAAAAGATGAAGCAGGTAACGTTACTACATTAGACAATGCTAAAGTTTATTTAGATATGACTAGTATTACAGTATCTATATCTTCAAATAAAGACTATGTGTCTAATATAGCACCTTTTGATACCTTTGATTTAACACCTACAATTACACCAGAACTTGCATCAGGCATTAGTAAGTATACTTGATATAAAAATGTAAATGGTACTGATGAAGTAGTACATTCATCAGGTGAAGGTAAACCTGTATATATTACAATTAATTCTAGTGAATTAGGTGACGGTGGTGCAAAGGCTGAAAAGAAATTTAGATTAAGTATCACAACTGGTGCAGGAACAACTGTTACATCTGAAGAAATTAGCGTTTATTTTGATACAGAAGCTCCTAAAGGAAATATTACAATGGATGCTTGATATAATGCGAGCAACTTTACCTCAGCTGGTGCAATTGCTTCAGCTGCAGACGGTGGCGCAGGTTTACACACTATGCAATGCTGAGTTTCTTCAACAGCAGCTGATGATAATGCTAAAGGTGACGTATTAACTTATAAGCAAAATCCTACACACACTGATATTAACTGAACAGCTGTAGCTGAAGGTGCCGGGAACTATTTACACATTAAATATACTGATAATGTAGGTAATTTTGCAATTAGTCATTCAAACGCTTTTGGTGTTGACAGAGGAGAACCTGATGATGGAGCCGTTACATTTAGTGAAGCAGCATATCCAACAACTGTTGCCGAAGTTACTTTAACATATTCTGATGGTAATTCTGGTGTAGCTGAAGTGTTATTATGAGGTGATATTGCCGCAGAAGAGGGTAGTGCTACTGCTATTACAAAAGAAAGTGCTAAATGGCAAGCTATAACACCTGAAAAAACTGTATATTTAACAACAGGTGATGGTATTAAAACAATAAACGCTCAATTTAGAGATAGAGCCGGAAATATTTCAGCAAAGGTGGTTTCCGATACAACTGAATTAGATACAGTTACACCTTCTGCTTCTTTAGTACTTGCTAATAATGATGATAAAAAAATAAAAGATAATCCTTCAAACGTTGCTTTATTCGCTGCTCGTGTAACTTATACAAATGACTCAAGTGAAGATTCTGTTCAATTTAAATTATATGGTGATTTTACTGAAAATGCTCAAAGTGCTCAAGGTATTACAGAAGGTAATGCTGAGTGAAAAGATTGAGCTAAATCTGCTGGTAAAGATTATCAATTAGTAACTAATTTATATTGTACAGCCGGTGCCGGAACTAAAACTATTTATTTAAAAGTTAAAGATAATGCAGGAAATGTTTCAGAAGCAGTATTCGCAACATTTGTATATGATACTAGTGCACCTGAAGTTAATATATCAGGAGTTGATTATAATAGAATTTCTAAAGTTCATTCTGAAAGACGCAATACTGATGGTTTAATCGCTGGTAAATATGCTGATGAAACTAAATTCTCATTTACTCCTAGCGCAGCTATTCAAGCTTATAAAGTTTGTGCTTATTTAGATGAAGCTGATGCAAGATTAAATTATCCTGCAACTGAAGATCAAACACTAATTAATGCTTGGGTAGCAAATCAAGTAGCTATTCCACAAACAGGTGATACAATTCCCGGCTTAGAACCTGCTTCTGTTAATATGCACGCAACAGGATTAAATTCTAGTGCTAAAGTCGATTGCTTAATAAAAGGTGCTGACTATGAATATGCATTAAAGCAAAGACCAGGTGCACCTGAAAATAGTGTAGACGGTGCACACTACGTAGTTGTATATGTAGAAAACTTAGCCGGTAACTGGTCAGTTGCAGCTGTATTTACTACTGAATAAAATTAAATAGTTAGTATAGGGGAAATTTTTATATTAATTTTTCCCCCTACTCTTTATACACATAGACATATATTTTTTAAGAAGGGAGCCTAGAATTAAATGAATATACCAAATGTTACTTATTCTTCTATAAAATTAATTTATACTAGTGATGTAGAACATACCGTAGATATGAGTTTATCTTCAACATATAGGGCTTCTTTTGCAGGGAATGCAAGAATAGAAATAACATATAAATCAAATATTTCATTATCTAAATTTTTAGTACGTGTTACACCTGATGAACTTTATACTATAGATGAATATGATATTGATAAAGGTAAATTAGCTTATTGAGATTCAAATGTTACTGGTAATAAAGAGCACACTTTTCAATTTCCAATAAGTCCCGATTACTTCGTAAAGGGTGCCGCTACTTATAGAATAAGTTTATATGCACAAAGTTCTATTGATTATTCTTGAGATGTAACATATTTATTTATCACTAGCAATAATTTATTATTTGTACCTAAAAATTCAGATGCTTTAGAAGTACTAAAGTGTGATTATAATTTACCTGAAGAATATCAAGAAATAGAATATATTGAAACTACTGGCACACAAGGTATTGATACTGGACTATTATCTAGCGATGTCGATCATGTAGAGCATATTATTGAATTTACTCGAAATGACGTCAGACAATTAATGGGTACTGGAAATGACGATAGTTGTTGAGGTGTTTATACTGATGGCCGCTATGAACGTAACACTATAAAAATTGATAAATTAGCAGGTAATAAGGATCTAGTTGTGATGGATAATTCTTGAACATATGCACAAATAAATCACGAAAATATTACCGCTTGGCAAGGTTCATTAAATTGAACAAATAATTCATATAGACTATTTTACGTACACCAGTCAGATGCTACAGATAATTTTTATTGTCACTGTAAATTTTACTCATTTAAAGCCTTTAAAGACGGCGAAGTGGTGAGTGAATTAGTACCTTGTTATAGAAAAAGTGATAATGTAATTGGTTTATATGATAAAATAAGAAAAATATTTTTAATAAATGATCACGCTGGAACTTTTTTAAAGGGAAAAGATATTTATTAAAAGATATAAGAGGAAGGATGATGAATTAATATGGCTAATTTTACATCTCAATATACAGGTGAACAAATAGAACAATTGTTAAGTTCCGTTGGAAAATATACAACACTAAATGTAGAGGCAAGCGGTATTACTTTTAGACAAGTTGTTTGAGAAGTGCAACCTACTACTAGCAATGTTGTATATGGTATAGGTGTACATCCTACAAATGGACAATTATATAAGATAAAGAGCACTAATAACACATTAACTGCAACACCCTATTCCTCAGTTGCAAATGTATCCGATGGTGTCTTAATTATATCAAATGATTAAAAATATGCTAAATTATATGAGATTTGAAATGATAATCTTTAAAAATTATACTTCTTGAAATGATAGGAGATGCAATAAATATGCGAAAATCTAATGCAATTATAAAGGTCGATTTGGCCGAAAATTGAATGAAGGCAGTGAATTATATACCAGACTGCTTCACTATTATTGTATATGAATTTCAAGATGCATCTCCTAAAATAAAATTAGGGGATGGTGTGCATCGACTTGCAGACCTCCCTTTTTTAATTCAAAAAGAAGATAATAAAGAAATTGAAGACGGTGTATTAAAATTATAATAAGAGGAGGAAATGAGAAGAAGTGGCTTTTATTAAACAAATAAATTTAGGATCAAATTCCTATGCTCTTCAAAAGAAACAAACCTTCACAATTGCAAAAAATGCCTGAAATACTACATCTAAATCTACTACGATTACGGTCAATGATTTAGCTGCAGATTCAATGGTATTTGTAAATCCTACGGCTACAAGTGTACAGGATTGAAACAATAGTGAAATTTATTTATCAAAAGTTGAAACAAACAAAATAACGTTAACTTGCGTTGGAAATATTCCAGCAAATGCTAATGGTATTTCTATAGTTGTTTTCTGAATGGAAGCAGCATAAATTAAAAATTTTTAAGGAAGGAAGAAATAAAATAAATGGCTTTTATTAAACAAATTAAAGTTGGTAATAACACCTATGACATTCATAAAAAAGTCACCGTTACAATAGCTGCAGCAGATTGAACAGCGGCAACAATAGATAAAACTGTATCTGGTATGACTGTAAATGATATAGTAGTTGTATCACCTGCACCCAGTTCTATTATTGGGGCTAGAAATAGTGTAGTATATTGTTCAGCAATTAAAGCAAACGCATTATCTTTTACTTATAGTGTTACAGCACCTACCACTGCTTTAACTTTTAATGTTTTATGGGTACAAGCAGCAACTACCGATACGGATAAAGGTGCTATAATTAACACTGTAATGGGTGGTAAAATATCTACAGGTACTCTCAATGTCAATAGTACGTTAAGTAATTATGACACATATTTAAATAATGTACGTTATATTAATTTAGGCGCCGGTTCTTTAAATGTAAGTGGTTCTGCAATTTCAAGCGTTTCAGGTTCAGGTAGTGTAAATCCAGGTACAAACACAATTTCTAAAAATAGTGCTACTAATGTTTCTACAGGTACTGTTACAACAACTAAACCTACTTCAGGGGTTTATGTGGCTGTGGATGCGGCAACGGCACAAGGTTCCGGAAATATTAATATTAGTGCTTCAGGTACTGCAAAAGCCGGCGTAACAACAGCCGGATATGTACACAATGAAACTGCTTCTAGTACTATTTCTAAAAGTGGTACAGCTAGCGTAACAGTCCCTGCTAAGAGTGCTGCTACAACATATATACCAATTAATGCAGGTACTATTGATGTAACAGATAAAACCGTAACTCCTAATGCGTTGAATGGTGCTTGAGATGCAACTAATGAAAAATATGTTGTAAGTCAAGCCAAAAAAACTGGTGAAACTATGCAATCAACCGTAACAACTGCCGGATATGTGTCAAGCACAGTTGGTACAAAAAATACCGGTGCATTAACAATCAATGCTCCTGCAAATCTAGAAATAGCAAAGGCAACTTTTACTGTATCTGGTAATAGTGTAAAATCTAATACGGCTGGTTATATTCCTGCAAATACTGCTGTAGGCGCCGTTAGTACTGTAGCTCGTGCTAAAACAACTACTAGTACAACAGCAAATACAACGGATGCTAAGTTAACAGTCACAGCTTCAAATAATCAAGGAACTGGATATGTAACAGGCTCTAATGAAACAGCTTCAGACACGATTACTTTAAGTGTCAGTGGTGCAACAGTGACTGCTACTTCAGGCAATGACAGTACTAAGAAGGTTAGTAAATCAGTAGCTTCAGGTACAGCAGGCACTCCTAAAGCTACGAAGGGAACCGTTTCAAATCACTCTATTGCGGTAACACCTTCAGTTACAAATACAACAGGCTATATAACAGGTGGTACAAAATCAGGTACTGCAGTAACTGTAGCTGCTTCAGAATTAGTATCTGGAAATAGAGCTCTAAGTTCTTCTGCAAGCGATCAAACAAACATAGATGTTACAAATTATAAAACAGTTAGTATCTCTAAAATGGCTTCTACAAATGTCGTAGAAATAGCTGGCTCAGTTAATACAACAGATAATACATATACTCAAGGTAAAGTAACTGTAGAGGATGCGGGATATATTTCTGCTGGTGATAAAGTTTCAGGTGCAAGTTTTGCAAATACTGCAACTGCAAATGTTACATATAAAGACATCTCTAGTACAACAGCAGCTCCTATTCTAGTATCAAATAATTACTTATACATTAATAAGGGTTATACTGATAATGTAAAAATTAGTCTAGCTAAACTAGTACCAGATGGTGCCTCAGCAGCTCTAGCAAGTGATAAAATTTTAAGTGGTTATTCTGCATATGATAATGATGGTAAATTAATCGCAGGTAGTATACCTACTATAACACCTAGTACTACAAATGGTACGGCTAGTGCTACTGCAAATGCTGGTACTGCTTCTGTTACAACAAATCCCTCAGCTTCAGCTAGCGCTACACAAACTGGAATGACTGATGGTGTATCTACTACAGCAACTTCATATTATTTTACTAGTAGTGCGAGTGCAAATGCTGGAAAATTAACTGCAACAGGTGGTTCTGCAAGAGCTTACGTTACTGCATCAAGTGTTACAGTTACAAAAGGTTATGTAGCAGCTGATACAACAGCTTCAACAACAGCTTCTGATACTGGTACAAAAACAGGTAATACTGTAACAACTGCTTCAAAAACAGCATCAGATTCATCTACTGTTTACTTAAAAGCAGCTACTTGCTCAGTTACTAGAGATTCAGCTCCTAGTGCTACAATAGCTAAGAATCCTACGGCAACTACTACTGCATCAAGTGCAACTGCTAGTGTAACAGGTATGAAAACTACTACTACAAATACGGGCTATATTGTATCAGCGAGTGCTACATCAGGTTCTGCATCTGCTGCTTCAGGTTATTCAACAGCTAGTGTAGGTGCAATATATGATACACACACAGCAGGTTATTTACCAAATAAAGCTAAAACAAAAATATTTGATGCTGCAACAGCTACAGCTACAGAAAAAACAGCTCATTCGGATGCCAAAACAGCTTCTGAAACTAAATATATACAAAAAGGTGTATTAGGTGCTACAGTTAGTGGTAATATTACATTTACTCCGAGTGTATCAACTAACATGGCAACAATTTCTAAACCTAGCAGTGGTACTGAAGGGACAGATTATTTCTCTATTACTGGTAGTGGTACAAAATCTGGAAAAGTAACGGGTGAAGCCTCAGTATCTACTGAAGGATATGTGAAGAGTGAAACAGCAACAGGTGGTAGTGCTACAGGTACTATTGGAAGCAATGCAAAAAAATATGTACAAAAAGCTACAATTACTAATAATACTTCAGGCGGTACTTCTTCGGGTACTATTAACGTAGGCGAACAAATAAAAATAAGTGCAGGTTATAATCCATCTGATTTATATTATACTGCCCAAACTTCTGCAGCAGGTGCTTCAGGTAATGTAACATGTAATGCACAATCTGGTAATAATGTAGCTGGATATGCAACAGCTAGTGTAAAAACCGGTTCGGCAAAAACACCTGCAACAACTATTTCACACACAGTTTCAGTTGAATGAGATGATACTGAAGGTTGAATAGCTACAGCTCCTGCTACAACAAAATCAGTTACCCCTACAGTTAGTGCTGGATGAGTTGCTTCAGGTACTGCTGGTACAATTACTTTACCAGAAACTTCTGTTAATTTAGGATCTTCTGCTTGATCATCCGCTACTGCACCTAGTGGAACAACTCCTACAACACTTGCTAAAGGTACTACATATAAAATGACTGCAGGTTATTCAAATGTTGATCGCTACTATACAACACAGTCTGATCCAACATTGAGCGGTAATGCGGCAGCTGATAATGTATTATCTGATAAAACATTCTATAGCAACAGTTATACTAAGCATATAGGTACTATGGCAAATAATGGTAGTACTGGCGGTACGATATCTACAAAAGCAGGCACCGTATCAATTCCTGCAGGATATACAACGGGTGGTTCGGTTTCAATTAGTACAACAGAACAAAACAAAATAGTTGCTGGTAATATTAAGAGCGGCGTAACTGTTTTAGGTGTAGCTGGTACATATACTAATGATGCTACAGCAACAGCAGCAAATATTTTATCTAATAAAACAGCATATGTTAATGGTGCAAAAATAAGTGGTACTATGACAGATCGCGGTGCTGTTGCACCTGCTGCATTAAATCCAGGGGGCTCATATAAAATTCCTGCCGGATATCATAATGGTAATGGTAAAGTTACTGCTCGTACATTAAATAATCAAGCTAAGTCACCTACAGAAATAACAGTAGGCACAGCAATAACACCTGATTCAGGAAGAGATGGTTTATCTAGTGTAACAATCCCTAACAATGCAACAATAACTGTTACTTCAAATAACACATTAAACATCACAGTACCCTGAAATGGTAGTTCAGTAGTAAACTATGACAGTGTATATAATGAAGGTGGTGCAGATACTCAATTAAATGCAACAGTAGGCGGTGAGACTCTAAATACAATTAATGTTAGGGACGGGGCCACAACAAACGTTAATGTATATGATACAGGTATTTTAAATATTAATAGAGTCTCAGGCACCATACATTCAGATGATTTAGTTGCTAGTAATATAAGAAGTGGGGCTAACATTCTAGGTGTAGTTGGTACATATGCAGCAAGTTCTACAGCTTCAGATATATATAAAGCACAATATGCAGCAGGTAATATATCTAGCAGTTGATCTACTTATTGGTCAAGCCATGAGGGAAATATGGGTTCTAATTGATACTTTACAGAAAATCTATCAACACCAATACCTCAAGGTGCTAGTGTTCGTTTGATATATAATGAATTTGGTCCTAATGTTAACAGTGGTGCGGGATTTAAAGTATTTTTAGTATCTGAAAGTGGTACTACACAATTAATAGCAAATCCTTCAGCATATGAAGCATCCAATGGTCCGCACACTTCTTCAGAAACACTATCGAATATTGTTGCTACTAAAATTAAAGTTGAAAAATTTAGTGCTGCAGGTGAAACTGTATCTACATATCACTTATTAGAAGTTGAAGTCTATGTAAATGTACCTAGTGGTTATTATGGTGTTACAGCAGCAAGCGGTGGATCTACACTAGTTGATATTTCAAGCTATCAATATATGGTTGTTAAAAAAGCAACTCTAGGTAATAAATATACGCCAAGTACATCAACACAACATGTAAGGGTTAGTGGTGAAGGCTGAGTAAAGACATCAGATACTGTTGCAACAATTAATCCAATTTCTACAGAAACACAAACCGTGACTTTATCACTTGCAAGTGGCAATCAAACAGTACATGCAAATAGCGGCAAATATATGACTTCTGTAACTATTAATAAACCAAGCACATTAGTCGCAGGTAATATTAAGAGTGGTGTAAATATCGCCGGTGTGACTGGTACCTACTCTGCACCGCCAGCAGCTG
>ULVW01036526.1_pt1 | contig 10500 bp, 10 predicted proteins | sample 1959801 | NCBI WGS metagenome assembly ULVW01 (sample SAMEA4835796, study PRJEB28245) | human gut metagenome | biome: gut microbiome; material: fecal sample | place: Denmark | collected 2008
GGGCAGCTATCAGACCACGCTGGCACTGGGCGGCTGGCTGCCGGTCAAGACCATCCGCGCCACCGTGATGCAGCGCCCCACGGTCACGGTATGCGGTACGCCCTTTGGGGTGAAAATGTTTTCAGAGGGAGCGCTTGTGGTGGGCTTTTCCGAGGTGCACACCGCCGCCGGTACAATAAACCCCGCAAAGCAGGCAGGGCTGCGGCTGGGCGACCGGGTCATCCGCATGGGAAACACGGTCACCGAGACCAACGAGCAGGTCCATGCCGCGCTGGAAGCCGCTGCCGGTGCGGCGGTGGAGGTGGTCTACGTCCGCAAAGGAGAGCAGCGGCAGACCACCCTTTTGCCGGTGTGGGATACCCAGAACGCCCAGTGGCGGGCAGGGATGTGGGTGCGGGACTCTTCTGCCGGGGTGGGTACTCTGACCTTTGTGGACGCGCAAGCCGGGGTATTTGCCGGGCTGGGGCACCCTATCAGCGACAGTGACACCGGCGAGCGGGTCGCCCTGCGCAGTGGCGAGATCGTGACTTGCCAGATCGTGGGCTGCACCGGCGGCACCGCCGGAAGCCCCGGGGAGCTGAAGGGCAAATTTATCAGCGACCACACCCTTGGCAGAATCTGCATCAACGGCGAAAACGGCGTCTACGGAACGGTAAGCACTGCGATTGCTGGGCAGCAGACGGAAATCGCCTTTGCGCAGGAGGTACTGCCCGGTGCGGCAGAGATCCTGACCACCACCAGCGGCGAAACGCCCCGCAGCTACCGTGTCTATATAGAAAAGGTGAACGACGCCGACCCGCACCGCAACATGGTGCTGCGCGTCACCGACCCGGCACTGCTGGCGCAGACCGGCGGCATCGTGCAGGGGATGAGCGGCAGCCCCATCCTGCAAAACGGACGGCTAGTGGGTGCAGTGACCCATGTGCTGGTCAATGACCCGACACGAGGCTACGGTATTTTTGCACAAACCATGCTGGAACAGGCACATTCCGTGCCCGGAACGGACGCAGCAGCATAAAAAAGTATGACATTCGAGCGGAATTTCCACAATTTCCCAAAATAAACCGTTGAACTATCTGGAAAATTATGGTAAAATCCATGGTGTTAAGGGAACTGCACACATTGGAGGAAACAACCATGGATAAAGTGAGATTCTTGATGTCGGATACCGGTGCTCAGATCACAGAAGCCTGTCGTGAGGCGCTGGAGCAAAAGGGCGTGGAAGTGACCGTTGTGGAAAAGGATGGAAACAAAGTTTTGTAAAAGATGCTGACCGTTCGCCCGCAGGTAGTGCTGCTGGATGCCTTTATGCCCGGGCTGGATGCGCTGGCGGTCAAGCAGCGCTACAACGCCGCAGGGGAGCGCCACACCTCGTTTTTTGTTACCGGCGCGTTCCAGAGTGAGGAAATGGTACAGGAGCTGCTGGACGAGGGCTTTGCCTACTATTTCGTCAAGCCCTTTGATGAAAGCGTGCTCGCAGCCCGGGTGCTCAAGGCGGCAAGTGGACAGGAAAAACACCTGCTCCACACCAGTGTGGACAGTGACGAGCTGACTGTCACCGAAATACTGCACCAAATTGGCGTGCCTGCGCACATCAAAGGCTACCAGTTCCTGCGGGATGCCATCCTGCTCACCATGAACGAGCCGGAGTATATCAACGCCGTGACCAAGCGCCTGTACCCGGAAATCGCCAAGAAAAACGGCACCACCGCCAGCCGCGTGGAACGCGCCATCCGCCACGCTATCGAGGTTGCGTGGGACAGGGGAGACGTGGATACCCTCAATAGCTACTTCGGCTATACCATCCATAACCTGCGCGGTAAGCCTACCAACTCGGAGTTCATCGCGATGATCGCCGATAAGATGCGGCTGGATAAGCGGCAGAGGGTGGGGTAAACAAGCAGGAAAAACAGAAACGGGGATACTATTATAGAAAGCGCGGGATGCTCCAAAGGCTTCATCTGAGAAAGGTGGAGCCTTTTCTCTTTGCATTTTCCTTCCAATCTGGTACAATGGTGCAGAAGGGAAGTGACAAAATGCCGGAAGTGGATGTGATCCGTGCGCAGCTGTTTGCGCTGCAGGATAAGGAATATCAGATCTTTAACAGCCGCCTGATGCCTACATTGCCACCGGAAACGGTGATCGGGGTGCGGGTGCCGCTGCTGCGTAAGCTGGCAAAACAGCTGGCAAATACCCCGGAAGCGGAGGTGTTTCTGCAAGAACTACCGCATTTTTATTATGAAGAAAACGCCCTCCATGCTTTTCTGCTGGAGCCTGTCCGGGATTACGGCACAGCGCTGGCGGCAACGGAACGCTTTTTGCCCTATGTGGATAACTGGGCAGTCTGCGATAGCTTCAGCCCCAAGGTGTTTGCGCAGCATAAGCCGGAGCTGCTGTGTGCTATCCGGCGCTGGCTGGGCTCTGACCGGACGTATACCGTGCGCTACGGGATCGGGATGCTGATGCGGTATTATCTGGACGATGCCTTCCGGTTGGAATACCTAGCTTGGGTTGCGGCGGTACACAGCGAGGAATACTATGTCAATATGATGCGGGCGTGGTATTTTGCCACTGCACTGGCAAAGCAGCCCACAGCGGCGTTGCCGTGGCTGACTGAAAAGCGGCTGGACGTGTGGACGAACAACAAGACCATCCAGAAAGCAGTAGAAAGCCGCCGCATCCCCCCGGAACAGAAGCAGGCTTTGCGGGCGCTGCGCATTCGTTCACAAAAGCTTTGCGAAGAACGGTGCGTTTGACTGTTTACATTGTGGGAGTTTTATTGTAAAATATAGTATAGAAAAAATGCCGGGCCTATCCGGCGAAAGATAAAACAGGTGGTGTTTGGATTATGGCATTGAAATATAAGCGTATCCTTTTGAAGATCAGCGGCGAGGCGCTGGGCGGCGAAAAGGGCATGGGCTTTGATGAGCCCACTATGGACGCCATTTGCGGCGGCGTAAAGAAGGCCCACGAGCTGGGCGTGCAGATCGGCATCGTGGTAGGCGGCGGCAACTTCTGGCGCGGCCGCTCCAGCGGTAAGATGGAGCGCACCTTGGCCGATAAGATCGGTATGCTGGCTACGGTAATGAACGCACTGGCTGTCTCTGATAAGCTGGAGCAGTTGGGCGTGCCCACTGAGGTGTTCACCTCGATCACCATGCCGCAGGTGGCCCCTGCCTTTACCCGCAAGGACGCTCTGCGCGCCATGGACGAGGGCAAGATCGCTGTGTTCGGCGGCGGCACCGGCAACCCCTTCTTCTCTACCGATACGGCTACCGCCCTGCGCGCCGTGGAGGTGAGCGCCGACGTGATGTTTAAGGCTACCATGGTGGACGGCGTTTACGATAAGGACCCCCACAAGTACCCGGATGCCAAAAAGTACGATACCCTTACCTTTACCAAGGTGCTGGAGGATCAGCTGGCCGTTATGGACGGCACCGCAGCTACCATGTGCCGCGACAACAAGCTGCCCATTCTGGTGTTTGATCTGGCTGACCCGGACAACATCGCACGGGCTGTGCAGGGCGAAAACGTGGGCACACTGGTCTACGAGGGCTGAGCATAGCGCCCCGGTGCAACTGCATACGATTGGATAGAGCAGCAGCGCAGTGCGCTGCCTGCATGGATCAATAGAATAAAGAAACAGGAGAACAACGACAATGAGCAGCAACACCAAGGTTTTCGAAGATAAGATGAAGAGCTCTGTGGAGCACCTGAGCCGAGAGCTGGCCGCTGTGCGCGCAGGCCGTGCAAACCCCGCCGTGCTGGATAAGGTGGTCGTGGACTACTACGGTGCTCCCACCCCCATCCAGCAGTTAGCCGCTGTGGCAGTCTCTGAGGCACGCACCCTCACCATCACCCCTTGGGATCGCACTCTGCTGCGTCCCATCAGCAAGGCGATCATGGCCAGCGATGTGGGCATTACCCCCATTGATGACGGCGTTACCATCCGCCTGAACTTCCCCGCACCCAACGAGGAGCGCCGCAAGCAGCTGGCTAAGGAAGTTTCCAAGCTGGGCGAGGACGCCAAGGTTGCCGTGCGTAACGTGCGCCGCGATGCTATGGATAAGGCCAAGGCTATGAAGAAGGCCGGCGAACTGACCGAGGATACCCAAAAGACCATGGAAGAGGATGTCCAGAAGCTGACCGATAAGTATATCAAGAACATTGATGCTGCCGTGGAAGAAAAGCAGAAGGAGATCATGGCCGTCTGATCCGCAGCACACAATAACAACTGGGAGGTGCCGTGCGCTGGTGAAAGGTGCGCGGCACTTTTTGCAGGGCAGCCCTGCTGCCGGGAGGTATAAATGGCACACCCCAAAGAATTTGCCGAGGGGCTTTCCATCGGCATCATCATGGACGGCAATGGCCGCTGGGCGAAAAACCGCGGTCTGCCCCGCACCGCAGGACACAAGAAGGGTGCGGCGGTGTTCAAGGATATTGCCAACTATTGCGATGAGCTTGGCGTAGCATCGGTGTATTTCTACGCGTTCTCCACCGAGAACTGGAAGCGCCCGCTGGAAGAGGTGGGTGCCATCATGAAGCTGTTCGCCCAGTACCTCATCGAGGGCTTTGATTACAAAAAACGCAATATCCGCATCAAATTTTTGGGCGACCGCACCGCGCTGGACCCCAAGCTGCAAAAGATGATGAACGAGCTGGAAGGGGACTCTGCCTGCAAGACCGGCATGACCCTGAACATCGCCATCAACTACGGCGGCCGCCCGGAGATCGTGCGGGCAGCGCAGCAGCTGGCTGCAAAGGCCGCAGCAGGCGAGATCCGCCCCGAGGACATCAACGAGCAGATGATGAGCGATGCCATGTACACCGCCGGACAGAAGGACCCGGACTTTATCCTGCGTCCCAGCGGCGAAAAGCGGCTGTCCAATTTTATGCTCTGGCAGGCCGCCTATTCGGAACTGGTGGAGATGGATGTGCTCTGGCCGGACTTTACCCGCGCCGATCTGGACACCGCCATTGAGGAGTTCAACCACCGCAGCCGCCGGTTCGGCGGCATCTGAGCGGCCCGCTGTCCGTACTGCAAACCCTGCATCTCAGATGCAGACCCGGCAGACCCGGTACTTCCTCGGGTCGGAATGCGTTGCCCTGCAAGGGACTGCTGCCGGAAGAACAAAGGAGATCAAACCTATGAAAACACGCATTATTACTGCGATCGTGGGCATTCTGGTGCTCATTGGCGTGATGTTTACCTTCAACACCATGGTGTTCAATCTGGTGATCGCAGCCATCACCCTGATCGCCATCCACGAGATTTACAGCGCCCTCGGCTTTGAAAAAAAGGACTGGCTCATGTACGCAGTGCTGGTACCCTACACATTGCTGGTCATGCTTTCCAGTTACAGCGCCATGCGCAAGCTTGTTATGCCCATGTCTTTTGTGCTGGTCACCTTTTTTGCCATCTATCTGGTGGTGCGCAACGGCACCATCAGCTACCAGAAGGCCAGCGGTCTTTTGGTGTTTTCGGGCATCGTGATCTTCTGCTTCTACTCTTTTATCCTGCTCAAGGAGCGTCTGCCGGTGGAAAAATTCGGCTATGACGCGGTTTTCTTCATTCTGCTCATCCTCTGCTTTGCATGGGGCGGCGATACCTGCGCCTACTTTGCAGGCCGCGCCTTCGGCAAGCATAAGCTGTGCCCGGTGGTCAGCCCCAAAAAGACGGTGGAGGGCGCCATCGGCGGTGTGCTGGGCACCATGGTGTTCGGCGTGGTCGCTACCCTCATCTACTCTATTGCGGCAAACCGCATGGAAGCCTTTACCCGCTCTAATATCGGCGTTTCCATGTATGTTATTATCGCGCTGCTGGGCTGCATCGCTGCGGTGCTGGGCATCTACGGCGATCTGTTTGCCAGCGTGGTCAAGCGCCAGTGCGGCATCAAGGACTACGGCACCATTTTTCCGGGGCACGGCGGCATTCTGGACCGCTTCGACAGTGTGATGTTCATTGCACCCTTCGTGACCATGGTCATCACCGCCGTGTTCTACGCCTGATACAGGGAGGAAGCTGTTATGTCTAAAAAAATTACGCTGCTGGGTTCTACCGGTTCCATCGGTACCCAGAGTCTGGATGTCATCCGCGCCCAAGGGTACAAGGTCTACGGCCTTTCTGCCCATAGCCATGTGGAAAAGATCTTGCAGCAGATCGAGGAGTTCCACCCCAAATATGTCTGCATGACCGACCCGGATGCCGCCGCAAAGCTGGACGCTGCGCTGGCAGGCCGGGCAAACGCGCCCAAGCTGCTTACCGGCCCGGAGGGACTGAAGGAACTGGCAGCGCTGGACGGCCCGGATGTGGTGCTGAACAGCGTGGTGGGCATTGCCGGCCTTGGTGCCAGCCTGTGCGCCATCGAGAGCGGCCACGACTTGGCACTGGCCAACAAGGAGAGCCTTGTCACCGGCGGTCATCTGGTCACGCAGGCTGTGGAAAAGCACGGGGTACAACTGCTTCCTGTGGACAGCGAGCACTCCGCCATCTTCCAGTGCCTGCAGGATAAGGAAAGCGCTCCCAGCCTGACCAAAATTCTTCTCACAGCCTCCGGCGGCCCCTTTTTCGGCATGACCACCGAGCAGCTGCGCGGCAAGACCCGGGCAGATGCCCTCAAGCACCCCAACTGGAACATGGGCGCGAAGATCACCATCGACTCGGCCACCCTGATGAATAAGGGTCTGGAACTCATCGAGGCTGTATGGCTCTTCGGTCTGCCCCCGGAAAAAATTCAGATCGTGGTGCAGCGCCAGAGCATCGTCCACTCTGCGGTGCAGTTCAGCGATAATTCGATCATCGCGCAGCTGGGTGTGCCGGATATGCGCATCCCCATCCAGTACGCCCTGACCTACCCCAAGCGTGTGCCGGGCGTAGTGCCGGAGCTGGACTTTACCACCCTGAAGCTGCTCACCTTTGATGTGGCCGACGAAGAGACCTTCCGCTGCCTTGCCGCCTGCAAAAAGGCCATTCGCAAGGGCGGTCTTGGCCCTTGCGCCGCCAACGGTGCCAACGAGGAAGCCGTTAAGCTGTTCCTTGAGGACAAGATCGGCTTTTTGGATATCGGCCGCTTGGTGGAGGCTGTTGTGGATAGCGACAACTTTGGCGGCGACTATACGCTGGCAGACGTGTATGAGTGCGACCGCATGGCGCGCGCATTCGTGCAGGCACACCTGTAACGCTTTATCAGAAATATACGCCCCGGCGCTGTTTTTGTAACGGCTCCGGGGCGATATGGGAGAACGAATGTCATTTATTATCACCATTCTTGCCGCACTGCTCGTGTTCAGCGCGGTAATCGCCATCCACGAGTTCGGGCATTTTACTGTGGCAAAGCTCTGCGGCATTCAGGTCAACGAGTTTTCCATCGGCATGGGGCCGGTGCTCTGGAAAAAGAACCATAAGGGCACCCAGTACAGCCTGCGTGCTCTGCCTGTGGGCGGCTTTGTGGCGCTGGAAGGAGAGGAAAGCCCCGAAAGCCAGCAGGCAGAAGCTGTCCATACTGTGCAGGAGCAGCCCGCCCCGGAGACGGAAGCACCTGTGCAGCCAACCGGCATCCCTCTGAACGAGGCACCGGTATGGCAGCGGGCACTGGTCATGGTAGCCGGTGCTGTCATGAATTTCGTGCTGGGCTTTGTGGTGCTGGTGTTTTTGATCGCCGCCCAGAATGAGCCTATCACCAGCAAGACCATCTACGCCATTCAGGACGGTGCTCTTTGTGGGCAGACCGGCCTGCAGGCGGGGGACAAGGTTCTGGCGGTGAACGGCCGCCGCTGCTTTGTGGCTAATGATATCCCGTATGAGCTGGTGCGCACCCGGTCTTACAGCGCAGATTTTACCGTCCTGCGGGACGGCCAAAAGGTGCAGCTGCCGGGGGTGCAGTTCGACACATGGCAGGACGAGAAGGGCGAGACCCACATGAGCATCGGCTTTTCCGTCTATGGGCTGGAAAAGACCCCCGGCAATGTGCTGCGGGAGGCGGGCAACAGCGTGCTGTATTACGGCCGCATCGTGTTCACCTCTCTTATTGACCTGCTGCGCGGGCGGGAGAGCATCAACAACCTTTCCGGCCCGGTGGGCATCGTATCGGCCATCGGGCAGGCCGCCAGCTACGGCTGGCAGGACTTGCTGGAACTGCTGGCGCTGATTACCGTCAACCTTGGCATCCTCAACCTACTGCCTTTCCCGGCGCTGGATGGCGGCAAGGTGGTATTTTTGGTCATTGAAGGCGTTACCGGCCATGCTGTGCCGGAAAAGCTGCAAAGCGTGCTCACCCTTGCAACCTTCGGGCTGCTGTTCGGGCTGATGATCTTTGCAACCTACAACGATATTCTCCGGCTTATTACCGGGACAGTATAAGAAAGGGGAACCCTTATGCGGCAGAAAAAACGTGAAGTGAAGATCGGCAATGTGACCATTGGCGGCAGCAACCCTATTGCAGTGCAGACCATGCTCAATGTGCCAGTGGAGGACATCGAGGGCAATGTGGCACAGGCTAAGCGGTGCGAAGCCGCTGGCTGTCAGATTTTGCGGGTGACCTGCCCCAGCCCGGCAGATGCAAAGTGCATCGAGGCCGTCAAAAACGCGGTGAATATCCCCATCGTGGCGGATATCCACTTTGACTATAAGGCTGCGCTGGCCTGCGCGGATGTGGGTGTGGATAAGATCCGCATCAACCCGGGCAACATCGGCGATGACGACCGGGTAAAGGCGGTGGTGGATGCCTGCCAGCAGAAGAACATCCCCATCCGCATCGGCGTCAACGGCGGCAGTCTGGAAAAGCACATTCTGGCCCGCTACGGCGCACCCACCCCGGAAGCCATGGTGGAAAGCGCTTTGTACCATGTGCGCCTGCTGGAAAAGTTCGATTTCAATAACATCGTCATCTCCATCAAAAACTCCAACGTGCCCCGTATGATGGAGGCTTACCGTCAGCTCAGCGCTGTCACCGACTACCCGCTCCATGTGGGCGTTACCGAAGCCGGTACCTACCAGATGGGTCTGCTGAAAAGCGGCATGGGCATCGGCGGCATGCTGCTGGAGGGCATAGGTGACACCATCCGTGTATCGCTGGCTGCCGACCCGGAAAAAGAGGTGGAAGCAGGCTTTAACATCCTGCGCGCCGTGGGCTTCCCCGTTACCGGGCCGGAGGTCATCACCTGTCCCACCTGCGGACGCACCCAGTACCCCTGCACTGAGATCGCCAACGAGGTGGAAAAGCGGCTGCAGGGCTACAAAAAGTCCATCAAGGTGGCCGTGATGGGCTGCGTTGTCAATGGCCCCGGTGAAGCCCGCGAAGCCGATATCGGCATTGCAGGCGGCAAGGGCGAGGCCGTGCTGTTCATCCACGGCCAGCCCATCAAAAAGCTGACCGGCGATAACATTCTGGATCAGTTCATGGATGAGATCTATAAATTGTAAGCATTCTTTTCCTTACTGCCACACCCGCAAAAACGGGTGCGGCAGTTTGTGCTGTAAAGAACCCACCAAAAAGGAGTACCATTTGTGAAACCACTTGTTTCCCAGCTGTGGCCGCAGTTTATGGCGGACCCGGATTTCGCGGCCTGTTTCGGGCAGGTGATCGTGGAGCACGCCCGGATGCTGCGGCAGGACCGGCAGGTCGAGTTTACCCTGCGCAGCGCCGCCCCGCTGGATCAGAACCTCTGCGCCCGGCTGCTGGCTTCCCTGCAGCCGGACTATGAAGGCTTTGAACTGAAGATCAAAAACCTGTTCGGCTATGCCATGCTGGACGAGCACGCTTTGCGCACCCTGCTGGAGGACATGAAGCGGGACGGCGTGCCCATCAACGGCTTTCTGGACAGGAGCAGCATTACCATCACCGGTCAGAACATCACGGTGGGGGTGTGCCACGGTACAAAGTTTTTGCAGGAGATGGGCTTTGAGGAACTGCTTGCCAAGCGCATTGCCGAGCACACCGGCGTTACCCCAAAGGTGACGCTGCAAAGCGCGGTGACTGCGGCCGAGCAGCAGCAGATGGAGGAAAAGCTGGAGCGCAAGATCGCACCGCCGGTGGTCAAATTTGAGAAAAAGAACACCGCACCGTCTATCAAGGTGGAGGGGCTCAACCTTACCGACAAGCCGGTCACCATCTTCCACGGCAAGATGTTCACCCCCAAAAACCTTACTCCCCTCAAGGATCTGGGCGGCGAGGGCGGCAAGTGCATGATCTGGGGCGATGTATTTTTTACCGAGGTCAAGGGCAACTACCGCAAGATCTATACTGTGTCCATCACTGACTATACCGGATCTATCAATCTGAAGGTCCGCGCACAGGAAGGGGAGGACTGCTCCAAGTGGGAGGGCATCGGCAAGGGCAGCACGGTCATCGTGCGTGGCGACTGCTCATACGATAAATACGAGCACGACTACATCGTGTACCCCTATGATGTGCTGATCGTGGAGCGCAAAAAACGGGAGGATACCGCCCCGGAAAAGCGGGTGGAGCTGCATCTGCACACCAAGCTTTCCAGCATGGACGG
>ULVW01113774.1_pt1 | contig 10495 bp, 9 predicted proteins | sample 1959801 | NCBI WGS metagenome assembly ULVW01 (sample SAMEA4835796, study PRJEB28245) | human gut metagenome | biome: gut microbiome; material: fecal sample | place: Denmark | collected 2008
CGTGCCGTGCTTCCGAACCCAGTACCCCACGTTGCAATCCGTATTTCGCCATCACCCTTGTGTTATTGTCGTGGTAGGCAATCAGGGTCTGTTGGTTGAACCGGTCGTCGGCACACAAACGGACGGAATTTGTTTTCTTGCGGTACTTGCGCTTACCGTCCGTCTGTTCTTTCTTGGCTTTGCGCCTTTCACCCGTCACGATGGGAACAACGGCTGCGTGGATGTGCGGAGTCTTCTCGTCCATGTGCAGATGTGTGGCAACCATATTGTCTTTGTCGAATGTGGCTTGCAACTATTGTATGCTTTTGCTGTACTGCTCATCGAGTTGTTTTTTATCTGTATGTTTATCATGCTTTTGTGTGTATCAGACAAAACCACATGGACAGTCTGCACTTGGTCGTGTGATTTTCCGTGTATATTCCAACCCCTCTCCCCAAAAACTATTGTTTTTGGGGAGAGGGGTTGAGGAAAGTTTCATAGTAATTTCTGATTATGAGATTAACCCCTCCGTCCTTCGGACACCTCCCCTATATTTTGCGTTGCAAAACACAGAGGAGGAGGTTTAAAATATCCTTCCGATAGTAGAACATAAATCCTTATTCAAAGAGTCGACTTTCTTATTTTCAGAATATAGGGAAGAGGGAGATTCTTTTTCTTTTATAGTCTGGCATTTTCATGTGGCGAGCAGGATCTATCCAACCTTCTTCCCTGCCGTGTCCCATAGCATTACGGGGCACGGCAAGGAAGAAGGGTATATGTCTGATATAAACCGGCTGATGAGATACCGTTTTCAACCCCTCCGTCCCTTCGTGCCACCTCCCCTATATTTTTGCATTGCAAAAACACAGAAGAGGAGGGTAAATACAATCCATTTTATTCGTTAAAATTCGGGTCTATCCCTACTAAATTTCTACTGAGTTCGAACAACCGTACTTTATACCCGATCAATAAAAAAATCGTATCAGATTATTCTATCAATAATCTGATACGATTTTTAACCTATTATGATCTTCCGGGGCTATCGAACGACCGGTATTTTTACATTCTCTCGGCTTCCATCGGCATGTACAATACAACAAATATAAATGCCGGTTTGCAAATTGTCAAGGCTCATATTGGTCGTATAACCATCGACATTTTGCATTTTCATTACAGCGCCGTTCATATTCACCAAAGATATACTCGATAAAGCTTTGTCTGTTTGTACCACCAAGTAGCCTCCATATGTATAAACTACTGTCGAAGCTAATGTTTGGAGTTCTACTTTTGACTCCCGGTCGTTATTCAGATATACTGGTATCTTCACAATTCTACTTACAGCATCGTTATTGGCTAACACGATTTGTGCTTCATATAAAGTATTTCTCTGTAATTGAGTCGCATCTAATGATACGGTGAGCGTTTCCATAACAGAAGGAGCGACAGAGAATTCATATTTATCAAGCGAGAGCCAGTTGATAGTCGGGGTGCGATTACCCGTTACATTCGCGCGAATACAGAAGTTACTATTTAAACCTAAGTCTCCTGCTGACCACCATGTATTGCCAAGTTTAACCATATCGCCGAAGCCATTTTGTACATGACCGCCGTCGATACCAATCACGAAGTCTGTCGGTTCAAAGCCATCTATATTAACACCTATCCATAAATCGGTATTCCCTATCGTCAGAGGTTGTTCGAGCACAATATGATTCCAAGACTGTGCTATTGGGGAAAAAGTCTGTCTCATCAATTCATTTCCGGCATTTGACTGTGAGCCTTGACCGAAAATTACCACTTGAGCTTTGTCAGGTACGTCGTTTATATATACATCGACACTACTGATTTGCATACCCGACAATCCAGCAAGCATATTGCCCGGAAAATACTGTGCATACACGGCCGAAGAACCACCGCTGAGCGATACTTCGCTTTCGAGCCCGTTGTCATAGCGCAATACGAATTCTGCCTGCGACTCGGTTTCTTTCGCTTTAACCGAATGGGATTTCGCAGACTTTGTAAATTTCCAAGAAGGTTTGCTATTTTTTGTAGCAAAAGCCGACTGCTTGCTGCCCGGAGAGTGAGGTAGAGCATAAAGTACCGATGCTGTTCCTGTAAGCTCTGCACTACCTTCGTTCTTTATTTCTAGCGTTACCGGTCGTACGTCGAACGATTGGTACGAATCGATGATACTTAATCCGGGTTTAATGATCGGTGAATTGTCGGAATGTTCCACGACCAGTGTATAATCTTCTGTTTCTCCATAACCATATTGACCGCAAGCGCTAAGAATGTCTTCATAAGAAGCTATGATTCGTAGGCGTCTTTCTCCCGGCACGACTACCGCCTCGTCAGGAATCGATACTTTAATAGATCCCTTAGGAAGATAACCGATAAACTCGCCCGCTTCGTCGAACGAGCCGTTTCCATTCCAATCTACCCATGCACCTATATATAAACTTCCGCCTTCACACTCTACGTTCAAATCTAATGCTTCACCGGGTTTAATGCTTGTCTTCATATCAGAAAAATCGCTGTATACATTACCCTCGCTTTGGTTGTTAATGTTTCCAATTTTGACAGAGGTAATATATTCGTAACTTGCATCCGTCGAATACGATTCGCAAACTATCCCTTCTTCCCTTTTTGTAATAGAGAAAAACATGGATTGATGGGCTATTTGTTCATCGCCTTCCGTGACATTGCGTATTTCGATATTATGTTTACCCGGTTGCGAACAATCGATCCGTTGGTCAAACGTGTGTTTGTAGCTCTCCATAGAAGCTAGCGTCACACCCAGTTCTTCGGTTGCCAGTAATTTATCGTCTAAATATAATTGAAGTTTCGCATCGGATATAGCTTGCTCACCGATATTCATTACTTCTACCTGTACCTTTTCATATTTGTCGCTTGCTGTTTCCAAAGGAGATAATAAACGTTCGAACTTCAATGCTTTTTGCGCAATGTAGTCGCCGTCGCCCGTTAAACAGTAACACATGGATAATTGGGAGGTCATATATTCTTCGTAAGCCTCCATCCAAATTAAACCTATTCCGGGGACATTGCTACATGTGAACACACTGAAAGCACAATTATGCGTTTCGTTGTCTACTTTGGCAGCTGCTACCGAAAAGAAACCGCTTTCTAGACGGATTGTTTCGTCCAAATCAACCGAAAATTCGTAAATACGTGCCAAATCATCATATTCGCTTGCACTCACTCCGGTGAATTTGCCCAAGACATCGAATTCTTTGCGGTAGACCTCTTTGCCGGGATAACCGTCGGCTCCCATTTCATAAAACGCCACTTCAAAACGGATCGGTTCTGTCATTTCGCCATTTTCATCGATGCCGCCACGGTCGGCGCAAGACAACCACTCATAATTTTCTTCGTTCCAAGACATGAATCTCCCTAACCAGCGAATTCCGTTCACTTTCTGATAGCATCCAGAAAAGGATTGGTAAAATTTGGTAGCTCCGTCGGCACGACCCATATCGGAACTTTGTTGTCCCATATAGTCGGCATCGCTACTAAATGCTCCTGAGAGGACGGTATTAGGAGGACACCCTAATGCATCGTCAACGCTATTGCGCGGTTCCGCCTTCAAAAAAACATTGTTTTCGTATACAACCGCTACTTTTTCTTTTTCTCCAAATTTACTTGCATGCTGTTCGCCAAACACATTCACTGTAAACAACATTACAAGCAACACGCTCATGTAAATCTGTTTCATTTTCTTTGTTTTTTTAATTAGTTTAATTCTTATTTAATTATGAGAGCGCAAAATTATAATATTATAAATAAAGTAGAGAATAAAATAAATTTTAAATGGTTTTTTCTTAATATTATTTTATGTGCAATAGGTGTATCTGTATAAAGTAGGAAAAGCATGTACAAAGACTTCCTATGAAATCTTATTTATAGGGTAAGTTTTTTGTGTAAAATTGTATGCTGTCTAACAAATTTCTGTAACTTTGAGCTTTAAGAACGATAATACTAATCGTTAAATATCATAATTGAGTATTATGAATAGATACTTTTATCACTGGATTTCTAATATTCAATGAAATAGTTTATCTCTCATGTTGGGTTTACGTCGCTTTCTGCTTTTTTTCGTAAGCGGGAAATCTATGATATGGGTATATAATAATTATCGTAAAGAAAATAATAACCATAAATCGAAATGAAGGTGAGACATTCGAGATTTTCGGTCGGAGTGATCCTGTTTGCATTAGCGATGCTTCCGACAATGGCACAAGAAAGAGCAGCCCAAATTCGGGAAAAATTGTTGAATCGGAATCTCCACTCTGTAATCGTGGTATCGCATCGAGCAGACTGGCGTAATTTCCCTGAGAATTCGTTGGAAGCTATCGAGAGTGCGATTCGCATGGGGGTCGATGTCGTTGAACTCGATTTACAGCGGACGAAAGATGGGAAATTGATATTGATGCATGATTCTAAACTCGATCGTACGACGACCGGGAAGGGTAAGGTCTCGGATTGGACGCTCGATTCTATTAAAACATTGCGGTTAAAGAACGGTTGCAATATCAAAACAATACACAAGGTTCCCACTTTGGAAGAGGCTTTACTTGCCGCAAAGGGGAAAATAATGATTAACTTGGATAAAGCCGACCGTTATTTCGACCAAGTTTATGAATTGTTGCAAAAGACCGGTACGACCGAACAGATAATCATGAAAGGCAGTAAGCCAGCGAAAGAGGTGAAAGCTCGATTCGGGAAATATCTCGATGAGGTAATTTATATGCCCATTGTGAATCTCGATAAAGAAGATGCAAAACGACAGATAGATGTATTTGTCGAGGATATGCGGCCGGCCGCTTTCGAATTGTTGTTTGTCAAAGACAGTAACCCATTGCCCCGAATGCTTGCCGATTCGTTGAAAGGGGAGTCCCTTATTTGGTATAATACTTTGTGGGACACAATGGCGGGAGGACATGACGACGACATGTCGCTTGCCAGTCCTGACGAGGGGTACGGTTATTTGATCGATGTACTCGGCTGTCGTATCATACAGACCGACCGTCCGGCATATTTGCTCGATTATCTGCGGAAACGAGGGTTACACGATTGATCCAATACACATATATGTACAATGTGTATTGAATCAAATTAAGTGTAGGTAATTTATATTTGGAAATATACATTTTGTATTTTTGGCAACTTGTGCAGTTTAATCCTTGATATAGTTAAAAGATTGGCAAATAAATAATTATTGTATTGGAAGTATTTCTTCTAATTTCAATTTATAGGAAGGATTAAATTGTTTTGAACCCATATATTTCAATAGGCTTTGTCTGAATTGGGATGCTGCCGGTCTATTGTTCAAGTCATTCTGTAAATCGGCACTACAAACTAATATTTTTCCATTCCCAACACGGGCTTCATAAAGCATGCCCAATTTACGATTTTTGAACCAGTCGTCTATAATGTAAATGATGGGTCGGAAATTCTTGGGAAGATCATCTAATACAATGGCTTCGCATTGGCTTACCAAATCCCACCATTGGTAGTCGCTATATCCGTCGTTGGGGAAAGACGATAATGCAGGGTGGGTGGCATCGCAACAGATGCCGAGTGTAAGAGGCGCTTGTCCACGAGTCCATGCTGTATTCCAGAAGATGCTCGAGAATCCTACGGTAGTGCCGGATTTCTTTTCGTGGGGCATCGAGCCATAGGTTAGCAGTAAAACCGATCCTCCCTTTTCCAATGAGTCGCAGGCAGCTTTGTCCAATCGGTTGGTAATATACGGTAGATTCCGGGGTTTCTGTTTTTCATTAGGGTATACCCAAATATTCCACCGGTTGTGGAAGTCGGTATCTTCGATCCAAACGGAAATGCGTAGTTGCGAGGGCTTTTCGATACTCGATAAACTGTATTGAATGTGTCCTGCCGGAATACAATTCCCGATAGGGAGTTTACAGTCGAATGTGCCTTTTTCCAGCGTTTTTTTATCGGTGCTTTCAATACTCCAATGGATTGTCGCCTCGGGGATTTCCCGTTCTCCGAAATGGGCTATCTCTATGGGCGCTTCCAATATCTCGTTGTTGGACCATACCATTTTGGGTAATCGTATTAACGGGACTGTGTGGTTGCAGAACATTCGATATTCTTCGTTCGATACATACCCTTTGTTATCCCAGAATGCGTCCAAAACACCGACGAGGGCGCTTCCTTGTCCCGGGAAATCGTGTAGGTCGAGCAGTTGGAATCCGGCAAAACCGGGAGTTCGTAAAGCAGCCTCTATATCGGCTTTGTAACAAAGCGTCTGTAATCGCCCCGAAGCATAAAGAAATTTATCCTCCATGTCTTTTAATCCGTGCTTTTCCAATGATTCTTGAAATATCTCAAAATTTTTCGCTTTGAGGACACCGGTATATTTAGATATCTCCTTGAAATTCGGGAAAACACACCATTGTCCGATTTCGTGACTGACGGTGGGCATATTGGGGCGGATAATTTGTGCAAAATCATAGTCGGTGCGTGGGGCCTCTTTATTGATTATACTGGTCAGTCCGGCACCCCAAGCCTGTATACGGGGGTCGGGAGTGTTCCAATAATCGGCGTTTTCAAGATAAGGCCAACCGGCAGCCCCGTTATAGACTCGCCGGTTATCTTTCTTTTTCCAATCATCTACCAAATCGGACAAATACGGGACAAGATTGTCACCGGCCGGTTCATTTCCATAGCACATCATGCAGAAAGACGGGTGATTGCCATATTCTTTCAAAATACGATCGCTTTCTTCTTTTATCCATTGGTCCTGCGGTTTTCCGCTGCCGACTTCTGCCCATGCTCCACATTCTACTTGTAGGTAAATACCCATGTTGTCGGCTACATCAAAGGCGATTTCGGGAGGACACCAAGAGTGGAACCGTACATGGTTCAATCCATATTCTTTACAGGTGCGGTATATTTTCTCCCAATATGTTTTATCCATCGATGGATAGCCAGTGAGCGGGAATATGCAACTTTCCAGTGTCCCACGCAGGAAAACCGGTTGCCTGTTGAGCTCGAATCGAGTGCCGTTTGCTTTGAATTCGCGCAATCCGAAATTTTGGATCGACTTGTCTATACCTTCCGGAGTTTGCAGGGTGGCGTTTAATTTGTATACGTTAGGGGAAAATTCAGACCATAATTCGGCTTTTTCTCCTAAATGAACCGTTGCATTGACTTGTTCTCCGGTAACAGCTGCCTCTACCCGATCGCCTATGGGATTTCCGGTCGCATCTTCAGCTTGTAAAACGATCTTGGAGTTCCCTCGGTTTATTTCGCCATTTAAAAAGACTTGGACATGGGCACTTTTTTCTTGTATGGAAGGGTAAATTTGTACGGATTCTATATACAGGGAAGGTTTAGATACCAGTTTTATATTTCCGATAATTCCGTTCCAATTGCTTTGGGTGTGGTCTGAAATACTGTGGGCATTAACACCCAGATCTACATGGAGCCGGTTGTCTACCCGCAAAGTCAATATGTGCTTGCCGGGTTGCAATCCCGTAAAGACATATCGGTGAGGCGTTTGTAGGGAAGTCCTTTCTCCTGCCTTTTCACCGTCTAAGAAACAAGCTGTTACCCAATGAGTCCGTTCCAATTCGAGAATTACCGTGCGATCGTTCCAATTTTCGGGAATATGAATTTCTTTTTGATACCAAGCGACCCCTACATAATGTTTGTCGGGGGTTAACCAAAAGGGTACTTTTATGTTTCCTTCTTGTCGATATGGCGCATATTGAGGATCGTGAAAATAGGAACTGTCTACTATTTGTCCCGTCCAAGGGGTGCTCAATTCTACATCATTTCCTTTTCCTTGTTCTTGCAAAGAGCCGGGAAGGGTTATAAATTCTTGCAATTTCGTTTTTTGCCACTCTTGCTTTTCTCCAATGTCTTCGGGGTCTAAGGCAAAAGCCCATTGCCCTGCCAAGGAAAGTTCGGATTCTATCGATCGTTGCTGGCAGGAAAATAATAGTACACAGAGAAATGATGGAATTATAAGGTTACGTATCATGTTTAATAGTTTTTAAATTACAAAGATAGCGATAATTCGTACATGAAAAATATGTTTTGTAACATTGGGGGGGATATAACAGGGTCGGAAATTGAGTGGACTTGGGGACGGGTTTCCGAAATTTTCGGACTGTTTTTGGAACTTCTCATAGGGAAATGGTGTTTACAAACTGAAAAGCGAGAGGGAATGTTTAGCTCTTTTTGTATGGAGTTTGGTGAAATTGTTAGAAATTTATATGCAAGAATTGAATTTTACAGATTTTTTGTATCTTTACGCCTCGTAATTTAAATGAATAGAATATGAAAAAGATTAGAGCTGCCATTGTCGGTTATGGCAATATAGGGCATTTTGTTTTAGATGCTTTGCAAGTCGCTCCTGATTTTGAAATAGCGGGTATAGTCCGTCGTCGTGTTTCGGAGGTTCCCATGGAATTGTCGGCTTATCCGGTAGTGTCTTCTCTCGACGAGTTGAAAGATGTGGACGTCGCTATTCTTTGTACGCCTACTCGCGAAGTGGAACATTTCGCTATCAAGGCTCTCGAAAAGGGTATACGAACCGTGGATAGTTTCGATATTCACACACAGATATGCGATTTGCGCAAAACGCTCGATGCAGCAGCGAAAAAATACAATTCGGTCGCTATTATATCGGCGGGTTGGGATCCCGGAACGGATTCGGTCGTGCGAGCCCTTATGGAGGCTTGTGCCCCCAAAGGTATCACGTATACTAATTTCGGTCCCGGTATGAGTATGGGACATACGGTCGCTGTGAAGGCTATCGCCGGAGTAAAAGCGGCTTTATCGATGACTATACCTTTGGGAACGGGTATACATCGCCGTATGGTTTATATCGAACTTGAAGAGGGTTATACATTCGAAGAGGTGGCTCACGCTATAAAGACCGACGATTATTTCGTCCATGATGAAACGCATGTCATGCAGGTGGAGAGTGTCGATGCTTTGAAAGATATGGGGCATGGGGTGAACATGACTCGGAAGGGTGTTTCGGGAAAGACACAGAACCAGCGGTTCGAGTTCAATATGTCTATCAATAATCCGGCATTGACAGCTCAGGTTTTAGTATGTACGGCTCGTGCCGCTATGTTGCAACGTCCCGGTTGCTATACGTTAATCGAAATTCCTGTTATCGATTTACTGTATGGTGATCGAGACGAGTTGGTGCGTCGGTTGGTATAAGCTAAATGCATTTGTTTATTCGACGGGATTGTTAACAAACAATAGAAGGGGAAATGGTTTTATCATTTTTCCTTCTATTGTTTTTCGTATCTTTGGTTGGGTTAAATATAGGCTGGGTCTTAGCTGATAGATTTGTTTTTATATTCGGCGTGTACTATCTTTGTACATACGAAGATAGACTGCGGTTCGGCATAGTCAAAACGGAAATAAAATTTCCGTTTGTCTCTGCACTCACCTTGCACTATCTTTGCCTCTGCCAATATCGGTAGGGTTTTATTTTTATTAAAATATGTTGACTGAATTTATTACATGGACTGCTAATCCGGCTCTTTACGACGGCTTTATCGAGATACGGTGGTACGGATTGTTTTTTGCTATCGGTTTTATTGTCGGTTACAATATGATGGAACGCATGTTTCGTCATGAGCAGGTGAACCTGAAATGGCTCGATTCGTTGTTTATTTATGTGGTAATCGCGACGGTTTTGGGCGCTCGCTTGGGACATTGCTTGTTTTATGCATGGGATTATTATTCGCAGCACCCCTTAGAAATATTGAAAGTGTGGGAAGGCGGTTTGGCGAGTCACGGAGGTGCGATAGGGATTATTATCGCCATTTGGCTATATTCCCGACGGGTTACTCACCGGAATATGTTGTGGACTTTTGACCGATTGGTCGTTCCGGTCGCTTTGGTCGCTGCGCTTATTCGTACGGGTAATTTGATGAATCATGAGATTTACGGACATGTGATGACTTTGCCGTGGGGATTCCGGTTCATACAGAATTTATCGGAGTGGATGAACGGTGCTGCCCCTATTTTTACGGAACCGTCGCACCCTACCCAGATTTATGAGGCTTTGTGTTATTTACTTCTGTTCGGATTGCTTTTGTATATGTATTGGAAACGTAATGCGGAGGAACGGGAGGGTCTTATTTTCGGGACCTTTTTGATAGGCATATTTCTACCTCGTTTTTGTATCGAGTTTATCAAGAACAATCAAGAGGCGTTCGAGGAGGCCATGTTGTTGAATATGGGGCAATTATTGAGTATTCCGTTCGTTATCGCCGGGGTGTGGTTGGTTATTCGTGCTTTGTCTCGACCGAGAGTGCCGATTAAATTTGCGAAAGAGAAGAAGAAATAGATTGTGCAAACAGTCTTATGTTTTTCTATTTCTACCCCCTCTCCTTAGGAACTATCGTTCCTTCGGGGTCTCCCCTATTACTTTGCGACTCCCCGTAATACTACGGGAGACGGCAGGGGAGGATTATAGAAATCTTACAACAACGTTGCT
>ULVW01010751.1_pt1 | contig 10484 bp, 8 predicted proteins | sample 1959801 | NCBI WGS metagenome assembly ULVW01 (sample SAMEA4835796, study PRJEB28245) | human gut metagenome | biome: gut microbiome; material: fecal sample | place: Denmark | collected 2008
TCAGCTTAAGCAGGCAGGCAAGTCTGACAAGTTTGAGGAAGTTCTTAAGGAAGTTCCCCGTGTAAGAGCCGACGCAGGCTTCCCTCCCCTTGTTACACCTACATCACAGATTGTTGGTACACAGGCTGTATTCAATGTAATTCTCGGTGAGCGTTACAAGACTGTAACAAAGGAATTCAAGGGTCTTGTAAAGGGCAGCTACGGTAAGACACCTGCTCCTATCGATCCTGAGTTCAGAAAGAAGATTCTCGGTGACGAACAGCCTATCGACTGCCGTCCCGCAGACCTTATCGAACCTGAGCTTGAAAAGCTGAAGGCTGAATGTGCTAAGTGGTCACAGCAGGACGAGGACGTATTAAGCTACGCTATGTTCGGTCAGGTAGCTGAAAAGTTCTTTGAAAAGCGTAAGGACAAACAGCTTGGCATTGACGCTGAACACGCTGATAAAGCTAACAAGGTAATGCCCGTATAATTTAATTTAACTGCGGCAGGTTGAAATACACCTGCCGTTTTTAATAATCTGAAAAGGACGGAAATATGAACAGACGCAGACGCACAGACGAACCCGCAAAGAATATACACAAAGAAACCGAATATCACACTGTAGTAACCGATGACGGAACGCAGGACGAGGGCTTTAACTGCAAAGCCTGCGGAAAATTCATTACAGTCAGGGACTGCGGCACAAACAACCGTAATCATTGCCCCCACTGCTTATCAAGCATACATCTTGACAACATACCCGGCGACCGCTCAGCCGATTGCGGCGGAATTATGGAACCTATCAGCATTTATGTCCGTCCCGATGGTGAATGGGCGCTGATACACCGCTGTAAGAAATGCGGCGAGCTTAAAATAAACAGGATAGCGGCTGACGATAACGAATATCTGCTGTTATCGCTTGCCTGCAAACCGCTTGCAAATCCGCCTTTCCCGCTCAGTGCTTTATCAACACCTTTCGGCAAGGATAATAAGTAAACAAGTTCGGGGCTGTGACACAACCAGAAAAAGAAAAAGTGAGTCGAAGCGCAAAAAATAGTGCGCACGGCTCACTTTTTTGGTATGTTGTTTTTAGTGGACTTTTGATATACCGTTTTAGTAATTAAGAACCTGTCTTCATAAGAAATGTGTGCGGATTTTCGAGCATAATTTTGTTGCAGAGTAGGCAAAAATCCGCAGGCGGGCTTTCGCCCGTCAAGGATTTTTAACACAGTCTGTGGCAAAATTTGCCGAAAAGACGTGTGCATATGCTTGTGAAGACGGGTTCTAACATTGATAGCAAGCTACCGATTGTGCTGTTTGTCGGGCAGCGCTTCTCAGTATAAAATGTAATAAAGTTTCTCTTATGTTCATTGTAACGATGAGGGTAGAAGCAAGCAATCCCTCAATCTTGCGGCAGATAAAGATGAATTGATTTTAACGTTAATAATATTGCAAATGTTGGTGCGAAATATGACGATATAACTTTGCCGCATGCCAGCTCCCTTTAGCAAGGGACGGGCAAGGATGCCCGAAGTTGAACGCCCAAAGTTTCGCTAGGATGCGAAACCAACAAAGCGTTCATAAGCCAAGAATTGTGTTGGCGATAAGACACACAAACGACTGAGTATTAAACGTGGTAGCTGACGCTCACTTAGTTCCATTTTAGTACAGATATCTCAGGATAGTAGCGTTCTTTTTGGATAGTCGGTGACAGTGCAGTTGCACTGATAAACTCACGGAATTATTAACAAATTATTGGCACAAAAACTGTTTTCAGCGATGCTAGCACAATATTTATTGTTCTGACTTTTTTACAATATGTTGCATTGCAATTTCAGTGAAACATGATAAGCTGAGGAATTGTATCACAACCGCTCCCGTTGCTTTATGAAAAATCATATACAAAAAGCCCACGCACTGAAATGCATGGGCTTATGTTACATTTTAATGTACTTTACCGTGAACAGAAATTACTTTCTCTTCTTAGCAACGATAACTGCACCTGCAGCTACGACAGCAACGCCTGCAACTGCTGCTACACCTTCAACACCTGTGTTTGAGTTGGGCTTTGAAGAATCGCCTGTTGTAGGAGCGTCTGTAGCAGGAGCGTCTGTAGCGGGAGCGTCTGTTTCATCAGGAGTTGTGCTACCGCCGTTCAGGATAGCGTCGATACCTGAGATCGTGAATGTAACATTCAGACCCTCATTGAAGTAGATGTCCGAAACCTTTAAAGGAGCATCTGCCTTTGTATCACCGTATTCGTTGTAAAGTTCGATACGGAGCTTGCCGTTACCTTCGATATCACCGAAGAAGATCTTGCTTGAATCAACAGCAACTTCTGTTGTTTCGCCGTCCTTAACCTGTGTGATCTTAACGTCTGTTACGTTAACACCCTTTGACTTAGCTAATTCCATCTTTTCAGCGGCTGACATATTCTTGTCATAGCCTTCGCAGTCCTTGCCAAAGCCTAAAGCTGTACCGAGGTCAGCGATATCAACGTTGAATACTACAGCGCCTTCGGCCAGTGCAGGAGCCATTGTTTCTTCATCAACAGAGGAAGCCTTGATGTCAGCGACAGATACTGTGTATGTACCGTCCTTAGTAACTTCTGCAGTGCCTGCTGTCCACTCTGTGACTGTACCGTCTGAGCCTTCTGTGTGGCCGGTAGCATCCATAGCTTGGGGATACCAGTCAGCGTCAGCGTACATAAGGAATGCATCATACTGTGCTGATGCTGCAACAGCCATTGTACCTGCTACTGATGTAGCGATGATACCAGCCATTATCTTTCTTAACTTCATTGTAATGTCCTCCATTTAGAGTTTTTTGGGATTTACACAAATATAAAATTTGCTATCTTCATTATAAATGAAATCGTTTTTATAATCAATAGGCAAACTCAACAAAGCAACATTGCTTTTTTGTTGACAATGCACAAACATCACCCCGTATTTTCCACATATTGACCTATTGTAACATCGTTACACGGAAATTTAGGCAAAATATTCGCTTAATTCGCTTAATTGGAAATTTATTCCGTTGAAATGCGATGCTTCAAAACGGTCAAGGTAATAAAGAAAACAGAATGCACAGCACGAATTGATAAAAATTTTCAAAAAGGTATTGCAATTACGGTCGGAATAATGTAAAATATAATAGATAGAATATGGGGCTGAGAGATTAAAAACAAAAAACGGCTTTCAGCGGCGGTATTTTCCGCATAAACCCGATAAAATATACGGAGGTATTTTAAAATATGATCACAGCAGGCGATTTCAGAAACGGCATGACCTTTGAAGAGGACGGCAACGTAATGCAGATCATTGAGTTCCAGCACGTAAAGCCCGGTAAAGGTGCCGCTTTCGTAAGAACCAAGATCAGAAACGTAATTACGGGTTCGGTAGTTGAAAAGTCCTACAACCCCACAGCTAAGTTCCCCACAGCATACGTTGAGAGAAAGGATATGGAGTACACCTATAACGACGGTGACCTTTATCACTTCATGGATTCCGAAACTTACGAAGATGTACCGATAAACAAGGCAGAGCTTTCAGACAACTTCAAGTTTGTTAAGGAAAATATGGTATGTAAAATTCTCTCTTACAAGGGTAAGGTATTCGGCGTAGAGCCCCCCAACTTTGTAGAGCTTGAAATTACAGATACAGACCCCGGTTTCAGAGGCGATACAGCTACTAACGTAACTAAGCCCGCTACTCTTGAAACAGGCGCTGAAATCCGTGTTCCTCTGTTCGTTGAAATCGGCGATATTATCCGTATCGATACAAGAACAGGTGAATATATGGAGCGTGTTACAAACAAGTAATCGCAGATCGTGATTACTATATGTAACTACAGAAAGTAAAAGGAGGATTTTTACTATGACAGTTGCAGAAAAGGTATCATACATCAAGGGACTTGCAGAAGGTCTGGGTGTAGATGATTCAACAAAGGAAGGCAAAGTGCTCGCCGCTATCGTTGACGTACTTGACGATATTGCGCTGACACTCGGCGATATAGACGAAGAACTGAACGATGTAGCTGACGTTATGACAGATATGGAAGAAAGCGTTGACTGCCTCGAAGATGTTGTTTACGGCGAAGATGAGGACGATTACGATGACTGTGATTGTGACGACTGCTGTGACGAGGACTTCGATGATGATATGTACGAAGTGACCTGCCCCAGCTGCGGTAACACCATCACTGTTGACTTTGATGTTATCCAGTCAGGCGAAATTCCCTGCCCTAACTGTGGTGAAACTCTTGAGTTTGACCTCAGCTGCTTAGAGGACGAGGAATGCGATTGCGGTTGCCACCACGACCACGAATAATCAGATTTGACAGTAACCGCCTGCCTGTACGGCAGGTGGTTATTTTTGCATCTCAAAATCGGACAAATTAAGTCTTTTTTAGCATCCTGCCTTGATTTTTCGGCATAATAGTGGTATACTTACAACATAAACGGCTTTTGCTGATCGAAAGGAAACAAAATTATGAGCGAATGTACTCACGACTGCAGTTCTTGCTCGCAAAACTGCGGCGAAAGAACGACACCTCAGAGCTTTCTTGAAAAGCCTCATGAGCTGTCACATATAAAGAAGGTAATAGGCATAGTAAGCGGTAAGGGCGGCGTAGGCAAGTCAATGGTTACTTCACTGATGGCTGTAACCATGCAGAGAAAAGGCTTCAAGACCGCTGTGCTCGACGCAGATATAACAGGTCCGTCTATCCCCAAGGCTTTCGGTCTGCACGAAAAGGCAACAGGCGACAACACAGGCATCTACCCTGTTATGACAAAGACCGGCATTGAAGTAATGTCAGTAAACCTGCTTTTACCTGATGAAACAGACCCTGTTGTGTGGAGAGGTCCTGTCATTGCTAATACAGTAAAGCAGTTCTGGACTGATGTAATATGGAACGATGTTGACTATATGTTTGTTGATATGCCGCCCGGAACAGGCGACGTTCCGCTGACGGTGTTCCAGTCACTTCCAATTGACGGAATTATCGTTGTAACTTCTCCTCAGGAGCTTGTTTCGATGATCGTCGGCAAAGCTGTTAAAATGGCTGAAATGATGAACGTACCGGTACTCGGCATTGTAGAAAATATGTCATACTATGAATGTCCCGACTGCAAGTCAAGACACAGCATTTTCGGTGAAAGCCACATTGAAGAAGTTGCCGCAAAGTACGATATCAAAAATATTGCGAGAATGCCGATCAACCCGAAATTAGCGGCGGCTTGCGATAAAGGTCTTATCGAGCTTTACGAGGGCGACTGGCTTGATGAAACGTCAGATATGCTCGAAAAGCTGTAATCCGTTTTTAACATCATGACCGCAGACACGTTCTGCGGTTTTAAATATCCGTATTGTCAACCGCATATCGCTTTTGGTTGACAGTGAAAGGTAATTCTCAATATGAAATTAAAAGAACAGGTTCTGCTGATACTTATGAGCAGTAAAGGCGACTATATTTCGGGCGAGGATATATCAAAACAGCTTTACGTCAGCCGTAACGCCGTCTGGAAAGCTATAAACACTTTAAGGGCAGACGGATTTATAATTGACGCCGTGCAGAACAAGGGCTATCTGCTGTCAGGCGGAGAAACCGATGATTTCACCCGTTACGGCACACTCAGGATAAAACAACTTCTGAAAAAATCAGCCGCCGATGCCGACATAACAATAAAAGACAAAGTAACTTCGACAAACACGCTTCTCCGTTCTTCTGCCGAAAACGGCGCTCCCGATAAGACAGTACTTATCGCAAACGAGCAAACAAAGGGCAGGGGCAGACACGGTAAGAGCTTCTACTCTCCCGCCGACAGCGGTATCTATATGTCGATACTTCTCCGCCCCGAATTCAAAGCCGATAAGGCTTTTTTTATAACCGCAGGTGCGGCTGTATCGGTCGTGAGAGCAATCAAAAAAATATGCGGAATAGACGCAGGTATAAAGTGGGTCAATGATATAATGCTTGACGGAAAAAAGGTCTGCGGTATTCTTACAGAAGCGGTAACGGATTTTGAAAGCGGAAGCCTGCAATACGCAGTAATGGGACTTGGTATCAATATCAACCGTCCAAAGGGCGGTTTCCCGTCAGAGATTTCCGACATTGCCTCCAGTCTTTATTCAGATAAGGTTGCGGGAAACGAGCTTAAATGCTCCTTGTCGGCAGAAATTCTGAACAACTTCTTTGACATCTATAGCCATACTTCGATAGAAAAGCTGATAGAGGAATACAAGCGTTATTCGGTAGTACTCGGAAAGCGGATAAAGGTTATTTCATCAAATGAGGAATACTATGCTACCGCTATTGATATAGACACAAACGCACGGCTTATAGTAAAAGATAACACAGGAAATGCACATACATTATCCTCTGCCGAGGTTTCGGTCAGGGAGGGACAGGGGTTATAATGAATAAATTATTGAATCATCTGCGTATACGCAGCGAACGACTATACATAACGCTGAAAACTTTTTTCAAGTGGCTTGTTCTTTCGGGTATAACCGGACTTTGCTGCGGTGTTATCGGCTCGCTGTTCCATCTGTGTATGGAATTTGCCACAGAGTTCCGCACAGGGCATTCATTTATGGTGTACTTTCTGCCGGTAGCCGGACTTGCTATCGTATTCCTTTATAGTATCTGCGGACTGAAAAACGATCCCGGTACTAACATAATAATCACATCGATAAGAACCGAAGGTAAAATTCCCGTCAGAATGGCACCGCTCATTTTTATCTCGGCATTTATCACTCATCTGTTCGGCGGTTCGGCAGGACGTGAGGGTGCGGCATTACAGATAGGCGGCGGACTTTCTGCTGAAATCGCAAGGCTTCTTAAGATGGACGAGCGCAACGGAAATCTTCTTGTTATGTGCGGCATGAGCGGACTGTTCTCCGCTCTTTTCGGAACACCGGTCACCGCAACTTTCTTTGCGATGGAGGTAATCAGCGTCGGAGTATTCTACTACTCCGCTATTGTTCCGTGCTTTTTCTCCGCTGTTGTGGCACTGGGCATATCACGGCTGTTCGTAATTGTACCGGTTGTTTATAAAATCCCGGTACCTGAGGTCAACATCGTAAATGTAGCGTTTGCTATGATATTGGGCGTAGGTACAGCTCTGCTCAGCATAATATTCTGCTTTTCACTGCACAAGCTGTCAAAGCTGTTGTCATCGAAAATAAAGAACAGCTATATCAGAATTTTTGCCAGCGGCTGTGTTATCGTGATACTGACGCTGATATTCGGCACGGATTATAACGGTGCGGGAATGAACATCATAATGGACGCTATGACAGGCACTACACGCCCCGAAGCGTTCGCACTGAAGCTTGTATTTACCGTCATCACTATAGCAGGCGGTTATAAAGGCGGCGAGATAGTACCGTCATTCTTTATCGGAGCAACGTTCGGCAATCTGTTCGGAACGCTTTTCGGTCTGCCGCCGCAGTTCACCGCCGCACTGGGACTTGTTTCGCTGTTCTGCGGAGTGGTAAACTGCCCGGTAACTTCTCTTCTTCTCAGTATCGAACTGTTCGGCGGAGAGGGAATTATCTTCTTTGCCGCTGCATGCTCGGTAAGCTATATCTTGTCAGGTTACTACGGACTTTATACGGGTCAGAAGATAATGTATTCAAAGCTTCACAGCAAGTACATAAACAGACATACAAAATAAGGAGTTTTCCTATGGAATACGCATTTTCAGAAAACACCGACATCAAGGTATCAAGGGGCCGCCTTGGCTGTATGAACTTCGGCAAAGCAGGACTGTAAAGTGCGTTGCTAAGCTTGCCGAAAAAATACGGCTGTGAAATATCACAGATAGCTGTAGCTTTTATCAACAGTATGAGCCCGTCTGTTATACAGACGGGCTCAATTTGCGCTGACCGTTTTATCCTTTATATCTTTTAAGAACGGAAATTACTCTTATATATTCCTTTCCTGCGGCAATAAGAAGTTTCTGAGCGCTGTCATAATCGCTTCTGCGTAAATCTTCGGTAATTTCATCAAATACAGAACGTAACTTTTCAAAGCCGAGATTTGCTGCTATTCCCTTCATAGTATGAGCCGCTCTGAACGCCTTTTCAACCGAATGCTCATTCATTGCGCTAACAAACCCTGCAAAGTGCTCATCACACAGAAACTCGCATATTGCAGGTTCAACACTTTCTTCATCGCACTCAAGGCGCTGTATTACACTGTCATAATCTTCTCCGAGCAGTTCATAGCATTCTCTCATAGTGAGATTTTTTCTACCGATATACCCGAACACTGCGGCTTTAAGCTTTTTCGATTCTACAGGTTTTGCGAGGTGCTCGTTCATACCTGCCTGTCGGGTCTTTATCTTGTCATCGGTAAAAGCATTTGCCGTCAGTGCGATTATCGGAACAGATACCGCGTCCGGACGGTTGAGGGTGCGTATTGTTCTTGCCGCTTCAAGTCCATCCATAACAGGCATCATAATATCCATCAGGATCACATCGACAGAATAAAGCTCAGAACCTTCAAAGGCTTCAACGGCTTCTTTTCCGTTCCACGCCTTTATCACCGTTGCGCCCTCGTTTTTAAGCATAAACTCGGTGATTTCCATATTCAGCTCGTTATCCTCTGCAAGCAGAATATTCACACCGTCAAGCGAGTGGTTTTCGACTACTATTTTCTGCTTTGTTTCAGCCTGCTTTGTCGTGTCTATATCCAGAGGGAGATTTACCGTAAAAGTTGTGCCGATATTTTTCTCGCTTTCACACTCGATAGTACCGCCCATCTTGTCTGTAAGTCTTTTAGCTATGGCAAGACCAAGACCAGTACCCTGATATGATGTTCTTGCACTTTCGTTTTCCTGGCGGAACGGCTCAAACATAACCTTCCGGAACTCTTCTCCGATGCCTATACCGTTATCTTCACATATTATGCTCAGGATCGCGGTTTTTCCGTTATCCGTAACCGAGAGTTCTTTGCAGGACACTTTGACATATCCGCCGTCTTTTCCGTATTTGACAGCATTACTGATTATATTCATCAGCACCCGCTTGACATGAAGCGGACTGCCTATCAGCCTGTTATGTATATTCTCGCACTTTTCGACAGTCAGTGAGATGTTATGCTTATAAGCGTTCTGCTCATTGAGCGTTACTATATCATTAAATATGTCGTATATATCAAACGGCTTATATTCAAGCGCTATTTCGCCCGATTCGAGCTTATTCATATCAAGAATATCGTTGACAAGATCAAGCAGATATCCTGACGCTACCCACGTCTTCCGGCGGCATTCTCTCTGCTTTTCCGGGTTATCGGCATTTTTCTCCGCTATCTCTATCATACCGCGTATTCCGTTTATCGGAGTTCTAATATCATGGCTCATGCGCCGCAGAAAATCACTTTTGGCAGCATTCGCACGTTTTGCTTCTTCAGCCGACTGAAGCAGTTTTTCATTATATTTTTCTTCCGCAATATGGGTTTCACGAATATGCTTTTCCTGTATTGTCCTGTAAAGCAGAATTGCCGCAGAGCATATTATTATATAAATCGTAATTGCAAACGAAGTTACCGTCCAACGGCTGATATAGACGTCGCCTGCCGGATAATAGACGTATATGTAATAGCTCTTGCACTTATCCATTCCGCCATAGTAGGATCCTTCGCTGTCTGCTAAATGTAAAAAATCACTTGCTTCATTGCCTTTTGACGCATAGCTGTTCAGGATCTCACAGTCTGTAACTGCTTTCCCGCTGTACTTTTCATTATTAGACGCTATTACGCTGCTTTTGTCAGTAATGATAATGGTTCCGTTCATCGTAAGCTTAAACCCTGACAGCAACAAATCAAGCGTCGGCTGACCGTTGTCTATTACAGCCTTTGTCTGTCTTAGATATGTGAATACTATACCCTTTTTATCTGTGCGTGCAACCGCCGCAAAATCGTAATAATAATCCTTGTTGCTTTCCGTACCGGACGGAGAAGCGTGCATTCTGTCCGCATATATCTTGATCGGTTCGTCGACAATACTGAGTATATTGTCCTGCTGAATAAAACTTTTCCATTCGTTATATCCCGTGTCATCGCTGTAAATTTCGTTATCAATCCCGCCTTTTTCATCAAGTACCATAATTCCGGTAAGATTGTGGTTAGCGATAAAGCGCTTCATCGTATCATCCGAATAATCATTGAATTCGTACAGATCACGGCTTATTTCCTTTGTCTTATCGATAATGCGGAACAGACTCTTGGCAAGGTCGGACGAGGTTATCTCATCATACCGTATGCATTGATTTTTAATATACCCTATCGTTTCGGCTGTAACGTTTTTTGCATTTTCCGTATTATTGTACGAAAATATTGTGAAAACACAGCCGACCAGTACAATACCAACTATGACCATTCCAAAAATTTGTTTAGGAAAAAGCAGTTTTTTATTCTTATTATTCAATCGCTATTCCTCCGAATGCCGCATCGGCATCTAGTCCGTATTTTTCGGCAATTTTGGCAATTGT
>ULVW01085390.1_pt1 | contig 10477 bp, 12 predicted proteins | sample 1959801 | NCBI WGS metagenome assembly ULVW01 (sample SAMEA4835796, study PRJEB28245) | human gut metagenome | biome: gut microbiome; material: fecal sample | place: Denmark | collected 2008
TACAAGCTTTTTTTGAGGGTTTACGTGAACTTTTTCATAACCCGCTGATTGACAGATATGTTTTAAAGCATGTTTTTTAAAGGAAAAAGGAGGCCGGAACGAAGGGGACACATTATATATATACGCGCGCGCGTCGAAATAGACCATTCATACCTTCACATAGACCACAGAACGGCCGGCACCACGCTTGCGAATCACGCCGGAATCGATAAATGTCTGCAAATCCCTCGAAGCCCGGCGGGCGGTGACATGGACAAGGCGGGAATATTCTGCACGAGTAATACAGACATTAGCTTCCAGAAAGTCCATCATGCTTTTTTCACGGGCAACCATGTCGCCCATTGCTTTCGGTTTATCCGGGAAAAAGCGTTTATCCGCACGTTCCAACTCCATCTTACCTGCCACATAACGTTTGAATTCGATGCCGGGACGGAATTTCACCGTGGACATCTTGACCGACTCCGCACGTACTTCTTTCTTATTCATCACCGGATGGGTACACTTCAGCGTGGTGCTGAAGAAGCCAAGTCCCTCTATCTCCACCGTATAGCCCTTTGCCAGCCAGTCTCCAAGCGTAGTGGTGATGGCTTGCACAATACCCACAACCATGGCGTGGGGCATATGTTCTTCACGAAAATCCGATATAAGAATAGGAATAAATTAGAAATAAGCTACTTATGAGATTTTCTCATAGGAGAAGGTAATGACTTGGCAACGGTCGCAAATTCTGCGAAATGCGGTGTATTTCTGTCAATACAACTCTGTGCAAAGGTACAAAAATAAAATTAATGAGAATGAGGAAACACAAATATAATTTTATGTACCAATGTCAGACAGGATTGAACCGATATTTTCATCAAATGAAAGCAGATTGGTTATTCGGTTTTGTGCCTCTGGATAATCCCGGTTTATACGCACTAATGTGATGTTTTTTCTTTGAGCCGCCAGTCGTTCAAACGGAAAGCGAATGATGGTCGGAGTGTTGTAGCCTACGCCGAGTTCCAGCAAGAGTGTGTTCTCATCGCAAGCCTTTTCCATATAGTCCTCATAGCGTTCATAGCTTGCGTACCATTGGTTATCCTGCACAAAATAACGGTCTTTCCGTACATGCACATCCATCTTGCCGCCACACACCGGGCAGCGTGGCACAAGTTCCGATGGAATGCGGCAATCTTTTGTCCGCCGCACCATTTCCCTGACGAGATTTTCATTGTAGTACAACTTCTCGTGACATCCGTCGGCGCATTGCAGATAGGCATAGTCACCTTGTACGGCAAAGATGCGTTCCTTGTCAAAGCCGGACTTCTCGAACTGCCCGTCCACATTGGTGGTTATCACGAAATAGTCTTTCCCTTTTACAGCATTGAGCAACAGGCGATATAAATCCGTTGCAGGTGCATCGTAGCGGTTCATAAGGATGTGCCGTGCCCAATACGCCCATCGCTCTTCCTCCGTTTGGAAAGGATAGAATGAGGAAGTGTACATATCGGTCATATCGTATCGGGTAATAAAGTCTTGGAAGTTATCTGTAAAGCGTTTGCCTCCATATTCCAAGCCTGCTGCCGCTGAAAAGCCAGCACCGGCTCCGATGACTACATGCTCCGCTTCCTTGAGGGCGTGGCGCAACTTTAATAATCGGGTGTTATAGCTATCTGTAACGGTCGCTTTATGGTAGAAGCTGTCTATAAATGGATAAATCTTCATCTTTGAACACATTGAATATGATGGTCTGAATATGAACGGTTGTTGCAAGATAGTCACGCACTGTATTTACCGCGATCTGTGCCGCCCGTTCTTGTGGAAAGCCGAACTCACCCGTAGATATGCAGCAGAAAGCAACGCTTTTTGTCCCATACGTGTCTGCCAATGCGAGGCTGGAGCGGTAACAATCCGCCAGTTCCTTTTCTTGTTCAGGGGTAGGTTTCCCGTTACGGACTATCGGACCGACCGTGTGCAATACATATCGGGCAGGCAAGTTATAGCCTTTGGTTATCTTGGCACGACCCGTAGGTTCCGGCTGTCCCTGCATCCGCATCTGCTTGTCACACTCCAAACGCAACTGTACGCCAGCCGCCGAATGAATGGCATTGTCAATGCAACGGTGCAGAGGCACGAAACATCCCAACAAGGCATTGTTGGCGGCATTGACGATAGCGTCCGCTTGCAACCGGGTTATATCCCCCTGCCATATCCGAAACCTATTGTCAGATTGGCACAATAGGATGTCCGATAAGGTTACAACACCCTTGTCCGCAAGCTGCTGTTTCAGTTCGGCATCCTGCGCTTTCAGGAACTCCGGGCTTACAGACAGTGGAGGACGCACGTTGAGCAAAGCCCGCATCATGGACTGTTGTCTTTCCAGCGTATCGGGTATCTGCCACCCGGCATATTCTTCCCGTTCAGCAAGCAAAGTGCGAAGTATATACCGCAAATTGTCAATCCTACTCACTGTATTCATAATGCTCGAAAGTGGAAGGTGTCGGTGTCAAGTCGTAATAATCCAACTTAGCAACTGGTAGGCGAAAATAAGCCAAATCGGTATATTGCTTGTACAGGCGTGGAAGAACCGGATTATCCGCATAAATTCCACGTGCCACATCGTCCGATACATCAAACACGGCACGTCCGGTTATCCGCACGGATATGTTCCCGTCCATGGCGAGCAACTCAATGTCTGGGTTTTCTTGCAGTTGGCGGTACACTTCCTTGTGTGGTGATGTGGCAAAGTAGAGGGTATGCCTTTCCTGCTTCATGATTTGAAACACACGGATTTTAGGCTTGTTCTGTTCCACGGTGGCAAAAGCCACTTCCTTGTGGCTGCTTAAAAAATCAAATGCTTTTTCCATGATTGAAGTTCTTTTACTTATTGCTTGAAAAGGCTTCGGACGGTGCGACATTCTCAAGTACCGTCCGAAGCGTTACTATTCAAGTACCTTATTTGTAGAGGGCTTTGCCCAAATCTTCCAATCCGGCTTCTCCGGGCAGTCCGGGATAGGCTTGCTTCATGGCATCCACGAAAGCTTGTGCCGTTTTGTTGGCGGCAAGCTGCTCTTTCATCTTTTTCAGATAAGCGATTTTGAACTCTACCGCATCGCGTGTGGCCGCGCCTCCATGTCCGCCAATGAACAGCGTCGCACCCGAAGCCAATGAGTTTTCTGCTTCCGCAATTTCCGCATCAATGGCAGCCGGAGAAGAAATTTGCAAGTGGCTGACATGCGCCTTTGCCGGAGTCCAATGGGTGTAATAAACCTTTCCGCCAATCAGGATGCTTGCGCCGGGAAAATCCGATGTCGCCCCATGACGGAACTCAAAAGTAACGCCGGCCCATGTCTGTGTCGAACCGAAAGCCACTTCCGATGTTTTACCCGTTGGCATGTCTGTCATTGCGTTGCCGAAAGCCTGCGCAAAGCCTTTCATCATGCCGCCATAGATTTCACCTTTGGTAAATTCAGGCATGCCTTGGACCATTACCACGTCATGTTTCCCTGTTCCTCCCACGTGATAGTCCGTGATGCGTTTTTCCACGGGCTTATCCAACTTGGAAAGGTAGGTATCAAATTCAGCCACATTGTCCTTGAACAGCGGCTGCTCCATAGTTACAAGGGCATCTTTTCCCTCTATGATGTAACTTGCATCGCCCAACGCATCGTTGGTGTAATAAACGTGCAGTTTGAAATTGCCGAGGTCATGCACCTCGAAACGTCCTTTAGTCTGTGCCATTGTTGTGATTGTTAAGAGATTAAACAAAATAAATAATACCTTTTTCATTGTTTCTGTTTTTTGAGTTATACGATAGTTTGCTTAATATCCGATAGTGAAACGCTCATAATGATGTTTCGGGTTTTCAAGTTCATCCACCATCGCCACGGCGTAGTCTTCCACGGAAATGTGACTGTTACCATTCTCGTCCACGATAAGGTCATCCTTGCCCAAACGGAATTGCCCTGTCCGCTTTCCGGGTTCAAGCGTCCCCGCCGGAGAGAAGAAAACCCAGTCAATGTCCTTCTCATTCACCAATGTGTTCAGGTAGAACTCGCCGAGCGACTTGACACCGCCCATGATGGCATCGGGAATAGCGCCAGAATCAACCACTCGAAGCCCCGGAGCGCAGAACAACGTGCCTGCACCGCCCACACACAGCAATCTTTTGACTCCCGATTTCTTTGCGGCCTCCAAAATTAGCGGATAGTTGCGCAGGGTTTCCTCATAGATGTTCGGATTGCTCCATCCGGGATTGTATGCGCTGATAATGGCATCTTTGCCTTTGCAGGCATTAGCCAGAGCGTCCGTATCGACCACATCTGCCTTGACGGTGTTAAGGTCAGGACTTGACACGCTCAACTTTTCGGGATTGCGCACCACAGCTGTTACTTTGTGGCCTCTTGCCAACAATTCGTTCAGGATGGCGGTTCCAACGAATCCGCTCGCTCCAATCAATGTTACATTCTTCATAATTCTACGTTATTAAAAAGTTTATTGCTTACTAAAAGTATCTTTGTTTCTTTTATGCCGCAAAGTTAAGAAGAGTTTTTTAACTATGCAAGTAGGCGCTTGAACATCAGATACTTACACAGAAGTAACTATTGTTGTGTATGAACCATTTACAGGCAAAAATATTTTTGAAAAAAGTTTTTTGCAGTATGAAAGAAATTTGATTACCTTTGTAGAGTGATTTGAAATACATATTATTATGGATAGAACAACAATAGAAGATGCCGTATTCCCAAACTGCCCGATACGGAATATCTTAGCCAAACTCTGTGACAAATGGTCGCTTTTGGTTATATACACGCTGAACAAAGCTGACAAGGAAACGATACGCTTCAAAGAATTACAGCGTGAAATCCCTGACATATCACAAAAGATGCTGACTGTAACCCTGCGCACATTGGAAGACGACGGATATGTCACTCGTACTGTATATCCTGAAGTACCTCCAAGGGTCGAGTATGCGCTAACGGCACGGACACGCTCTTTATTACCGCATATTAATGCGCTAATAGAATGGGCATTGGAAAATAAGGATGCGATTATTAAAGATAGAAGACAAGCCAATAAGAAATAACATGCTTATAGAAGGTAGGCAAGCGGTTTTGGTCTGCCCAAAACACAAACTTGTTACCCTCCCGTTACCATTGGTTATAACCTAATATCTTTGCCTTTACAGGGCGGTGTGATTGTCCTCCGAATGGATGAAAACAGTTTGTCAAACTGCTCCTTGAACCATTCGCCAATCAGTTGCCCGTTAATGGCAAGTGCGAGTTTGAATTTGTTTTTCGGGTCTTTCACTACTTGGAAGCCAGCTTCCTCGGTTTTGAATTTCCGTTTGTGTTCCTCCGAATAAAGCTCGCCCTCGTAAAATAGAGGTTTGCCGCTGATGAGCGTGGCGGTCTGCCTTTCGTTGAAACCGACTTTCAGACAGAACTTTTCCATGTACACCAACTCTTGGAACAGCGGAAACCATTTCTTGGCTTTTTGGATGATGGATTTCAGGAATGACACTTCCTTTTGGTGTTCCGCATCCTTGTCCGCCATCTCCCTGCGGTGCTGGGCTTGCAGTTCCATCAGTTGGCGATTGTGTTCATCCTGCTGCCGCTCCATCTGCTGTTGCAACAATTCGATGCTTTCGTCACGGGCGGCGACCTCGCCTTGCAAGGTGCGGTTGTCGGCTTCCAGCCCTTTCAACTTCCCACTGCCCAAAAGAGAACCGACCTTTGCCACGAGTGCCGCTTTCGCCTCGGTCTTGGCTGCTTCCAGCTTCTCCGACTTGATTTCCTTCCGCACTTCGTCAAGCTGTTGTTCTGCCTGCTGTTGTTCGGTCTGCAATTTTTGCACGTTGGCTTCAAGCTCTCCCGTCTGCCGTTTCAGGTCACGGTAGTATTGGGCGGTAGTGGTGTGCCGTGCCTCCGAACCACGGGCACCACGCTGCAAGCCATATTTCGCCATTGCCTCTGCATAGCTGTCGTGGTAGGCAACCAGTTTCTCACGTGTCAGGAGGTCATCGGCGCATAGGCGCACGGCGTCGGCTTTCTTTCGGTAGGTGCGTTTGCCCTCCGTCTGCTTCCGCTTGGCTTTTCTGCGCTCGCCCGTCACTATCGGCACGATCGTTGCGTGGATGTGCGGCGTGTGCTCGTCCATGTGCAGCACTGCCGAAACGGTGTTCTCCCTTCCGAATGTACGGTGCAGCCATTGCAGGTTGTCATTGCACCATTCGGATAGTCTGCCCTCGTTCTGTATTCTCGCCATGTCCTCGTGCGTACCCGAAAGCACGATGCGGATAGCCCTCACTTGGTCGGGCGTTATCTTCCGCCTGATACCGGCCGTGCGGATGCGGTGGCTTATCGCTTCGGTGCGGTCTGCCACGCCGTCGGGGAATCGCACCAGTTCACGGTTGAGGTGGGTGCGTGTGGGGTCTGCGTTCTTGGGCGTTGTCTTGCGTTCGATGTGGTCGGATGCGCCCGTGTCAGCCGACCCTTTCGCCTTGTTGATTTGGATGCTGATATATCCCATGTTCGTTTCTTGTTTTTGAGGTTGTACAAACTTGTTTGTCGGTGTCCGCCTGTCTGCGGTCATAGCCGCACGGGGCAAGCGGGGGTGTCCAGAGGGGTGCAACCCCGCTGGCTCATTGGGGTGTTTTTAGCATTAGCGTCAGCGGTGCGTGAAGAAAACGCCCTAATGAGCTATGGCTTTTTGTTTCCCCAAAAGCCTGCGATGGTGTCGGCGGTGATGTCGGTGGACATTGGTCGCCTTTTTCTTTTTGCCAGCCTTGCATGATATTCGGTGCCGTTATGCCGGCATAATTGCCTGTCGGCACACGGGCATACAGGCAAGGATGGTGCTGCCGTTTCCTCGATGGACTTGTTGAGGGGTGAAATTCCGATGAATTGATGATTGGATAGTCTAATACACTGACAGCTAATAGAATAACCTTTCATCAGCGTTTCATCAAACCGCTCGCCAAAAGGAAAGTGATGTGTAAGGTTGTATCCGTTTTCTCTTTTCATCAGCCCAATCCTTTTGTTGAGTGTTTGATGAGGATGTAAACCGCTGTTATTCTTTATGTTTATATATGATTTCATCATTTCATCAAAATATCAGAGCATTTCCAACTGTGATTTGCTTACCGTGTAGTAGCGTCCAATCCTCCTGACGGGTGAGTAGCGGCATTCACGGTTGTAGTCATATTGGTAGGTCGTGTAGGAAAGCGAATTGGATGCAGGAGCCAGCTTCCAGCACTCCTGCACCACTTTCCGGACCTGCGACTTCTCCACCTTGACTTGCGAGCAGACGAGCAACGGGATGATGTCATTGAGGCAAAAAGAAACAGAACTGACATCCACGCTTGCCATGATGTCGAGCAGCAGTTCCGCCATCTCTATCTCCAAACGGTTGCGGTTGCTTCGGATTATCTTCCGCAGGGCATCCGTTTCCAGCCGCTTCGGGTCGAACCACATGCGGCTTTCCTTTTCGGTGAATAGCTGCCTGTGTTGCAGGAAATGGAGAAAAGCGGGTATCTCCGCTTTCAGTTTTTGCAGGAAGTCGGTATCGTCATTCCGTAACGGAACAATCTTCCGTACCCAATAGCGTGTTTCCCCAGCGTCAATGATGACGGGCAGGTGTTCGTTGTTGGAGCAAAGCACGAACTTGGCGAAGAAGCCTATCTCGTCACGGTCTTTGCCTTTCGCCTCCACCTTGTAGGAGAGCGTGGTGCTTAGGTTCTTCAACCTCTCGCTGTCCTCACGGCGGTTGAGCAGCACCTCGTCCACCATGATGAGCAACTTGCCCGCCCAGTCGGAATTGAACTGGCTGCGGAAGTCCTCGTTGGTGTTGAAAGTCACGTTGTTTTGGAATACGGCTTTCAGGAAGTTCAGGAACGTGCTTTTGCCCGTATTCCTCTCTTCGGACACGAGCAGGAGGATGGGCAGTTTCTGAACGGGATAGAGGTAGAGCAGCTGCAAGTAGTCCATGCCCAACTCGTACTGTTCGCCGAAGATGTGTTCCACCAACGAACGGATGCAGGGGAAGTCGCCCTCCTGCGGCTGGTGGCTTATCGGCTCGTAGAGGTTGAGGAACTTGCCGACAACGGGCTGGTAGCCCACATGGTCGGGAACGGTGCAGAAGCCGTCATACTTCGGGATGCCCGCCATGTAGTCCTTGCCGTAGTCCTGCCGCAGGGTCTCGGAGTTCCATGCGATGCGCTTCCTCACATAGCCACCGTCAATTCGGGGCTGGTTCACAATCTTGTAGAGCGTTGTGCCTACTCGGATGAATTCTTCTTTCTTTTCCATATCTCAAATACAGTTTTTAGTGTCGCCGACACCTTGTCGGCAAGTGGATTGAACATGGGGGCAAAGCTACGGCAGGACGGCTAAGACATTGATAAGTAAAACGATGCAGAACGGCGCAAAAGAAACCGACAAACAAGAAAATGCAGCGGAACGGGTAATGTCTGCCACTAAAAGACGAAAAGAAAAAGCCCGGAGAAACGGATATACTCACTTCTTCGGGCAGACTTGGGTTGTGTGAATGCACGGGCGTATTGACACGCAACTGCACCCGCTAACATTTACACGATGTGCTGTTGCCTAACGAAAGCCAAAGCATTTGCCTTTCTTTTCGCAGGCACAGACTTTCCAACAGGGCGTTACGTACCCTTGCGGCATTGGGCGTGTCGATACGGAAAGCGAGAGCCACGACCATTGGCAGGGCATACACATCCGCATAATAGCCGTTGGGCAGCCTGATGCGCCTTTCCACTTCGCACGATTTCAACACTCCGCTTTTGTACACGGCTCGGATGGCGGCACGTAGTGTCGGGGCGATAACATCGAACAAAGTAACCAACTCCATTTCGCTCATCAATACATTGGCGGCATCGGGCGGTACGGCAATCTTTCCGTATCCGTCCATTGTGATTGTTGTCCGTTTCATAGGCTGTGAGTTATATGGCGAAACGTCCGCTTACCTTGCTCTCAAAGGCAGATATGTCGTTTTCAAGTTTAGCATTGGTCACCTTCGCGTAAATTTGCGTGGTGGTTATGTTCGTATGCCCTAAAATCTTGCTCACGCTCTCTATCGGCATACCGTAATTGAGAGCCAAAACTGCGAATGAATGGCGGCTCAGATGGAATGAAATCGGCTTTTCTATCCCGCATTTCTTCGCCACAGCCTTGATACGCTTGTTCACCATGTCAAGCGAGCCGATATTGAAAAGCCGCTTGTCAGTCCTGAACGGTTCGTAACGCCTGATTATCTGCATCGGGATGTCCATCAGCTTGATTTGGAACGGTACGCCCGTCTTTTGGCGTTTCGACACAATCCAAGGTGTGCCGTTCATCTCCACGATGTTGTCGGTGGTCAGGTTCTTGATGTCCGTGAACGAGATGCCCGTCCAGCACCCGAACAGGAACAAATCCCTTGCCAACGCGAAGTTGGGATTGTCCAGCTTGATTGTACCCAATGCCTGAATTTCATCCTCCGTGAGAAAGCCACGCTCCTTGTGGTCGGGGTCAACGTGGTACATCGCAAACGGGTTTCTCGGTATCTTGCCGTTGTAGTGCGCCGTGGTGACGATGTGTTTCAGCGGTATGGAGTATATCCACACGGATGATTGCGCCAATCCGACCTCGTTGCGCAAGTACAGGCAGTAGTCACGGATAAAGTCCTCCGTCAGTTCGTTCATCGCCATGTCCGTCCGCTTGTAGTGCCTCTTGATGAACTCCGCCACATATTTGCGGACGGTCAGGTACTTTTGGTACGTGCGCTTGGAGCGGTCTTTGCCCACCCGTTTGGCAAACACCTCGTTCTCCTTGTCAAAGGCTCGCAATAATGTTTCATACTCCGTGCCGATGCCCTGATATGCGTTGCGTACCATTTCTGCCGTGACAAACGCTTCACGGTCGGAAAGTCGTTGGTAGTGCTTCGTTATCTGCGCCTTGATATTGTCAAGGGCATAGTTCACCGCCACCGCCTCGCGGCTCTTGCCTTTCGCCCTGTTGCCTTTGGCATCCCACAAATCTTTTGAGATGCTTTGTTTGCAACTGAACTGCGCCACCGTCCCGTTGATTGTAACCCGTCCCATGATGGGGACAATTCCGTTCTTCTCCTTGCTTCCGTTTACATAAAAAACGGTCTTGAATGTACTCCTCATAATCCTTGCTTTTTGTTTGGTGCAAAATTAGTTTATGGGAGTTTAAAGGCAGAATGTAAACCTACGCAGAACGCAGAAATAGAGACCGTTAGTGTTAAATGTGCATCGGAGGGCGGGTAATGATTTGGAAGTGCATCTATTGCTGCAATTCGCCTAAATCCGTTTTTACGCCCTTGTGCCATTCTGTGCCACCCGAAGCCAAACTCTCTGACCGTCAGTGAGAATGCTCAATTTCGCTTTATCCTGCGCTTTATCCTATTATTTTTCGTAAAAAACCCGTTCCATGAACTCTTTACCAGAAATGGTTCCCTTGGAACAGACACGGGC
>ULVW01110479.1_pt1 | contig 10419 bp, 9 predicted proteins | sample 1959801 | NCBI WGS metagenome assembly ULVW01 (sample SAMEA4835796, study PRJEB28245) | human gut metagenome | biome: gut microbiome; material: fecal sample | place: Denmark | collected 2008
GAACCGCGTCTGGATCGGACTGGCCAAGGAGACCGCCCACCAGCTGGGAACCCCGACCTCGTCGCTGCTGGGATGGATCGAATACCTGCGTTCGCAGGATGTGGACCAGACGGCCGTCGAGGAGATGAACAAGGACCTCACGCACCTGATGAAGATCGTGGACCGTTTTTCGAAAATCGGCTCCGAGACGCCCCTCACCCCGGCGAACATCAACGAAGTGGTGGGCGAATCGGTCATGTATTTCCGCAAGCGCATTCCCCGCAACGTGACGCTCGACTACAACGGACTGGCCATCGCCCCCGTGCAGGCCAACATCAACGCCGCACTGTTCGAATGGGTCGTGGAGAACCTGATGAAAAACTCGCTCGACGCCCTGCAAGGCCACGGAGCCATCGACGTGCGGATTTCGTCGGACGACAGGAGCGTTATGATCGACGTGAAAGACACGGGCAAGGGCATTCCCAAGAGCAACTGGAAACGCATCTTCGAACCGGGATTCACGACCAAGACCCGCGGCTGGGGCCTCGGGCTGTCGCTCTCGCGCCGCATCGTCGAGGAGTACCACCAGGGTAAGATCGCCGTCATCGACTCCGAAATCGGCAAGGGAACCACCATTCGCATCACACTCAAACGCCACTTCGCCTGATGAACTCCTCGCCGGCACATACGCAACCCGCAGTGCCTGCGGCGGATTCGGTGTCCGGAACTCCGGACGCACCGGCCCGGACGGGATATGTACCCGGTCCGGATACGCTCCGGGCGGAAACGGCCTTTGCGGGAACGAACTTTGCAAACCCGGCCTTTGCGGAAACGGCCTTTGCGGACGGCGGTTCCGCGCCGTTCTCCGTTGCAGCGACCGGTGCAGCCCCTTCCGAATGGCGCGACACGACCTCCGCCGCAATTTTCGGAGCGCAATCGACCCTCGCGGAACCCGCACGCATTCCGCTCGCACCGCCTCCGCCGCTCGCGGGAAACGCCGTTTTCCAGAGTTTCGTGCTGCTGCTCGCCGCCACCTACGCCATGCTGCTCTACCGCAACCTGGGCGACGTGCGCACGCTGCTGGGCCACATCTCGCGCGACGCGGCCACGGGCAAACGCTTCTCCGAGGACCCGGGCGGAAGCGGCTACTCGCGTTTCCTGAACATCGCCACCGCCATCGGCCTGCTCTTTCTGGGCGTCGCGGCGGTCAAATACGGCGACACGCTGATGCCCGACCGGCTGGTAGCGTCCATTCCGCAGGGCGCAGCCCTGATTTTCAGCCTGCTGGTTTCGCTCGCCTCGCTGGGCATAGCCGCCTATCAGACAATCGCCGTGCGGCTGGCCGGAGCGCTGACCCTCTCGCAGCCCTTCATCGCACAGCTCATGCTGCTCAAACGCACCTGTTTCGCCCTCGGGATGATCCTCATTTCACCCCCGCTGCTGCTCTTCGCACTCTGCCCGCAGGGCACGGGCGGCGTCTGGTTCTGCATCATCGCCGTCGAATTGGCCGCAGCGGCCGTCTTATACCTCAAGGAGACATTAAACCTGTTTCTTTCCAAAAAAGTTTCGATTTTGCATTGGTTTTTGTACCTTTGCACCGTGGAAGTCTTCCCTGTCAGCCTATTATGGCTGCTTGCAGTAAGATGAAACGGCAAAGACAAACCTAAATCAATTCGCAACATTGAAAGTAAAGAGTGTATTAGTTTCGCAGCCGAGGCCCGCTGTCATCGAAAAGTCCCCGTTCTACGAATTGTCCCAGAAACACCACGTGGAAATCGCCTACCGGCCCTTCATCCGCGTAGAAGGCGTCTCCCTGAAGGAGTTCCGCGCCCAAAGGGTCGAAATACTCACGCACACGGCCGTCATATTCACATCGCGTACGACAGTCGACAGTTTTTTCCATATCTGCGAAGAGGCGCGCATCACCGTGCCCGAAACCATGAAATACATCTGCCAGACGGAGGCCGTAGCGCTCTACCTGCAGAAATACATCGTCTACCGCAAACGCAAGATCTCGTTTGCCGACGGCTCGTTCACGTCGCTCATCGAACTGATCATCAAACACAAGGAGGAGAAATTCCTGCTGGCGTTGAGCGAACCCCACAAACCCGAGCTGCCGGAAACGCTCGCCAAGCTCAAACTCTCGTTCGATCCCGTCATCCTGGCCCGCACGGTCGCCGGGGATCTGGACGACGTTAAAATGGCCGACTACGACCTGCTGGCGCTCTATTCGCCCTCGGACGTGAAAACCCTCATCGAGAAGTTCGGAACCGACGGCCTGCCCGCCGTGGCGGTATTCGGCGAAGGCACGCTGCGCGCCGCCCTCGGGGCCGGAATCACCGTGCTGGCCAACGCCCCGACGCCCGAAGCCCCCTCGATGGTCAAGGCCATCGACATCTATCTGCAAAAGGTGCAGAAAGGCGAGGAGATCGAGCCGGTGGAACTGGTGACCGACGCCCGCAAGGAAGAGTTCATCCGCAGCCAGCAGCACAAGCTGGCCAAGAAGGGCCGCACGCGCCGTCCGACCACGGAATCCCGTAAATAAGGGCTGCAAGCCCCCTGCCGCCATGTCCGCACATTCGCTACCCCGCACCGAAAGGCTCCGTTCGCTCGGGGCCGTGCGCCGTCTGTTCGAGAGCGGCGAAAGCGGCTTCATCTTCCCGTTCCGCTACGTGTGGTTCGCGGAGCCTGACACCGAGCAATCGGTCGAGGTGCTCTTTTCCGTCCCCAAAAAGTTCCACAAACGGGCCAACAAACGCAACCTCGTGCGCCGCCGCACGAAGGAGGCCTACCGCCTGCAAAAGCAGATTCTGCACGACGGCCGGCCGGTCAACCTGGACCTGGCGCTGATCTACTCGTCGAAGGAGACGCTGCCTTATAAAACCGTCGCAAATGCAGTCCGCAGGATTCTGGAATCGGTCGTGGAACATCTTTAAACAGGCCTGCGCCCTGCCGCTGATCGGACTGGTGAAGTTCTACCAGCTCTGCATCTCGCCCTTCACGCCCCCGTCGTGCCGGTTCACCCCCACCTGCTCGCAGTATGCGCTCGAGGCGTTGCGCAAATACGGCCCCCTGAAAGGACTGTGGCTCGCCCTGCGGCGGCTGTCGAAGTGCCATCCGTGGGGCGGCAGCGGCTACGACCCCGTGCCGTAGCGCAAAAACGGCCGGCCGACCGGCCGACCGTCCCCCTCCTTCCGAAGAGTCGCGTCACCATTTGCTTTTGAACCCATTTTCCTTCCGGCAATAAAGATCATATCCTTTTCGGAGAAAAACAATCCCGACCCTGACGATCAGGGTCGGGATTCCGCCTTTAAACAGAACGATTCGGCCCGGACGGACAGATCAATCGTGCAGGTCGTCGCACCGCTCGGCCGCGGACTCGAATTCGAGCGTCGCATGGGGGATTCCGGCATGGTTCAGGAGGTCTTTCAGATCGTGTTTCACCTCCTCCATACGGGACAGGCTTTCGAGCACGACATGGGCCGTCAGGGCGTTTTCCGTCGTACTGATAGCCCAGACATGGATGTGGTGGACGGCCTTCACGCCCGGAACGTCCGTCATCTTCCGCCCGATCGCGGCCACGTCGATCTCCCCGGGAACGCCGTCGAGCGACAGACGCAGGCTGTCGCGCGTCAGCGACCAGACCGACGCCACGATCACCGCGGCGACGACCAGTCCCACGACAGGGTCGACGATCGTCCAGCCCGTCCACGAGATCACGAGTCCCGAAACGAGCACCCCGACCGACACCAGCGCATCGGCGGCCATGTGCAGATATGCGCCCTTGACATTCAGATCACGGTCCTTGTCCTTCAGAAACAGCCACGCCGTGAAGCCGTTGATCGCCACCCCGACGCCCGCCGTCCAGGCGATGGCGCCGCCTTCGACCGGCGCGGGATGCAGCATGCGGCCGATGCTCTCGGCGACGATAACCCCCACGGCGATCAGCAGGATCACCGAGTTCAACAGTGAGATCAGCACCGTGCTTTTCTTGTAGCCGTAGGTGTAGCGGGGCGTAGCCTGCGCCTGCGCCAGCCGGAAAGCCAGCATGGCCAGCAGCAGGCTGGCGACGTCGGAAAGGTTGTGCCCGGCATCGGACAGCAGGCCCATCGAGCCGTAGGAGAGGCCGACGGCGAATTCGACGACGACGAAAGCCACGTTGAGCGCAATGCCCAGAATGAAGGCCTTGTTGAGCGACGTGACCGTGTGCTCGTGGTGATGGTGTTCGTGCGTCATGGCTGCGGATCGGTTATGGTGTCCTTGATTTCGGAGAGTTCGACCAGTTTGTTGACGATGGCGTAGATCGTAAGTCCCGCCGCGGAGTGAATTTGCAGCTTCGCGGCGATGTTGCGGCGGTGGGTGATCACGGTATGGGCCGAGATGCAGAGCGCATCGGCGATCTGTTTGTTGGTCATGCCCTTCACTACGCAGACGATGATCTCCTTTTCACGGGCGCTCAACGGCTCGGGTTTCACCGTGCGGGGGCCCCCCGCCGCCAGCCGCTCGACGGCCGGGATGAAGAGTTCGTCCTCCACGGCGTTGTGCGAGGCGAGTTCGTGCTCGCAGTTGAAGATGTCGAACAGCACGCCGTTGAGTTCGTTCGAGCTGCCCGAAGGGTAGTATTTGATGATGATATTCTTCAGCTCGCGCAGCTTGATATCAATCTGGTCGTGCTGGCGGCGGAAGATGTCGATCGAATAGGCCGTGTTCTTCTCGCCCGAGAGCAGCGACTCGACATACGGAAAAACGGTCTGCTCCTCGTAGGACATGTGGCGCTGCACTTCGGCGGCATACTCGTCGAAAAAGCGCATGATGGCGAACGAAACGTCGCTTAGGGCGCAGTCGACCGCCTCGATCAGTTTCCGCCGGATGGCCGGAAGCCGGAAGTCCAGGAAATAGCCGTGGGAGTTGTGCAGATAGTCGGTCAGCGAACGGACCGAGACCTCGCCGGCCAGCTCCGCGCCGTTGCCGAAGTTCATCAGCATGTTCACCACGGCGAGGAACGTCGCGGCGTCCACCCTGCTCTCGGCGCACACCTCGGCGATGGTCTTGTCGCCGAATCCCAGCGCAATGCCGAAACGGCTCATCACCTGCAACACGGCATAGCGGTCGCAGACCAGATCGCACATCCGGTCGTCACCCGCATATCCACCATTTTTATACATAGACAACGTGAATCCGGTGCATCGGATTGAATTTTTTTCGCCCGGATTTCAAACATGGAATGCACCGGATTCCCGTTACAGCGCCTACCGCGCCGGTTCCATATTGACAATCCTCCCCAATTCCCCTTTGCCAAGGGGGACTTATACCTGCCATCAGGTATTCATTTCGACGCCACAAAGATATGCGGACAAGTGCCGTGCCGCAATACCTAAAAAAGGGTATTTTCAGCGGTGTCCGATATCCACGTAGGTCGTCTGCAACATCGTGCGCCCCACGTCGAGCAGTTCGGGATTCGTCTCCGTCACGGCACGGCCGCCCGTCGCGTCCCACACCGCCTCGCCCGAGGCGTCGACCACGCCGAAACCGTCGTTGAAGGCGTAGTAGGCGAACTTACGGGGGGGGGTCGGTGCGAAAATGTCCTTGCTGTAATCGAAATCGTCGTGCGGAACGCCCAGTTGGGCGAGCAGCGTCGCGGCAATGTCGATCTGCGAGGCGTAGTCCTCCACCACACGCGGCCGGGCGACGGCCCCGCCCGTCCAGATCATCGGAATGCGGTGGCGCAGCGGTTCGTTGTAGGCCAGCGTCCGCGGGTAGGGATAGCCGTGGTCGGCGACCAGCACGACGAGCAGGTTTTCCCACGCGGGCGAAGCCTTCAGACGGTCGATCATCTTCCCCACGCAGTCGTCCGAAAAGGCCATTGCGTTCAGCACCCGGTCATCGAACTTCGCATAGGGGACGTCGAAGGGCGTATGGCTGCTCAACGTCAGCAGTCCCGCGAGAAACGGCTCGCGGGATTCGCTCAACGCGATCACGCGGTCGGCGAACCAGTCGCACATCAGCCGATCGTCGTAGCCCCAGTCCGAAGCCGGGGCGTCGAAGCGCAGGTCCTTCTGCCAGATCAGCTCCTGCCATCCCGTGGCGTACATGTAGGAGGCCTGGTTGGTGAAATTGAGGTCGCCGCCGTAGGCGAAACTCGTCTTATACCCCTCTCCCGCGAGCGAACGCGCCACCGAGGGCAGGTTGCGGCTCTTGGCCGGGAGTTTCATAATCGACATGCGCGTCTGCGCCGGGAATCCGCTCAAAATCGCCACCTCGCCGCGGTCGGTGCGGAACGAATTGGCGAAGAAATTCTCGAACCAGACGCCCTCGCGTTTCAGCCGTTGCATGTTGGGCATGACGGGTTCTCCGTCGACCTCGGCGTCCATCACCGTCCGGGCGAAGCTCTCCAGAATGACGATCACCACATTGGGCCGCAGCGTGTCGAGCACCCGCTCCGTGGGTCCCGCAGCCGGACCGTTGCCCCGCAGGGCGTCGAACTTCGCGGCCCGCGTCTCTTCGTCGAAGAAGGGGTATTCGCCGGCATAGTCGGCACGGTCGCCGAGACTGGACAGGAACGAGAAAACGGGGTTCGTGGCCGCATGGTTCAGAAACGGCACGGGGCTGAAATAGACCTTCGAAACATTGGCCACCGAGGCCCCCAGCCCGCCGCGGATCGCCAGGAAGTCGAATCCCGCGAGCACGACGACGACGAGACTTCCGGGCAGGGCCAGCCGCCAGCCGACGGGACGTCCGTCGAAAATGCGCAGGATGCGACAGTAGGCCCAGAGCATCAGCGCGGCATACGCGGCGGCCAGCAGCGTCTGCCGCACGCCGAGCCAGAAATCGACGCTCGCCATCGCCTCCTCGGGATCGGAGAGGTAGATCAGCACCGTCGCATCAATGCGGAACCCCCAATGCTCGTACAGCGCGACGTCGACGGCGAAGATCACGGCCGTCACCACGGCGATCAGCGCAAAATAGGCAGTCAGCACGCCCCGCCACACCCGTTCCGGGATACGCACCCACAGCGAGAGAAGCACGGCCAGGAGAGGCAGCGCGGTGACATAACCCGCGACGGTCATGTCGAGCGTCAGCCCGTGCCACAGCACCTCCATCCAGCCCCCGAAACCCGCCCCGGCCGCCTCTGCGGCATACCACGCCATAAAGACGGGTTTCTGCACGGCCATCGCGAGGACGGTCGCACAGAACACGGTAACGAGGAAAGCGAATTTTCGGCGCATTACTTATTCCTATTTTTTGATTTCAGACAGGGTGGTTTCGGGCATCGCGCCGCACGGGACGGATGGGCAGCGCCAAAGTACGCCCCAATCGTCACGCGCAAGGGATGTGCGGAAATAGCCGCATAAAACCGAAAAACTATATTTTTTCGCCGTAGGCCAGGTCTCCCGCATCTCCGATGCCGGGAACAATGTAGGAGCGCGAAGTCAGCTCCTCGTCGACGACGGCCGTCCAGATCGTGGTGGTCTGCCGCGGCATGTTCTTCATGGCATAGTCAAGCCCCTGCTCACTGGCGACGACCGCGGCGACATGGGTATGGGCCGGCGTACCGCCCTTCTCGCACAAGGCGTTGTAGGTCAGCACGAGCGACGATCCGGTGGCCAGCATCGGATCGACCAGCAGCAATGTCTTGCCTTCGAGGCTTCCGCACGAGATGTACTCGACCTTCACGGTGAACTTGCCGTCCTTGGTGCTCTTGCGATAGGCCGAGACGAAGGCGTTCTGGGCGTCGTCGAAGTAGTTGAGAAACCCCTGATGATAGGGAAGTCCCGCACGGAGAATCGTCGCCACCACGATCTGCTCGTCGATCATCTCGACGGTGGCTTCACCCAGCGGCGTCTCGACAACGCACGGTTTGTAGCTGAACGCTTTCGATATTTCGTAGGCCGTGATCTCGCCGATGCGCTCCATGTTGCGGCGGAAACGCATCGAATCCCGCTGAATCCGCTTGTCGCGGATTTCTGCGATGAATTTGTTGAGAACGGTGTTCTGCTGGGAGAGGATATGCAACGTCATGGTTGAGTGGGTTTGGTTGGTTGTCAGTAGAGGAAATTGTTGAACGGATAACGCCCGGCGTGAATCTCGCGCACCATGCCGTACAGATCCGAGCGGAATTTTTCCAGATTGGTCTTCGCCAGCGCCGAGAGGAAGATGCAGGGCGTGTTGGCCCGTGCGATCCAACTCTTTTTAAGCTCCTCCAGCGAGAGGTTCTCGCGCGTGGCAGGCGTCAGGTCGTCCTCCTCCTTCTCGATATAAGTATAGGCGTCGACCTTGTTGAAAACCAGATAGACGGGTTTGTCGCCCGCGCCGATCTCCTGCAGGGTCTGCTTCACCACGGCGATCTGCTCCTCGAACTGCGGGTGCGAAATGTCCACCACATGAACCAGCAGGTCGGCTTCGCGAACCTCGTCCAGCGTCGATTTGAACGACTCGATCAGTTCCGTGGGCAGTTTGCGGATAAAGCCCACCGTGTCCGAAAGCAGGAAGGGCAGATTGTCGAAAACCACCTTGCGGACCGTGGTGTCGAGCGTGGCGAAGAGCTTGTTCTCGGCGAAAACCTCGCTTTTCGAAATCAGGTTCATCAGCGTCGATTTGCCCACGTTGGTATAGCCGACCAACGCCACGCGGACCATTGCGCCGCGGTTCGAACGCTGCACGGCCATCTGGCGGTCGATCTTCTTGAGGTCCTCCTTCAGTTTGGCAATGCGGTTGCGGATGATGCGGCGGTCGGTCTCGATTTCGCGCTCTCCGGCGCCGCCGCGGGTTCCCGTACCGCCCCTCTGGCGTTCGAGGTGGGTCCATAGACCCGACAGCCGGGGCAGCATGTATTCGTAATTGGCCAGCTGCACCTGCGTCTTGGCGTAAGCCGTCCGGGCACGCGACATGAAGATGTCGAGGATCAGACGCGTGCGGTCCAGCAGACGGCAGGGCATCTCCTTTTCGATGTTGCGCGTCTGCGAGGGAGTCAGTTCGTCGTCGAAGATCACCACGTCGATTTCATGCTCCCGGCAATACGCGGCGATCTCCTCCAGTTTGCCGGGACCGACGTAGATGCGCGACGAAGGCTGCGGCAGCCGCTGGGTGAAACGTTTCACCGAACAGATGTCGGCCGTCTCGGCCAGAAACTCCAGTTCATCGAGAAACTCCTCGGTCTGGCGCGGGTCCTGGTTGTCGCGGACGACGGCGACCAGCACGGCGCGTTCGCGGCAATCGGCCGCGGCGACAGGCTGGGGATTCAATTTATTTTCTTCCAAAACAATTCTATTTTATTTCCGGTTTCAACTCCGGCTTCCGCCGGGTCGGACAACGTGCTGCAAACACGATGCTACAAATAAGGGTATCCGCCCGAAAGCAGGATACCCTCAAAAAGTTCAGCCGTAACGCCTTAATTTGCATGCGGAACTCGACCGGCAGGGCGTATCTGACATGCACCGTCTGATTCCGCCGTTTCCCGGGGCTCCATTCGGCGATTCGTTCGACACACGGCCCTTTCATCCGCCGGCGAACGGCCGGGCGGATATTCCCGTCCCGGACTTTAGTTCTGTACGCGGAAGTCTACCGGCAGGGTATACTTCACACGAACCACCTGGTTACGCTGTTTGCCGGGGCTCCACTTCGGAGACTTGTTCAGTACGCGGATGGCCTCCTCGGAGAGCGAACGGTCGGGCGTCTGAAGCACCTGGATATTGGTCAGACGGCCGTCCTTCTCGATCACGAACGAGAGAACCACACGACCCTGGATACCGTTTTCGAGGGCGATCTGCGGGAACTTCACGTTCTGCTGCACCCAGTTGCGGAAGGTATTGAGGTCTCCGCCCTGGAACGAAGGCATGGTCTCGGCGATCAGGAACGGCTGGTCGTCCTCGATGGTCTCTTCGGCCACCTCGACCTGCTGGATCACCTCGGTATTCTCGTCGAACTCGGCGAAGTCCACTTCGGTGGTGATCTTCGTGTCGTTGGTAACGACCTGCAACAGGTCGGCGATAACCTTCACCTCTACACGCTTGGGAGGCTCGGGAGGCTTCTGGTCTTGGCGGGTGATCTCGACGATCTCCTCCTCGACAACAGCAGTCTGCAAATCCATCTTTTCAATCTTGCGCTCCTTCGGGGTGTAGGCGAAAGCCCCGATCACGAGGCAAAGCGAAATGACCAGACCGATTTCGAGCAAAAGACCCCGCTTGTTCCGGAGGTCCGCTTTGGGTGATTTCTTAATTTCCATTTATCTCAAATAATTTTAATGTTCGGGCAAAAAACGGGCATAGGGGCGCTATGCACCACAAATATATGGATAAAAATTCAAAAATGAACATACGGACGCAAAAATCTTCATTTTTTACCTACTTTTGTCGCAGGAAACAGCCCCCGGAATCGCAGGAATGACACATCAGGAATCGTTATACGGCAAAACGCCCGACCAGCTCGCAGCCCTTTGCGGCG
>ULVW01106797.1_pt1 | contig 10383 bp, 7 predicted proteins | sample 1959801 | NCBI WGS metagenome assembly ULVW01 (sample SAMEA4835796, study PRJEB28245) | human gut metagenome | biome: gut microbiome; material: fecal sample | place: Denmark | collected 2008
TTGACGGTTTCTGGCGCAGGGCGTTTCGCATCATCCACGGGAAAGGACCTCCTTCAAAGTCGACAGAAAAAAATGGAAATGAGAATTCGACAAAACAAACACAAGGAGAGACGGAACTTTCAAATTGCTACTGCCTGACGTCCGACTGCACAATAAGAAGTATTCACACTTCTATTGTATCACGGATACGAGAAAAAGAAAAGTGACGAATGTAAAAAATAGGCTGTTTTCGGCTGGAAAATGCAAAAAAAACAGTTGAAGTACAGGTGTGTACAATTTGAATACAATTTGCGGAAGAGGCTACTTTGAACGTTGCGGAACATGAAGAAAAGGTTACATGGCTGTGTTTAGGACAGACGAGGGTGTAATAGCGCGGCTTAGGGGGCGCGTCTGCGGACGTGCGAAATTCCCCTTTTGACCCCTCTGCGCGATGGAGACGGCTTCTTCTCCATCCTTTTTCCGCGTGTTTAGCCCCTTTGTGCCGCGCCTATTCTTTTTCTGTTTCTTCCCCTATCCAATACCACTGATACACCTGCAAGACCTTTGCGCCTTCCAAGTCCTTCGCGTACGGGCAGCGCATCACCCGCTGGCGATTCTGCGCAAACGACAATTCATACGTCCGCACCGTATCCCCCTGAAATCCGCGCGGCGACGGATCAACCGCCACAAACCGCTTCCGCTCCGCATTATACCCCACAATCAGCAGCGCATGGCCCACACCGTTCGTCCGCTTCATATATATATATAGCGGCGAATATCGCTCATCGTTGAGATACTGCGCCATCATTTCATCAAATGTCGCTTCGGTCAATCCACGCCGCGCCAAACCATCCACCAGCGCCGTGATTTCGTCGTACGGCTCATTCAGCGTGCGCCGCTGGGCAAGGACGCTCATATCCACCGGGGTCATATCCACGCCGAGGTAGGACAGCGCCATCGAGTACACCGCACGCGTGCACATGGTGCCGATGTAGTAGGCATAAGGCGCGCCGTAACGGTTTTCCTTCGCAGTCAGGTCAAATTCGCCTTTTTCCTCGCCCGAACGCCAGTAATCAGCGCAGAACATGTCGTCGCGCCGCGTCTGGACAATCAGGCGGACTTGCCCGCTCACGACATCCAAGCGTTCGCCGGTATCAGACTGGATGAGCAGCGCGTTTGCCTCTTCAGCGGACTGCGCCTCGCGGATGGAGGCGGGCAGCATTTCCTCCGCCCATGCCGCGCCGATGAGCGCCCAAATCAGCGCCAGTATCAGCAGGCCGCGGATTCCATGTTTCTTCAAGCCGCTCACCCCTTTCCGGCAGATTAGCTTGTTCCATTATATCGCGTTTTTCGATGAATTTCAACATATTTCCGGGAATGTTGCATTTTCGCGCAGCAGGAAGCGGGTGCGCTCCGCTGATGGCAGGCACACCCGCCTCGTCAATTTTTCAAATAGTGATTCGCTTCGGAATCGGATTCGCGCTGACGGCATCCGCATTGCGCGGCAGAAATCAGCGTTTCCCCAGCATCTTCTTGAGGAACTGCCCCGTGTACGACTTTTCGCACGCGGCAACTTCCTCCGGCGTGCCTTCGCAGACGATTTCGCCGCCTTTGTCGCCACCCTCCGGGCCAAGGTCAATCAGGTAGTCCGCCACCTTGATGACATCCAGATTGTGCTCAATCACCAGCACGCTGTTGCCCGTTTCAGTCAGGCGCTGCAAAACGCCGATGAGCTTGTCCACGTCTGCCATGTGCAGCCCGGTCGTCGGCTCGTCCAAGACATAAAGCGTCTTGCCCGTCGCGCGGCGGCTGAGCTCCGTCGCCAGCTTCACGCGCTGCGCTTCGCCGCCGGAAAGGGTCGTCGATGCCTGCCCCAGCTTCATGTATCCCAAGCCGACGTCGTAGAGCGTTTCGAGCTTGCGGCGGATGCTCTCGTGGTTCTCGAAGAAGGTGATGGCTTCCTCGATGTTCATGTCCAGCACGTCGGAGATATTCTTGCCCTTGTAGGTCACTTCCAGCGTCTCGCGGTTGTAGCGCTTGCCCTTGCACACGTCGCACGGCACGAAAATATCCGGCAGGAAGTGCATTTCGATTTTCAGCATCCCGTCGCCGCAGCAGTTTTCGCACCGCCCGCCCTTGACGTTGAAGGAGAAGCGGTTTTCCTTGTAGCCGCGCGCCTTCGCTTCGGGGGAGGCGGCAAAGATCTTGCGAATCTGGTCAAACAGCCCGGTGTACGTCGCCGGATTCGACCGGGGCGTGCGCCCGATGGGGCTTTGGTCAATGCAGATGATTTTGTCCAGCTGCTCCACGCCCTCCATGCTGCCAAACGCGCCGGGACGGGTTTTCGCGCGGTTCAGCACCTTCGCCAAGTGCTTGTAAAGGATTTCGTTCACCAAGCTGGATTTGCCCGACCCCGACACGCCCGTCACGCAGCAAAGGCAACCAAGCGGCACTTTCACGTCAATGTTCTTGAGATTATGCTCCTTCGCGCCGCGGATGGTCAGGAAGCCTTTCGGCTGACGGCGCACGTCGGGAATCTCGATGCGCTTCTTGCCCGACAGGTACTGCCCGGTGATGCTGTTCGGATTGCGCTTGATATCCTCCACCGTGCCTTCCGCGACGATGTTGCCGCCATGAATGCCCGCGCCCGGCCCGACGTCCACAATCCAGTCCGCCGCGTACATCGTGTCTTCGTCATGCTCGACGACAATCAGCGTGTTGCCCAAGTCGCGCATTTTTTTCAAGGTGTTAATGAGCTTCATGTTGTCGCGCTGATGCAGGCCAATCGACGGCTCATCCAGAATATACAGCACGCCCATGAGTGCTGAGCCAATCTGCGTCGCCAGCCGGATTCGCTGCGCCTCGCCGCCGGACAGCGACCCTGCCGCGCGCGCCAATGTCAGGTACCCCAGCCCGACGTCCTCCAGAAAGCCCATGCGCGCGTTGATTTCCTTCAAAATCTGCGCGGCAATCATGCTTTCCTTCTCCGTCAGTTCCAGCGACTGAAAGAACGCCCGCGCGTCCGTGATGGACAGGCTGGACACCTCATACAAATTCTTGCCGCCGACTGTGACCGCCAGCGCTTCCGGCTTCAGGCGCTTGCCGTGGCAGACCGGGCAAGGTTCTTCCGCCATGTATTCTTCATAGGCGGCTTTCATGGCCTCACTGCCTGTTTCCTCATAGCGGCGCTCCAAGGACGGAATCACGCCCTCGAACGTCGTGGAATACGTTCCCCTGCCGCTGGGCGTGTCATAGGTCATGGTCAGCTTCTCGCTGCCCGTGCCGTAAAGCAGGGCATGGATGCCCGCTTCGGGAATCTCCTGAATCGGCGTATCCATCGTGAAGCCGTACTTGTCACATAAGGCTTGGAAATACTGCGCCGTCACGCCGTCGCCATCCGCCGAACCGAAGCCCATCGCGTTCAGCCCGCCCTGCCGCAGGGACAGCGACTTATCCGGGAACAGAATATCTGTACTTACCACCATGCGGTAGCCCAGCCCGCTGCACGCCGGACACGCGCCATAGGGGCTGTTGAAGGAGAACATGCGCGGGCTGAGCTCCTCGATGGAAATGCCGCAGTCCGGGCAGGCGTAATTCATGGAGAAGAGCAGTTCGCCCTTGTCCATCATGTCCATGATGACCAAGCCGCCGGAGCGCTTCGTCGCCGTCTCGATGGAATCCGCCAGACGGCTCTGAAACTCCTTGCCGGGGCGGACTATCAGGCGGTCAACGACGATTTCAATCGAATGCTTCTTCTTTTTGTCCAGCGCCGGCACTTCCTCCAGCCGATACAGCTCGCCGTCCACCCGCACGCGCGCGAAACCGCTCTTGCGCGCCTCCTCGAACACTTTGACATGTTCGCCCTTTTTGCCGCGGATGACGGGCGACAGCACCATCAGCTTCGTGCCTTCGGGATAGGCGACGATTGCGTCCACCATCTGGTCAACGGTCTGCTGGCAGATTTCCTTGCCGCACTTCGGGCAATGCGGATGCCCCACGCGCGCATAAAGCAGGCGCAGATAATCGTGGATTTCCGTCACCGTGCCGACGGTCGAGCGCGGATTGCGGCTGGTGGTTTTCTGGTCAATGGAGATAGCGGGGGACAGGCCGTCAATCTGGTCAACATCGGGCTTCTCCATCTGCCCCAGAAACTGCCGCGCATAGCTGGACAGGCTTTCCACATAGCGCCGCTGTCCCTCGGCATAAATGGTATCGAACGCCAGCGAGCTTTTGCCCGACCCGGACAGCCCCGTAAACACAACGAGCTTGTCGCGCGGGACGGTCAAGCTGACATTGCGCAGGTTATGCTCCCTTGCGCCGCGAATGATGATTTGGTCGTTCATCGTTGCAATCCTCCTTGGCTTAGGAACACAGTATAGCACATTTTGTCCGGCACATGCAAGGCGAACACGAACAAATATTTTCGTATCATGGATATGCTGGGGGATTTTTATGGAATCGCATTGACAAATGAAGGCTTGTTGTGTATGATAATGGCATAAAGGAGGTTGTTCTAATGGAAAAGAAGTGGTTCGTGGCTCTGCTGATGGTTGTTGTGATGGTGTGCGCCTGCTGGACGGGTGCGGTGGCGGAGGATGAGCGCGACTACCAGTATGCGCTGCTGGATGATGGAACAGTGGAGATTACAGGGTACAATGGAAAAGCAGAAAAGCTCACCATTCCCAATATGCTCAATGGAAAAAAGGTTACTTCCATTGATAACAGAGCGTTTTATCTGTGTAATTCTCTAATCAGCATCATCATCCCAGATTCCGTTGAGAAAATTTCTGTTAATCCTTTTGCATACTGCCGCACACTAAAAAGTATTTTCGTTTCTTCTGAACATCCGTACTTTTTTGCCATTGATGGCGTTTTATTCCGTAAAGCAGATAGCTGTTTGATTTCTTATCCTAAAGGAAGGGAGTACACAACTTATAACATTCCTCAGGGGATTACCGCCATTGAAAGCAGCGCATTCTACGACTGCAAGTTTCTGACCCGTGTCACCATCCCCGATTCCGTTACCTCCATCGGTGACTGCGCGTTCTCCTTGTGCGATTCCCTGACGAGCATCACTATCCCCGATTCCGTTGAACAAATTGGTACGAATCCTTTTACAGTCTGTTCCGCACTAAAAAGCATTTCTGTTTCTCCTGAGCATCCGTATTTTGCCACCATTGATGGCGTTTTGTTCCGAAAAGCCGATAAAGCCTTGATTTCCTATCCTGCCGGCATCAGTTCTTCAACTTATACCATTCCGCAGGGAATTACCGCCATTGGCGACAGCGCGTTCTACTACTGCGACTCCCTGACCTCCGTCTCCATCCCCGATTCCGTTACCTCCATTGGTGACAACGCGTTCTACTTCTGCGAGTCCCTGACGAGCGTCACCATCCCCGATTCCGTTACCGCCATTGGCGACAGCGCATTCTCCTACTGTGACTCCCTGACCTCCGTCTCCATCCCCGATTCCGTTACCTCCATTGGCGACGAGGCGTTCTACTCCTGCTCTTCTCTGACCTCCGTCAACATCCCCGATTCCGTTACCTCCATTGGTGACCGCGCATTCTCCTACTGCGACTCCCTGACCTCCGTCTCCATCCCCGATTCCGTTACCGCCATTGGCAACCGCGCGTTCTACTACTGCGACTCCCTGACCTCCGTCTCCATCCCCAATTCCGTTACCTCCATTGGCGACTACGCGTTCGGTGACTGTTCCAACCTCACCCTCACCGTCCCTCGCAACTCCTACGCCTTAGAATACGCCAAAACCAACAACATCCCCTACACCTACCCCGACGCCAACGACTGGCTGAACAACTAACCCGCGACAAAATTTCTTTCCGCCTTTCTCCGCGCACCCGCCGGGGCAAGGCGCTTTTTCTTTCCCCTTGCAGTCCTCCCGCGAAAGTGGTATGATAGAAGGCAGAACGCAAGGAGGCGGCGAAGATGGAGCGCATCCGCAAAATTCCTGACGACAGCGACCGCGTATCCCCCGATGAGGACGACGAGGACATGTCGCCCTATGAACCGACGTACCGCGATGGCAGCGCGAAAAACGAGTGCTGGCGCGACGACGACGGCTGATGATCCCCCGAAAGGAGAAATCCCCATGCTGACCATTGATTTTCTGACAGACTATGTGTGCCCGTTCTGCCTTGTGACGAAGGAAAACCTCCGCGCGGCGCTGAAAACGCTGCACCAAGAGGCGGAAATCATCGAGCATCCGTATGCGCTGACCCCCGAAGGCGGCGAGGCGACCGACATCTGCGACGAGGAGCATCGGGCGTATTTCGCGCGGCTGAAAGAACCCGCGGAGGCGGTCGGGCTGAACATGCAGCTGCCGCCGGAAATCCGCCCGCGCCCAATGACGTATCTGGCGTTTGAAGGGGCGGTGCTGGCGGAAAAATCGGGCAAGCACGAGGCGTGGAGCGACCGGGTTTACCGCGCGTATTGGGTCGAGGGGCGCGACATCGGGCAGATTGACGTGCTGTGCGTGCTGGCGGCGGACATCGGACTGAATGCGGACGAAATGCGTCAGGCGCTCGAAAACCGCACCTACGCGGACGACGTGAAAGCCGCCATCCAGCACACGCTGGACACCTATCATCCGCGCGGCGTGCCGATTCTCTTCGTCAACGGGCAGCGCATCCGCTTGCGGGCGTACACGCTGCCGGAAATGACGGACGTGCTGCGCGGCGTGATTCCGGCGGAAGAAAATCAGGAGGAAACGGGCTGCTCCGCGGACGGATGCCGCCTGAATTGGTAAGCAATGCAAGCATTAACACATCGGGTGCAGTATTATGAAACCGACCGCATGGGCGTGACGCACCACTCGAATTATATCCGCTTCATGGAGGAAGCGCGCGTGGCGTATCTGGAGCAGCTCGGCTTCCCGTATGCGGAGCTGGAGCGCCGCGGGGTGATTTCGCCCGTGACGGCGGTGAACTGCAAGTATCTGGCGACAACGACGTTCGACGACCGCATCACGGTGGATGTGCGCGTGGAGGCGTTCAACGGCGTCGTGCTGACGATTGGCTACGACATGACGAAGCAGGACGGAACGCGTGTGTTCACCGGCTCGTCCGAACACTGCTTCCTGAATCCCGAAGGGCATTTCATTCGGCTGCGGCGCGATCAGAAGGAGTTTTACGAGATGCTGATGCGCGAGCTGAACGTCCATCATCCAGCAGAAGGAGAAACATCGCATGAATAACCAGACGACAATTGGCATTCTCGGCTCCGGCACATGGGGCATTGCGCTGGCACGGCTGCTGCACCGCAATGGGCACGATGTGACCGTGTGGTCAAAATTCCCGAAAGAAATCGAAAATCTGTCTGCTACGCGCACGCATCCCGCGCTGCCGGGGCTGGTCATCCCCGAAACGGTGCATTTCACCTGCGATTTGCAGACAGTGGCAAGCGGCAAGGATATTCTGCTTTTCGCCGTGCCGTCTATCGCCATTCGGCAGACGGCGGAAAGCGCGCGCCCGTTCATCCCGGACGGGCAGATTATCGTGGATGTCGCCAAGGGCATTGAGCCTGACACGCTCATGACCATGACCGAGGTCATCCGCGACGAATTGAGCAAGGACGGGCAGCATGACCATGTGAAGCTTGTCGCGCTGTCCGGTCCGACCCACGCGGAGGAAGTCGCGCTCGATATGCCGACGTCCATCGTTTCCGCCTGCACGGACATGCAGGTGGCGGAAACGGTGCAGGACGTGTTCATGAACACCTGTATGCGCACCTATACGAACACGGACGTGCTCGGCGTGGAGCTGTGCGGCGCGATGAAGAACATAGAGGCGCTCGCCGTCGGCATTTCCAGCGGGCTGGGCAACGGCGACAACGCCCGCGCCGCCCTCATCACGCGCGGCATTGCCGAAATCAGCCGTCTGGGGCTGAAAATGGGCTGCGCGGAGTACACGTTCGGCGGACTGGCGGGCATCGGCGACCTCATCGTGACCGCAACCTCCATGCACAGCCGCAACAACCGCTGCGGCATCCTCATCGGGCAGGGTGTTCCGCCGCAGGAAGCCGTCCGGCAGGTCGGCACGGTGGAGGGCATCAACGCGCTGCCCGCCGCGATGCAGCTGATGGAGCGCTATCAGGTGGAAATGCCGATTGCCAAGGCGGTGAACGCGGTCGTGAAGGGCGAAATCAGCGCGAAGGACATGGCGCTGGCGCTCATGACGCGCGACAAGACGAGCGAGGTTCGGCAGAGCGAACTGGCAGTGCGCTTCGAGAGCGCCCTCATGCGCCATATTTCCGGCGGCATCATGCGCCGCGTGATGGTCATCGGGGAATTTGCGGATTTGTCGCACGAGGCGATTGCGTTCCTGACCCGCGCGAAGGACGAGGGCGGACACCTGACGGTCGCGCTGACCGGATGTGCGCAGGATATGCGGAAAAGTTCGCTGCTGGCGCTGCGTTGCGTTGACCGCGTGTTGGAATTGGAGACGGAGAAGCTGACGCTGCCGGAGCTGATGCGCCTGTACCGCATTGAGGTGCTGGTGCTGGCGAAGGGGCAGGACGTGCCGGAGCTGCTTCCGCCGACGGTGAAGGTGAAGTACCTCTAAGCCGCAGGTTCGTTCCCTCAATAAACACGCAGACACTGTATGCAGTTGTCACCAACTGAATCGCGCGAAAGGGTCAAGGGAGGAACTCCCTTGTGGGGTCAAGGGGCAAAGCCCCTTGCGGAGTCCAGAGGCAGAGCCTCTGGCGCCTCCCCCTATAAGAAAGGATAGAAACGGATGCAAGCACAGGAAACCCTGCGGAAGTACTTTGGGCATGAGGCGTTCCGACCGGGGCAGGAGGTCATGGTGAATGCGCTGACGCACCATCGGGACGCACTCGGCGTGATGCCCACGGGCGCAGGAAAATCCATGTGCTATCAGGTGCCGGCGCTGATGCTGCCGGGGGTCGCGATTGTCATCTCCCCGCTGATTTCGCTGATGGCGGATCAGGTGGCGGCGCTCAAAAGCGCGGGCGTTCCAGCCGCGTACCTCAACAGCTCACTGACGCCCCGCCAGATGGAGCTCGCCATGCAGCGCGCGCGGCAGGGCGCGTACAAAATCATCTACGTCGCCCCGGAGCGCCTCGAAACGCCCTCGTTTCAGGCGATGGCGCAATCCATGCCGATTTCTCTGCTTGCGGTGGATGAGGCGCACTGTGTCTCCCAGTGGGGGCAGGATTTCCGCCCGGTGTATCTGCGCATCGCGGATTTCGTCGATTCGCTGCCCACCCGCCCGGTCATGGGCGCATTCACCGCAACCGCAACCGAGCGCGTCCGGCAGGACATCATCCGCCTATTGCGCCTGCAAAACCCGGAAACGGTCACGACCGGCTTCGACCGTCCGAACCTCTACTTCGAGGTCATCCGCCCCAAGAACCGTGATGCTGCCCTCATGGATATTCTCCGCCGGAAACGCGGCGAGAGCGGCATCGTCTACTGTGCGACGCGCAAGGCGGTCGAGCAGGTCTGCGACAAGCTGATTCGCGCGGGCATCGACGCGACACGCTATCACGCGGGACTAAGCGACGAGGAGCGCAAGGAGAATCAGGAGAAATTTCAGTACGACACCTGCCCGGTGATGGTCGCGACGAGCGCGTTCGGCATGGGCATCGACAAATCCAACGTGCGGTTTGTCATCCACTACCAAATGCCGCGCTCGATGGAGGCGTACTATCAGGAAGCCGGGCGCGCCGGACGCGACGGCGAGGCGGCGGAGTGCATCCTGCTGTACAACGGGTCGGACATTTTCACCGCGAAGTGGATGATTGAGCATAGCGAGCCGAACGAGAACATGACGGCGGCGGAGCAGTCGGCAGTGCGCTATCAGGACATGAACCGCCTGAACCGAATGGTGGATTACTGCACGAAGCCCGGCTGCCTGCGGGCGTTTATCCTGCGGTACTTCGGGGAGAACGCGGCGCAGGACTGCGGGCATTGCAGTGCCTGCTGCGGCGCGCGCTATGGCGAGGCGGAGGAAGCCACCCAAAAGCGGCAGCGGATCGCAGCGGACGGCGCGCATCTGGGACAGCAGGCGGCAGCGAAGAAGGTCGGCAGCATCGGGAAAATCGAAGCCCCGACGGGCGGCGATTTGTTCGAGCAGCTGCGGCAAGTGCGATTGGCGCTCTCGAAGCTCTATCACGTTGCGCCATTTATCATTTGCAGCGACGCAACCCTAACGTCCATGGTGCGGCGCAAGCCGGAAACGCTCGAAGGAATGCGGAGCGTCAGCGGCATGGGGGAAATCAAAACCGCACGCTACGGCGAAGCCTTCCTTCAGGTGATTCGCCCGTATGTGGCGCAGGAACGGAAGATGAAGGCAGATGTGAAGCTGCTGGCAGAGCGTGCGCAGTCCGCCGCGTTCCGCAACCCGGTGCGCACCGCCCCCA
>ULVW01079262.1_pt1 | contig 10357 bp, 12 predicted proteins | sample 1959801 | NCBI WGS metagenome assembly ULVW01 (sample SAMEA4835796, study PRJEB28245) | human gut metagenome | biome: gut microbiome; material: fecal sample | place: Denmark | collected 2008
CTTCTGGCAAGTAAGGCGCAATATGCAGATGTGGTGGAGACATTGTCTCCTTCATCCGAACCACTAAAGCCCTCAAAAGTTGAGCACGAGACGAGTGCCCCAAAGACTCCGGCAACATCAGTGGAAGTTGCGCATGAGACGGTCGAGCCACCTGCTGAATCAATTCCGGCACTGCCCGAGCTACCCGAATCCACATCGCAGGAAGAGGTTCACTTCGTTTCATTGAAGTGCATAAGGCCATCCTCTCAACCAGCGCAGTCCCCACAGCCAGCTTTGGAGAGATTCGAGTTGTGCATCTTGCATATTTCTGGCGTTTCGAGTCATTTGAGTCATTCGAGTTGCACATTTCGCGTTTTTCGCGTGAGTCCATTATCTCACGGCAAAGGAGGAGAGAGAATATACCAGATTATTTAGTGTTTATAAAAATAGATGCTCATTACTGAGCATCTATTTTTATTTTCGCTATGCACCCATAATCCGTCGCTAGATGTTTTTCTGACGAGTAGATTGTTTATTTGCCTTTTGATGGCCCCTTAGCCCGCTTTGCTTTATCGATAGGAATGCGAAAAGCCTTTTTCCCGTGGTCTTTCGCATAAATCGTGCGACCATCTTTGGTCGTGAAACTGGCTCTTAGTATGAAGCCAGACTGAGTAGACCTTTTAGACATATAATCACCTCACATATGACGATAAAATGTATTTATGATTGCTTTACCCTCTATTATGGATGCTCAGCGCTGCTAAGTGAAAAAATCACTTATATGTATGTAGTTTAGCATATCATATGGCGACTGTCAATATGCAAGGTGAAAAAATCTCTTATTATTTATTTGAGACCGCGAAGTTAGGAACTTCATCTTGAAATAAGTGAAAAAATCGTATATACTGTAGTCACTGCTATATATTGTCTATAGCAGCGGAGGTGTGTATATGTTAATATCTGCTCAAATAAAGAATTTTCTGTCATATAAAGAAGACAAAGATGGAAATGGGATCCTTTTCTCCATGATAGGCGGTAAAGTAAGAAGTAAGTCAGAGCACCTTTATCGAGACCATAATTTAAAGGTGCTGAAGTTTTCAGCTTTATATGGGGCCAATGCGTCAGGAAAATCGAATTTGATTAAAGCGATAAAGTTTATTCAATCGAGCTTGATCGAAGGTCTTCCGGATAATGCGGATGATCTATATTGTAAAATGGATCCTGATGGAAAAGATAAACCGAGTGAATTTTCTATCAAATTTTTGCTGGGAAAAGATTGCTATCAGTATCTCTTTCGCATTATTTTGAGTAAGAAAAGTATCATAGAGGAATCACTTTTTGAATTACATCCAGAGCGTCAGATCTTTTATCGGAATACTCAAACGGGAGAATTTCGAATTAGTCAGGCAAATTTTAACTCTGAATTAAGAGAACGTTTTTTAATGTATGCAGAAGATGTTGCTACAGACGATACGGTATTATTTTTACGCTTGATTAATCGGAATAAGGAAAGCCTTTATGAACGATATCCTGAAGTTTCTTTTTTTCGAGAAATTTATCGGTGGTTTCAATCTAAACTCTATGTCGGACTACCGGATGAACCTGTATCAGATTATTCATATTTAGTACGTCCTGATAAAAAAGAATTAACTAAAGAGGCATTAGTGTTGATTCGAAGATTTTCTACGGGTATTACAGATTGTAAAATTGTAGAAGTTCCAGTTGAAAAGGTATTGGGAGAACTACCAAGTAATATTCGGACTATCATATTAAAACGTTTAAAAGAGAGCGTGGTATCTCATCGACGGAAAGGTGAAAAAGGTAGCGCAGCCCTGATTATGCGTAATCGAAACAGACTTTTTGTAATTACCATGAAAGATGATGAAGAGCAACCTCGTTGCCGAACAATTAAGTTTTTGCATGGCGTAAATAGCCCTATGTTCAATTTATCTGAGGAATCAGATGGTACGGTTCGTTTGTTTGATTTATTGGATCTTTTGCTCGATACAGACGATAAAACTTTTTTTATTGATGAATTTGATCGTAGTTTACATCCTGCATTGTCCCATGAACTTATAAAAATGTTTCTTGAAAATACAAAACATAAAAATACACAGTTGATTGTTACAACACATGATACTGAACTGATGAATCTAGATCTACTTAGAAGAGATGAGATTTGGTTTGCAGGCAAGATGCAAGATAACACGACAAATCTTTATTCGATGGAGGAATTTAAGACTCGATTTGATAAGGATATACGTCGTGCATATTTGGACGGAACATATGGTGCAATACCTAAGTTCGAGTAATAGTAATATAATATGAGTCCTCTCTTATTGCAAATGTCTTGCAGGGGGGACTTTTTTGTTATGATAGGAAGAGTTATTTAAGATATGATTGGAGGACTCTTCCTTGGTTTTTTCATCGACGGTATTCTTGTTCCTATTTTTGCCGCTCGTGGTGTTGATTTACTACAATCCATTCATCAAGTCGCGGCGGTTCCGCAATTACTTCCTGCTGCTGGCCAGTCTGGTCTTTTATGCCTGGGGTGAGCCGGTGTTTGTCTGGCTGATGATTCTGTCCATTGTTGTGGGGGGGGGTACATCGGTCTGCGCATTGAGAGAGCAGAGACACCTATAGCCAAGCGGCGCGTACTGACAATCGGCGTCGTATTCCATGTCGGTTTGCTCTTTGTCTTTAAGTACCTGACCTTCGTGGCATCTCAGCTCGGTCTCTTGCTGCATCGTGACTTTTCGGTCATCTCCATCACGTTGCCGATTGGCATCTCGTTTTTCACGTTCCAGCTGCTGTCGTATCTTTTCGACATCTACTACGACAAGGCACAGGCGCAGCGCAGTGTGCTGGCAGTGGGACTCTATATCGCGCTTTTTCCGCAGCTCATCGCGGGGCCGATCGTGCGGTATGATCTCATTGCGGAGCAGATTGCGCATCGGCGCGAGAACATGACGGACTTTGCGGCGGGCATGATGCGCTTCGTCTATGGCCTAGGCAAGAAGGTCTTGATTGCGAATTACGTCGCACAGGTGGCGGATGATATCTTTGATTCGGGTGTGCCACTATCGACGGCGACAGCCTGGCTCGGAGTGCTGGCTTACACTTTGCAGATTTACTTTGATTTCTCGGGATACAGTGATACGGCCATTGGCCTGGGGCGGATGTTCGGCTTCCGCTTTGCGGAGAACTTCAACTATCCGTATATCTCGCGCAGTGCAACGGAATTCTGGCGGCGCTGGCATATCTCGCTCGGCTCTTGGTTCCGCGACTATGCCTACATTCCTCTGGGCGGCAACCGCGTCTCGAAGCTGCGCTGGGTCGGTAATCTCTTCATCGTCTGGGCGCTGACCGGTATCTGGCACGGTGCGAACTGGACATTCCTGTGCTGGGGCCTGTTCTATTTCCTCCTGCTGCTCGTGGAAAAGCTGACGCGCTTCCCAGAAAAGCTCGGCCGCTTGGCACATATCTATGCGCTGCTGGCCATCATGTGCGGTTGGACGCTCTTTCGCGCGAAGGATCTGGCCTCGGCTGGCCAGTATCTCGCCGCAATGTTCGGTCAGGCTCCAGCGGGGCTCATCGATGCGACATTCTGGATCTATCTGACGGGCAGCATCTCGGTCCTTGTGCTCGGCTGCCTGCTCTCTGCGCCCGTATGGCCGACCATACAGCGCCGCTTTGCGCAGGGACGCATCTTTCAGTACGGAGAGCCGGTCTGGGCGGCCGGCGTCTTTCTGTTGGCAACGCTCGTCTGCATCAGTGCGAGCTACAATCCGTTCATCTATTTTAATTTTTTAGGAGGCAGGAGCATGAGAGCAGAACGATGGAAACAGGCAGTCATGTTTGCCTGCTTTGCGATGTTGGTCGTGGGCGATGGGTGTGGTCTTTACTCGCTTTGGCACGGCACAGGTACTCATCAAGCACTTGCATCAGGACAATGCGGTCACGCAGTGCGTTTTCCACGATGACCCCAATATACACCTGCGCAATCAAGCGAAACCGGAGAAGAAGATCGATTGGGCGAAGGAGTATCCTTTTTCTGAGGCGGAACGATCCTCTCTTTTCTCGCGTGTGCTCGATAAGTCGCGTGCCTTGGAGTCGCGCGTGACAAAAGGTGCTGAGACTAAGGTGGAGGACTGGACAACAAAGCATTTCTGGAAGTATCCGACACTGGTGGAGAGTGGCCGTCACTATGAGAATGCGATTGGCTGGCAGGTCGTGAATCCCTCGCAGCAGATCACAAAGTTGGCTGACGGGAGCTTGACCTTCGCTTATCCGCTCCATGCACAGCAGGAGCGTGTCGATTCAATGGTGGAGCTGGCTGACTTTGCGGCAGAGCAGGGAGCGCAGCTGCTCTTCGTCCAGGCACCCTTCAAGGTAGATGCATATGGCGATGAAGAGGTGAACGGCAAGCTGGACTTCTCGAATCAGAATGCGGATGAACTGCTTGCGGGACTGCGCGCGAATGGCATTGAGGTGATGGACCTGCGGGAGGACCTCCACGAAGCAGCGCCAACATCAGAAGCCTATCATCGCTTTTTCTATCGGACTGATCATCACTGGCGTCCACAGGCAGCGCTATTGGCAACCGACCTGCTGGCTCAGCGCTTGGAGGCAGCGGGCATACCGATAGACCGAGCGGCCTACAATCCTGCCAAGTATCAGGTGGAGACACGACCTGCTTTCTTCCTCGGCAGTCAGGGCAAGAAGGTGACGCTGGCCAAGACGGAACCAGATGATTTTGATGTCATCACACCGGGCTTTCCTGTGAAGCTTCATGTGGAGATGCCTTCTCTGGACGTCGATGCGACAGGCGGCTTTGACCTGCTTCTTGATCCGCGCCAGATTGAAAGGCAGGATTATTATAATTTGAATCCGTATGCCTTTTATGGACATGGTGATATGCCGCTGATGCGCATCGAGAATCTGGATCAACCTGATAATGGGAAGAAAGTACTGTTCATTCGAGATTCTTTCTGCGATACGCTCGTCCCATACTTCGCACTCGGTTGCCGCCGACTCGTATCGCTGGACCTCCGTCATTTCACCGGCAGCCTCGAGACCCTTATCCGAGAGGAGAAACCTGATGTCATCGTAGTCATGTATACAGCAAGCTACTCTGGGAAAATCGATTGGAGTGGGCATAAGGATAAATTTGATTTCCGATGAGAGGGCACCCTTGAGCGATTGACTTTTGAAACTATAAGCGTTAAAATTGAATTATGAAAATTGGATAAGCGACTAGGACGAGTCGCTTTCTTTGTGCATCTCATCAGCGGTGTGTGAGTATGTAAAGGTAAAGTTGATTTTCTGTACTTTGTTTATGTCGTATCATTATCTGATGAAAGAGAGGAGATAAACAAGTAGATTGCCAGAGAAAGGGATTGATATCATGAGTTTTATCATGAGTTTTATTAAGAAAGATGTGCATATATTGAATGAAATTTGTAGAGTCTGATATTATAAGTGCTTCGTGTGTGTGAATGTGTGACGTTTGAGTAAGATACTGTATTATAATAAAGGGATAGTTATATGATCGATGTTAAGAATTTTCAACCTAATGAAAGTAAAGTGTTAGCGACATATTGTACTTATAAGACGCTGTACGAGCAAAAGAAAGATGCATATGATATCGTGGCTGGTTTTATAAAATATGCGGTTGCAAAGGATCGGTCTAGAGAATATTCACTTATAACTATATCTGATTTAATTGCAAAAGAATTTGGCCTTAATATCCCAGATTATGTTATAAAAACTGCCATAAAGAGACTTAAATTTATAACAAAGCGTAATCAAATATATATGGTGATTTTTGAAGAACATAATCCTCAAGGCAATTTCAGTGATATACAGAATAATTCATTAGAACGCGCAAAGATTGTATTTTCACAATTGAACGAATATGCTAAAGAAAATATCCCAGATATAAAGGATGAAAAAGATAATAAGAAAATACAATATCTCCATACATGCTTTTTCAAATACTTGGTGGATGAAAGAGTAGATGATAAGATGGCAACGTACATTTCTAATTTTACGATAAAATGTACGCCTGATACACGTGATATTATTGATTCTATGAGAGCTGGACATATTTTATATTGGGGATTAAAAAACAATGATCATTTAGATGAAATCAGTTCTTGGAAAACACCCCTTACTTTATTCTTGGATATGGAAATTCTTTTTCATATTGCCGGATATAATGGAATAGTATATAAAAGACTAGCCGATGAACTTCTGAGTTTAATAAATGATGTTAATAAGAAGCAAAGATATATATCGTTACGATATTTTACTAGCACGAAGGAGAGCATAGAAAGATTTTTTGTTGCAGCGGAAAATAAATATAGATTAATGGAAGCGCCTTTTGAGCAATCTACAGCTATGGAGGCGATTCTGAATAACTGCAAGATGGCTAGTGATATACTTGATAAAAAGTCGGATTTTTTTCGTCTTTTAACGAGTAAATCCATCATTGAAGATAACTATAAAGACTATTATGACAAAAATTTAAGTCAGTATAATTTAGAGGGGATAGATATTAGTGATGAAAAATATCACAGTATTTGTAATGGAAATGAAGAAAAAATAAAATTAGAAGAACGAATAAAAATGATTAGCCATATTAATAAACGTCGTCGCGGGAAAATATTTACAGATTATAGAGAATGCGAATATTTATTACTTACTGGAACTAATGATACATTGAATCTTGCCAAGGAAATAGTAACTGAAGAAGCAAAAAAAGAAGGAATAAATAAACCTGTGATACCTTATGCAGTCAATATGAATACGTTGACGAATGTCATATGGTATCGATTATCTTCAAAATTAAAAGCGACTCAACCATGTCCTTCATATCCCTCCAATGTATCTAGTGTTTTAAAGGCACAAGTTGTCTTATCATCTTTATTAGGGAAGAGTATTTCAAAATTGTATGAAGATACAGCCGCCCAATATAAAAATAAAAAAATTAGTAAAGATGATTGTATATCTCGCATTATAAACTACAAGGATGAAGAAATATTACCTGAGAATATCAATGAAAAAAATGTTGATAAAATATGTTCGTTTATTACGCAAGACGATATGAATTCCTATAAGGATGATAAAAAGATTCTTGAAAATGAAATTAAACGGAAAGACAATGAAATTAATAGGCTTAGACAACAGAAACGAGATGAAAAATTAATTTTAGACAAAAATAGAAGGGATGATCTCTATAAACTAAATATTCTAAAAGATGAAAAGGTAAAATTATATGAAAGAAAGAGAAAAATAAAAAGGTATCATCAGAGATGTTGCAAAGCTAAAAAAATAATAAAAAGAACGCTTTTAATTCTAGCCATCTTTATAATGATGATAATCACATATATCATCTATCAGTATGGGATTGATTCTCTTCAATCAATTGTTGAGATTGCAGGATGTATTATACCAATTTTAGGTTGGATTATTTGCCCTGATGATTTTTACATAAAAGGAGTTAATATTAAAAATATAAACACTTCTACTGAACTTTTATTAAAATATATTATGAGAAAAAGATATCCTGAAATAGATGTGTCTTGTCTAGAGACAGAGGAGACTCTTGATAGCCAGATAAAAGAGCTACAAGCACAGATCGATAATATATTAACTCAAACTTCGCACACCTGAAAACCTTATGGAATAAGTAAACGCATTTGATAGAGGAAAATGAACGATTATAGTGCATGTATACAATCGTGAGGGTTCAAAGGCGAAATCGATGAACCTTGCTGTGAAGCCAATGCCTAATTCATCTATTGGATATACCAACATAATATTTGCTTATATGGGAGAATTTTTATGCAGAGAATTCGAAAAGCGGTCATCCCGGCTGCAGGATATGGCACGCGGTTTTTGCCGGCGACGAAGGCGACGCCAAAGGAGATATTGCCGATTGTCGACAAGCCGACAATCCAGTACATCGTGGAGGAGGCGTTGGTGAGTGGGATCGAGTAGCAGATGTGCGGACTTGACGATGCCATCCTCTGTGCGCGCGCTTTCGTGCAGGATGAGCCGTTTGCCGTGCTGCTCGGCGACGATGTCGTCTACAACGGCGAGGGAAGACCGGCGCTGAAGCAGCTCATCGATGTCTATAATGAGACGGGTTCATCCGTTCTTGGCTGTCAGACGGTGCCGGAGGACAGGGTGTCGTCGTACGGCATCATCAAGGGGGAGCCGACGTCTGATGCGCGCACGATGCGGGTGCTCGACATGGTGGAGAAGCCGGCCGTCGAGGACGCGCCGAGCCGCATGGCTGTGCTGGGCCGCTACATCATTACACCGGCGATCTTCGACATCCTCGCGCATACGCTGCCGGGCAAAGGCGGTGAGGTCCAGCTGACCGATGCGCTCTCGCCGACCGGCAGCCGGTCTACGCCTACGACTTCGAAGGCACGCGCTACGACCTCGGCGATAAGCTCGGCTTCCTCAAAGCCACGGTCGAGTTCGCCCTGCGTCGAGAGGACCTGGGCGAGGTTTTCCGGGCGTACCTGACGGAGCTGGTGCCACAGATCTGAATAGCCCTCTTCCGTCAGCCTTCGGCTGCCACCTTCCCCGTGCGCGGGGAAGGCTTTTTGTTTGTGGGGCTTTGTCGGTTTTGAGGGCTGGCTGGGGAGCGTGCTTTCCCCGGGTGGGGAAGGGGGCCATGGGCTCGGGCGGGGGAGTGTGGCTTGGAGGCGCCTTCGCCTGTCTTCTCTTTCGTGTATGGCAGCAAAAGAACCGCTCTGCAACTACTGTGTTGCGGGGCGGTTCTTGTCGTCCGAAACGGTTTTGCTCAGGCAATGCATGGTTCGATTTTATCGAGCTCGTGCTTTATATCGATTTTTTGGTTGCGGATGTCGATGTCGTTCTGGAGATCGAGGAAATAGCGGTCGCTGACGCCGAAATACTTGCCGAGGCGAAGGGATGTGTCCACGGTGACCTTGCGCTTGTTGCGCAGGATTTCTTGGATGCGCGATACCGGCACATGGATGTCTTTCGCCAGCCGGTACGCGGAGATCCCCATCGGCTCCATGAACTCCTCCCAGAGGATTTCCGACAGGGTAGGCGTTGGAATCATGTTTTTCATGTTGATCACCTTCTAGTCAATGATAATCTTCAATCTGTACATCATAGAAACGGTTGCCACTGTCCATCCTGAAGCAGATCCTGTATTGCTTGTTGATGCGAATGCTGTATTCATCCTTTCTCTGCCCGGAAAGCTGCTCCAAGTGATTGGCTGGTGGAATCCGTAAGTCGTTTAGCGAACTGGCATTGTCAATCATCATCAATTTCCGTAAGGCCAGTCGTTGGATTGCTTGCGGAAGTTTCTTAGAAAACTCCTGCTGGTATACTTTTGCGGTCTCTTTGTCACGAAAACTCACTATCATGCTTTTATTATACCCGTTTAGCAGGTATATGTCAACTTCAAGGATCTCTTCCGTCATCCTGCGGCTGCCACCTTCTCCGTGCGCGGGGAAGGCTTTTTTGTTTGTGGGGCTTGGGTCGGGTTTGAGGGCTGGCTGGGGAGCGTGCCTTCCTCGGGTGGGGAAGGTGCCGAGCTTGCGAGGCGGAAGGGGTCCATGGGCTCGGCGGGGGAATGTGGCCTGATGAGGGATTGACGGGCGGGCGGGAGTATGCTATCATTAAGGCTACCAAATGTGGAGTCATCCACGCTGTCGCGTCTTTGGGATGCGATTCTTATGGGGATGTAAATGGTTTCGACGGGGTATTGAAGCCACGAAGTTCGCAGGCCAATGGTCATGAACGCCTGAAGCTTGACCGCTAAATTCAACTGACGAAGCTGAATACGCTTACGCTGCCTGAGCCTAGCTCAGATAGCCCCTCTGGAAGTACGAACCGTCAGCCAACCCGGAGGTTTTAAATAAAGACGGCAGTTTCCTGTTTTGTAAAAACAGGTGGTGGAGAACTCTGAATCCCAGAGTTCCGCTCCTATGATGCCCGCATTCTCGGGCTATTGCGATAATGCTTTGTGATGTGGATGTATTTCGGACAGGAGTTCGATTCTCCTCATCTCCACCAAATTGGACAATCGCTGCCTGCGGGCGGCTTGAGGCCTGGACCGATTGGTCCGGGCCTTTTTGTATCTTGTGGCCGATCCGTATCCCCCTGGGAGGCTTACGCAGATCATGAAGATGACGTATAATGGAAGCATCGATTATCACGTTTATTTATAGGAGAGCTGAACTTATGCATATTCCAGAAAACTACCTGAGCCCCGCGACGTGTGCGGTGCTGGGCGCGGCGATGGCGCCGGTCTGGTTCGTGGCGGTCGCGAAGGTGCGGCGCCATGTGCCGCAGGAGAAGCTGCCGCTCTTGGGCATTGCGGCGG
>ULVW01054215.1_pt1 | contig 10342 bp, 10 predicted proteins | sample 1959801 | NCBI WGS metagenome assembly ULVW01 (sample SAMEA4835796, study PRJEB28245) | human gut metagenome | biome: gut microbiome; material: fecal sample | place: Denmark | collected 2008
GGTGTTGATTACATCTTCCATGCTGCTGCTCTGAAGCAGGTTCCTTCCTGCGAGTTCTTCCCCATGCAGGCCGTCCAGACCAACATCATCGGTACTGATAATATGTTGCACGCCGCCATTGATGCCGGTGTCAAGCGTGTCGTCTGCCTGTCCACAGATAAGGCAGCCTACCCCATCAACGCTATGGGTATCTCCAAGGCCATGATGGAGCACGTCATCTACGCCAATGCCCGTGTGGCTGCTGAGCGTGGCGGCACCACCATCTGCTGCACCCGTTACGGCAACGTCATGTGCAGCCGTGGCTCTGTCATCCCTCTGTTCATCGACCAGATCAAGGCTGGTAATCCCATCACCATCACCGATCCCAACATGACCCGCTTCCTGATGAATCTGGACGAGGCTGTGGATCTGGTTATGTTCGCCTTCCAGCACGCCAATCCCGGCGACCTGTTCATCCAGAAGGCGGATGCCTCTACCATCGGCGATCTTGCCAAGGCCGTCCAGCAGCTGTTCGGTGACACCGGCACGAACATCATCGGCACCCGTCACGGCGAGAAGCTGTTCGAGACCCTGATGACCCGTGAGGAGCGCCTGCGTAGCGAGGATATGGGTCACTACTTCCGTGTTGCTGCTGACAACCGCGACCTGAACTACGATAAGTTCGTGGTCAAGGGCGAGGTTCATACCATGGCTGACGAGTCCTACACCAGCCACAACACCAATCGGCTGGATGTGGAAGGCACCGTCAAGAAGATCATGACCACCGAGTATGTCCAGAACGAGCTGAAGGGTATTCCTAATGTCTAAGGAGAAGCTCCTGTTGGTCGGTGCCGGCGGCTTCGGTCGTATGGTTGCTGAACAAGCGATGATAGAATATGACTGTGCCTTTGTGGATGATGGACAAGCTGTGGGCACTGAAATCTGCGGCATTCCGGTGGTTGGCGGCATTGCTGATTTGCCGGAGCTGCAGAAAGAATATGGTTTGCTGGTTGTTGGCATCGGCAACAACCAGTTCCGGGCACAGGTGTATGAAAAGGCAAAAGCCCTTGGCTATGCGTTTCCAAACATTGTTGCCCCCAGTGCCTACATCAGTCTTTACGCCAAGTTGGGCTGTGGTTGCGTGGTTCTGCAAAACGCTTGTATCCAGAATGGTGCGTCCGTTGGCGATGGTGCTCTGCTGAATGCAGGAACGGAAATCCATTGTGATTCAGTGGTAGGAGATTACGCCTTGGTCTATACCAACAGTGTAGTTCGTACCGGCGCAACTGTGGGAAACTTTGCCCGCATTGGAAGCAACTGCACTATCAGCAATAACGCAACTGTGCCGGATGGTGCAGATATTCCGGACTGCGCCGCAGTACATTAAAGAGGTGAAAGGATGAACATTCTAGTCACAGGTGCTAAGGGCATGGTGGGAACCGCCCTGTGTAATAACCTGAAAAACATTCGGGACGGCAAGAACAAAACCCGCCCGGCACTGGACATTAAAGAAATCTACGAGTACGATTTGGACTCCACCCCAGAGGAGCTGGACGAGTACTGCCGGAAGGCGGACTTTGTATTCAATCTGGCTGGCGTGAATCGCCCGGAGAACCCGGAGGATTTCATGAAGGGCAACTTTGGCTTTGCATCCGACTTGCTGAACTGCCTGAAAAAGCACAACAACAAGGCAACCATCATGCTGTCCTCCTCCATTCAAGCGACGCTGGCAGGCCGCTTCGGCAACAGCGAGTATGGACGCAGCAAGAAGGCTGGCGAGGAACTGTTCTTCCAGTATGCTCAGGAGACCGGGGCAAAGGTTGCGGTTTACCGTTTTGTGAACCTGATGGGACACAGCCGTCCCAAGTACAACAGCGCTGTCAGTACTTTCTGCTGGGCAGTCGCCAATGACGAGCCCTTCACTGTCAACGACCGCAGTACCGAGTTGGAACTGCTGTACATCGACGATTTGGTAGAGGGAATGTTTGACCTGCTGGAAGGCAAGGAGCAGCACTGTGAGTTTGATGGTGTGGAAACTGTTCTGCAAGCAGATGGTCGTTACTGCTGCGTCCCCGTGACCCACAAGGTCACGCTGGGGGAGATTGTGGATCTGCTGCAAGAGTTCAAGGCACAGCCGACTACGCTTATGATGCCGAAAATGCCGGATGGCTCTTTTGCAAAAAAGCTGTACTCCTTGTACCTGACCTATCTTCCCACGGACAAGTTTAAGTATGTCCTGAAAATGAACGTGGACAACCGTGGTTCCTTTACAGAGCTGGTACACACTGCTGACTGTGGACAGGTGAGCATCAACATCAGCCGCCCGGGCATCACCAAGGGGCAGCACTGGCACAACTCCAAGTGGGAGCTGTTTATCGTGGTTGCTGGTCACGGCTTGATCCAAGAACGGAACATCAATACCGGAGAAACGGTGGAGTTTGAGGTTTCCGGCGATAAGATCGAGGCTGTCCACATGATTCCAGGCTGGACCCACAACATCATCAACCTGAGTGAGACGGAGAATCTTGTGACGGTGATGACCTGCAACGAGATCTTCAACCCCAACCACCCGGATACATTCTTCGAGCCAGTGTAAGAGAAGATACTGGTTGACGTTAGGAGAATTTTATGGAACACAATTTTAAATGGAAAAATGACGGTCGCACCAAGGTCATGATTGGTTGCGGTACCCGTCCGGAAATTATTCGGTTGGCTGCCGTTATCAAGCGCTGCCGGGAATATTTTGACTGCTGCGTGGTCTATTACAATCAGAACTGGGACAGAAACCTCTCCACCGTTTTCTGGGAAGATTTTGAACTGAAGAACACCTTCGGGGAGTATGGCCCTGACATTCTGGTGCCCGTGGTTGGCGAGAATCTGGGTGTGACCTGCGGTAATATTCTGGGGCGTAGCTATGAGCTGCTCAGCGAATTGCAGCCGGAGGGCTATCTGGTGCTGGGCGATACCAACTCCTGCCTGTCTGCCATCTCTGCAAAGCGGCTGCATATCCCGCTGTTTCACATGGAGGCGGGCAACCGCTGCAAGGATGAGTGCCTGCCGGAAGAAACCAACCGGCGTATCGTGGATGTGATTTCCGATGTGAACCTTTGCTACTCAGAGTTCGCCCGGAAGTACCTGGCGGATACGGGTCTGCCCAAGGAGCGTACCTACCAGACAGGTTCTCCTATGGCAGAGGTGCTGCACATGAATCTGGAGAAGATTCAGAAAAGCGATGTGCTGGAGCGTCTGGGGCTGGAAAAGGACAAATACATTCTGCTGTCCGCCCACCGGGAGGAGAACATCGACTCTGAAAAGAACTTCCTGAGCCTGTTTACCGCCATCAACGCACTGGCAGAGAAGTACGATATGCCAATCCTGTACTCTTGCCATCCTCGCAGCAAGCACCGCCTGGAACAGAGCGGCTTCCAGCTGGATTCTCGTGTTCGGGTCAATGAGCCGCTGGGTTTCAACGACTACAACAAGCTGCAAATGAACGCTTTGGCAATCGTCTCCGACTCCGGTACTCTGCCCGAGGAAAGCAGCTTCTACCTGTCCATCGGTCATCCCATCGCTGCCGTGTGCATCCGTACCTCCACCGAGCGCCCCGAGGCACTGGAAGCCGGTGATTTCATTCTGGCTGGCATCACCACCCGGGAGCTGCTCAATGCCACCGATATGGCTATCGAAATGAAGCAGAAGGGCGTGCTGGGCAAGCCCTGCCCCGACTATGTGGACGAAACCGTGTCCATGAAGGTGGTTCGCATCATTCAGGGATATGTCAACGTGGTTAATAAGATGGTGTGGAGAAAGTTCTGATCTCTATTCTCCGAAATGATATGAAGGAGTACATTTTATATGGTAGATATTAAACGAAAACTTCAAAAGATGTCGGAGAGTGCGAAGTCGGCGATTGTCTATACACTGTCTACAGTCTTTTCAAGAGGATTGGCGATTATAACAGTTCCGATCTTCACCAGACTGATGACAACAGATCAAATTGGCGAGGTTAACCTGTACAATTCATGGTATTCCCTGATAAGTGTTGTTGCAACGCTCTCGTTGACATCGGGTGGCTATTCAGTGGCAATGAAGGAGTATCCGGATAAGAGAGACCAGTACCAATCTTCTGTGCTGTCACTGACATCTTTGATTGCTCTTATTATTGCCATCATATATTTTATTGCTCATGATTTTTGGAGTAGATTGCTGGGACTGCCAAATGGATTGATGGTTTTGATGTTGATTGGATTCCTAGTGGCCCCGGCTCGTGATTTTTGGCTGGCACGTCAAAGGTACGAATATAAATATAAGTTATCAGGATGCGTAACGATAGGATCTGCGATATTGGCATCAGTATTGTCAGTTGTTGCAGTGCTTGGCGCAAATAGCATTGGACATGAGGATATTGCAGAGGTACGACTTTATGCAAACTATCTCGTTGTATATGGTGTGGCTGCAGTAATTTGGGTGTGCCTGTTTTGGAAGGGAAAGACACTGTACAATAAAGAATATTGGAAGTTGTCTTTGTCTCTAAGCATTCCGCTTATTGGATATTCAATAGCTGCACAAATTCTAAGCGTATCTGACCGAATGATGATTAGTCAGATGGTAAATAATAGTGCAGTTGGAATTTATAGTACCTTGTATACAGTGAGTTCGCTGTCCTTGATGCTTTGGCAGGCAATTCACGCTTCTTTTGTTCCGTATCTATTTCAGAATATAGAGAGTAATGTAAAAGGCATAAAGAGGATATCATCTCAAATTATGCTTTTGTATGCAGTGATGGCAGTGATGATGACCTATATGGCACCGGAAATTGTTAGAATACTCGCAACAGAAGAATACTATGAGGCTATCTATATTATGCCGCCGATTGCTGCAGGAGTCTTCTTCACGGCATTTGCCAATATTTATTCGGATATAGCTGTGTACTACAAGAAAACACAGTATGTGATGTATCCGGCAATGATTGCAGCTGTGGCAAACCTTGTGTTAAACTACATCTTTATCAATGCTTATGGATATATGGCTGCGGCATATACAACGCTGTTCTCTTATATTCTGATGGCGCTCTTCCAAGGAATTTGGGCTAGAAAATTGTGCAAAGAGAATGGTATTGCAGGATCTTCTGTTTTTGAAGATAGAAAACTAATATTACTCGCATGTGTAACAACGGTTCTGTGTTTGTTTGGTATAGCTTTGTATAATTTCTATCTTATCCGGTATTTGGTTATTGTTCTTATGGCAGTGTTGAGTATAGTTCTTTATAAGAAATACAAAACAGCCAAGAAAAACTGATGTAAAATAGGCCATGTTGTCCCCAAGCACATGGCTGTGCTGCTCAAATATGCTACCTCTCTGTGGTGAGCAGCAGGCAACGAGATTTCCTCTCGGCTAAAGCATATGATCGTCAAATCACTCTTTGGATGAGGAAAAAACTATAATGGGAAAGTATTTTGGAACCGATGGCTTCCGTGGCGAAGCTGGAATCACTCTGACTGCAGACCATGCCTATAAGGTGGGCCGCTTCCTCGGCTGGTATTACAACGCTCTGCGTGAGCGCAACGGCAACAACGAGCCTGCACGCATCGTCATTGGTAAGGACACTCGCCGCAGCTCCTATATGTTTGAGTATAGCTTGGTTGCTGGTCTGACTGCTTCCGGCGCAGACGCCTATCTGCTGCACGTCACTACTACGCCCAGTGTGGCCTACATCGCCCGCGTGGACGACTTCGACTGTGGCATCATGATTTCTGCCAGCCATAATCCCTACTACGATAACGGCATCAAGCTGATCGACTGCTATGGTGAGAAGATGCCGGAGGAGATCTTGTTGTTAGTCGAGGATTACATCGACGGCAAACTCCATGTTTTCGATAAGGACTGGCCGGAGCTGCCCTTCGCACACCGGGAACACATTGGCTGCACGGTGGACTATGTGTCCGGCCGCAACCGTTATATGGGCTACCTGATTTCTCTGGGCATCTACTCTTTCAAGGGCGTGAAGGTCGGTCTGGACTGTGCCAACGGCTCCAGCTGGAACATTGCCAAGTCTGTGTTTGATGCTCTGGGAGCAGATACCTACGTCATCAATGCACAGCCCAACGGCACCAACATCAACAACAATGCGGGCTCCACCCACATTGAGGGTCTGCAGAAGTTCGTGGTAGAGAAGGGGCTGGACATCGGTTTTGCCTATGATGGCGATGCTGATCGTTGCCTGTGTGTGGATGAAAAGGGCAATGTCATCACTGGCGACCATATCCTGTACATCTACGGCTGCTATATGAAGGAGCGTGGCAAGCTGCTGACCAACACCGTAGTTACCACGGTCATGTCCAACTTCGGTCTGTACAAGGCTTTTGATGAGAAGGGCATCGGCTACGCCAAGACCGCTGTGGGCGACAAGTACGTCTATGAGTACATGGCCAAGAATGGCTGCCGTATCGGCGGTGAGCAGAGTGGCCATATTATCTTCAGCAAGTACGCCAGCACTGGTGATGGCATCCTGACCAGCCTGAAGATGATGGAAGTCATGCTGGCCAAGAAGCTGCCTATGAGCAAGCTGGCTGAGCCTTTGAAGATCTACCCGCAGGTTCTGGAAAATGTCCGTGTGACTGATAAGAAGGCCGCACAGGATGACGAAGCAGTGCAGGCAGCAGTCAAAGCCGTAGCCGAGGCACTGGGTGACACCGGTCGTATTCTGGTGCGTGAGTCCGGCACGGAGCCGGTTGTGCGTGTGATGGTCGAAGCTCCCGACCACGACACCTGCCAGAAGTATGTGTCTCAGGTCGTGGAGACTATCAAGAGCAGAGGCTACGGGGTTTGAGTGCAAACCTGAAACGAGGATGCGGAATCCTGCTGATTGTAATTGTGGTTCTTCTTTTCATCTTATCATTGCAACCAGATGCTGATGCTGATTGCGATGCAGGATGAATGCGAATCTCTTCTGACAATTTAAAACAATGAGGTAAACATTTTTCGTCGATATGCAATAACAAAGATTGAAAGGATTTTGTAGAATGAGTCCAGTTCGATATTTCATGGATAATAATAATTTTGAAAATCGTCGCAATTGTGTACAGAAAATACGAAATGACTGGACAGCGTTAAGAGAAGCTCTTAAAAGTAAACAGCTGTATTATTATGAAACAGAGAAAGCGTTGCAATATAGTTTTCTAAAAGTGTTTGACTCCCATCTCGAACTGTCGGGATGCCAAAGAGAAGTTAATATGACTTTCATGCAGTTGCGTAATTTCACCTTAGGACGTGCAGCGATTCTTAGAAGCGGAGAAACCGCAACGCTTAATCGGTTTATTCCAGATAGACAATATATAAACTCACCAAATCGTTTTAGCCCTGAAGGCATAGAGTGGCTTTATTTGGCAATCGGCACGGATGAGGCAGCTGTAGTTGAGACAACTAAGGCTGAAATTCGTGCTGCTGCAGGTGACCGCTTTTCGTATTGTCCGTTTAAACTTAGTGATAGTATTAATTACCGAAAGGTAATAGATTTGACGGTTGCAGATAATAGCACGTATGAACAGCTGGATGAACTTGTGGATACTACCACACATGAACTATCCTGCAGAGCAAGGAGCGCTGTAAGAAAAGATTTGGAAAAGCTTTTAATTAATACATATTGTAAACTCTTATCAGACTATATATTTGAGCCAGTCGAATCTGTGGACGGCGATATTATGTATGCACCGTTCCAAACGATGGCGCAGTATTTTAAGAGAAAAGGATATATCGGAATAATATATAAAAGCACGCGGTATTCTGGAGGAAAGAATCTAGTGCTGTTTGATAAGAATTACGCTCAACCGATAGGTCCCATTAGGGAGTATATTATATAAACCTTCAAATCGATATAAGTAGGATAAACAATGGATAATAAGGTGTGGCTCACGGACGAGCAAATTGAGGCTATTGTCAGCATCCTTACAAAACAGTGCGATAGAATAGAAGACCGCAATCAAAAATCAAACGTAGAATATCCAGATCTTTACGATGAATTATACTATACTGGTCGGAGACACAGTGATACTGGTGCGGTATATGCCGGATTCACAGAAACGACAGAAATTCCGGGTATGAAAGTTTACAGAATTAAATATGGCCATGGCCTTTGGCAGCCTGAATTACATAGCGATACAGCAGTTATTCAGTTATATAATTCCGGAGCAGGAAAAATATTGGAGTCAAGCGAAATAAGGAATAAGTGTAAACAATATAATTACGTTGGCTCACAGAAAAAATATGGGGCCATCCAATTTTGGACAAGCCCCAAAGGACATCTTACAAAAGCAGAACTTGTTGAGTTCGACGAAAAAGGCAGTGAGGTGAACAGAACGTCCCTCTATAAATATAATGCAGAAGCGATACCCTTTGTTGCATGAGTCAAACATTCTTCAGTATGATTCACCTGTGTTCAGCAGTGAAAAATCCCCCAAAATATAATGCGGCAGTAGAGCTCATGAGAAAAGCTACCCAATAAGGAACGTGTTCTGTATGCACCACAAATTAGATATCCATCCCAACCCGACGGATGTGCTCTATGTCAATGAGCTGTCATTGGCTGGAAAAACACCCTACGAAACAAAACAGGATATGGACAAAGCCCTCACCGGAAGGACAAAGTCAAATGGTGAAATCCTCCCGGACGACAATGTGCGGATCTATGTGCCGATGGATCTGAATGCCGACATTATTATGTGGCAGCTATATTCGTTGCATAGCACACTCGGCTATTCAACAGAGAAGAATGAATCCGCCTATTGTTCCGTGTCGGAAAAGCTATCTCGCAACGGGAAACCTACGATCAAGTGTGGACAGCAAGAAACCTAGAGGACACTGTGCAGAAAGAAGATGGCGGTGTGCGGCACAGCAATCAGGGCATCGAACTTGCAAAGCAAATCGTGAAGTATCTGGAAGATATCGAGGGTACAGCCGAGTGATTTCCGTATGATGAGATTCAGGAACTAAGAGAAGCTTTCTGGCTATAAGCGCAGCTCAAATATTCATATTCTCAAATCGATTTATTGCTTCGCCTAAGATATATTTTTATTCTACATACTGCACCTCTTGCGAACATAAAAGACGAGTGCTATACTGAAGCCATCAAAAAACATTGGAGGTGTCCCATATGCCCCGTCCCAAAGGAAGCAAGAACAAGCCCAAGACCGCAAAAGCAACCGTTGACTTTGCTGCACAGATTGCCGAAAAGCAGGCCGCAAAGGAAGCCGCTGCCGCCGAAATTGCATCCATCACTGCGAATATCGATGCGCTGAAAGCCGACCTGAAAACCAAGAAGGCAGAGCTGAAATCTATCGACAAGGATATCGTCAGAATCGAGGCTAAAAAGATCAAAGCTGAAACCAAAGCAGCGGAATCGGCAAAGAAAGCCGAAGCAGAGGACGTGCTGAAAAAGCTGCTGGCCAGTGGTGTCAGTGCAGACGATATCCTCGCAAAGCTGAAGTGATTTAAAATTTCTGACGCAGTAGTTGACGGGAATATCTACGTCGCAAGCAGGGCGTTCGTATATACAAACGCCATTTTTGCGTTGCAAAATGCTTGTTGGGATAGTCCCAAACCCTTTGTGTACTGCATCCGCCGGATGCAGGTTGCGCATTTGTGCCAAATGCTCCTATAACGAAAAAGAACACCGAGGACTCTCCCCCAAATGGGAAGAATCCTCGGTGTTTTCTGCTTAGCGGGTCTGCGATTTTTCCTTGGGGTCTTTTTCCTCGGCGAAGAACAGCTCCACATTCTTCTGCGCTTTTTTCAATTCCTGCATACTTGCCTTTTGTAAACCGCATGGCCAGTTCATAGCCCACCTTATTAGCTTCCTCTGCGGTAATCTCACCGGGCTTGAAGGACTGTCGAATCTGATAAGCAATCACATCATTTTTTTGTCTGCGTCCAGTCATCAGTTCATACTGGCGTTTGGAGAGCATAAATTCTTCGTCTGCGGTCAAGGGGCTGCACTCATAGCTGCTGACCAACTCTCCCTTGTTCGTTTTGTCAGGATTCTGCGCATAGTCCGTGCGGCTTTTCAGGCAGGCCGCAACCGACTTTCCTTTGTTTTTGTGCAATGCAATCAGCCGCGTTGCTGCCAGCGTCATCACCCCCCTATTGCAAAGAAAAATGCCGCCCAGAGGCGGCATCTGAATCATTCTTCTAGTTTTTTGCAGTCTGCTGCCCCTGCAAGATACATTGTTTTGTATCGGGCGCATTCCAACTCGTTGCAGATCTCATCTAAGGCGAGGTATTGCTTCCATGCTTCTTGGCAGATGACGCTCTGCAGAGCTTTCTCAGCCGCTATTTTGGCTTTTTTCAGCCGCTGATAATCTTCGTCCTC
>ULVW01017018.1_pt1 | contig 10312 bp, 6 predicted proteins | sample 1959801 | NCBI WGS metagenome assembly ULVW01 (sample SAMEA4835796, study PRJEB28245) | human gut metagenome | biome: gut microbiome; material: fecal sample | place: Denmark | collected 2008
CTAAAATAAAGATATTGTCCACCATGATAGGGTTTTATCTCATCTTCCGAACATCCCCAAAAACAAAGAGATATTAAAGCAAATAGAATATTTTTTTTCATCTTTCTTTTTCGTTGATTATCACACATTAAATATCCTCATTATCCGGTTTATCAAATACAAAAATTGCATTATCTACCGGTTTCTTATCCATACGTTTGTATTGAAAAAACATTTGTCCTTCTCCTACAAATTCCTTACGCATATCCTTCAATAACTCTGTATGAAATCCTTCCAATGACCCAATACTGTTCTCCATATTAGTAGTCAGAATTCCTCTCGCATAACGTACTTCATCCAGCATTTTGCCAGCTTGAGAATATTCACCTTTACGAGCAAAGTACTCACCCATGATATAATACATCTCACTCAAGCGTATACCTGGAACCATATCTGAACCATCCTGTCCCAACTTAATATCATATTTTAAGGAATATGCATTAGAATTATAAGAACCTGTCTGTAGAAGGAAACGACGATCCTGTTCTTTATTATCAGCAAAGATATTATCACTGTCAAGGATAAACAGTGTTTGATTTCCTCTTGTTATATAAGGTATATAATCTTCTTGTAATGTTTTATTAAAAAAACACATAATAATGCTATTATAGTCTTTGAGATTCGTACCTAAACTTGAATATTCCACAAAATTAAAACAGGATTCAGGCTTGCTTCCATATGGATAAGTCGCTTCTACAACCTCTTTTGCTTCTTTATAAGCCTGTTCATATTCTCCTTCCCAATAATATACACGTGCTAATGTCGCTACTATAGCATAATAATTCATACGATATCCTCTATAAGCGAAGAATACATCACTAGAAGCTATATCGTTAGAAAGCATGCTTGATGCCAACATACGATAACTTGTGCTCATCCAAATTTTATGTTCATCAGTTATATCACATTTAGCTAACATCTCTTTCGCAGCTTTTAAATCTCTAATTATTTTAGAAAGAATCTCTCTACTACTCTCATATGGAGGAATAATGGTAGGATATACCTCTACATAGGGAATATAAGACTTTCCATCATCTTTCGATATGGCGGGAGCAAATAAACGAAGTAAATCAAAATGTATAAAAGCTCGTAGTGCCAATGCTTCTCCCCAAATCATATTTTTCTCAAATTCTCCCTCTTTGAAAACAGAAGGACTAGCTTTGCTAACATTGAGAATCAAATTATTACAATTAGCTATATTATTATAACCAATAGACCATATATTGGAAATAAAAGTTTTCACATCCGAATCATCAAATTGAAACTTAGCCGATTTATAATAAGCTGAATTTTTAGGTATAAAATTATTATCTGTTTGATAATATTGAGCAATAGCATCCATAAATCCCCATGACATTGCTCGTCCATACATGGAAGAAGTCCCCAAATTCAAATATATTCCATTCAAAGCATTTCGATATCCATCTCCTACTTCAAAAAGCTTATCCCCATTCACCTGATTACTCGGTGCTACATCCAGCCAATCACTACAACTTGTAGTAAACAGGCTTGTAGCCAACAGTAATATCGTATATAATTTCTTCATATTATTCATCTACTTTAAACTGTTAAAAACTCATTTTCACCGAAGCTGCAAAAGACCGTGAATACGGATAGTCCAATCCACGTTCAGCACGTACAGTAGCAACACGGAATAAATCATTTCCTGAAAGTTCTACACGTAACAGACCGATATGTGCTTTCTTCAACCATTCAGCATTAAAATCATATCCTAAAGTAAGAGAGTTAAATGTCAATACATTATAATCCTGAATAAAACGACTAGTAGGACGAGTTACTGCAACTACCCCATCAGTCTGCAAACGTCCATAAGGAGTACAATCTCCAGGCTTTTGCCAGCGCCCTGTTAATACACGACGGTCTACATTACTACTTTGAATATGTGCATTCTCAACTTTACTTACCAATGTAGAATTATAACGTTGTCCACCAAATTCATACATAAAGGTAGAATAAAGAGAAAATTGCTTCCAACGAAGGTTAAATCCAAAAGTACCCTGGAGTTTTGGCTCTTCGTTTCCAACTACAACTTGGTCAGCCGCATTCCAATCATATGTTATTGTACCGTCAGGACGAAGATAAATTTCCTTACCATCTGCAGGATTGATGCCTAATGATCTAACACCAAAAATAGATGTTAGCGAACCACCTTCTACATACTGCAAGTAAGTCTCACTATATTTTGAATCTCCTTTTCCTGAATCATATTTCGCATACTTTTCTTGTACGCGCTTATTGTATTCTTTCAGACTATCTGAGATCTTAGTTATTTTATTCTCATTATGAGCCATATTCGCAAAAACTGCAACAAACCAATCCTTAGTATTCAATATATTACTTCTCAATTGAATCTCAACACCCTTATTCATCACCTCACCGATATTATCTTTATAAGAAGTAAAACCTGTAGAACTAGGTAATGTAACACTATTAACCAAGTCCACCGTTTTCTTACGATAATATGAAAAATTCATCTGGAGTAGTCCTTTAAACATATCAACATCTAGACCTAAATCCATGTTATGAGTCTTTTCCCAACCCAATCCATTATTTCCCAATGCCATCAATGAAGCTCCTAGACCTGTTTTAAACCAGTTATCTGTTACCACTTTATAAATAGTCTGCGCTTCATAGGGAGAGAAGTCAACCTTACCAGTAATACCGTAAGTTCCACGAATCTTTAGACGGTCCATCCAATCAAACTGTTTCATGAACTTATAATTATGCAAGTTCAAACCAAGACCACCAGAAAAGAAAGGTGCAAAACGTTGATCAGCACCAAACTCTGAGTTTCCGTCGAAGCGTACAGAAACGTCCGCCAAATAAATATTATCAAATGAATAATTGAATGTCCCTAATGCACCAAAAAGACGACTTTTACTATCCGAATTTGAAGGCAATCCAGAGACTTTATTACCATAGCCTGGAGAAGACAATTCGCCAGAAGGAAATCCTTTGTAAGTAATACCAAAGCTATCACCAGTACTTGAAGTAGCATTAATACCTACCAAAAAATTCAGATTGTGCTTCTTTATATTTCTATTATAAGATAAAGTAGCAGTAGCATCCCAACTTAGACTATTGGAAGTAACAATATCCAATTGTCCTGAAACCACATTATTTAAACCTAACAAATCATCATTCTTCTTTGAACGCGGATCAAGAAAAGTACGTGCATCCGAATTTGACTTCGTAACACTAAATTGTCCTTTTAATAACCAGTAACTGTCGATATTCCACAACAATTCTGTATTATTAATCAATTCCCAAGACTTACTACGATCATAATTCTTCAATGTAGCTTCATACAAAGGATTTACTTCTCCTGAACCTCCAGTCCAAGGATAAGTTGTCTCCAAATATCTTCCATTCTCATCCATATATTCATCATATGGCAATTTTGAAGTATAGTCGGAAAAGCTTCCATAAGGAGACTCCTGAGATTTAGTATAAGTATATGAGAAATAGTTTCTTACCTGAAAAGCTCCAAGCCGATAAGATAAAGACAGCCCACCAGCCATACGATCGCGATAAGAACCTTTCATAACGCCTTCTCCACTATTATAAGAAAAGTCTGCTCCCCAGCGCAAATCCTCCGTACCGCCATCTAGATACAAACTATGTTTGTGATTGAATACTGTACGAAGGGGTTTGGATAACCAATAAGTATCAACACCACGAACTACATTGTTCAGTTTTTGGTTATAAAGTGCATCCAAACGACTTTGTTCATTAAAATCCTGTTCTGAATCCGCCTTAAATAAACCAGCTGCAACCTCCGTTTCAAGCTTTTCCCGCGCATTCATCATATTATAATCAGTCAAATCAGGATATTCCAACGTTCCAGTAAAATTATAATCAATATTAACCTTACCAGCTTTCGGAGTAACTGTTGTAATAATAACTACACCATTTGCTGCACGAGAACCATACATAGCAGTAGCGGCAGCATCTTTCAAAATTGTAATACTTGCAATACGGCTAGGGTCCATATCATACAATTTCGGCACACTGATCTCAAAACCATCCATTATAAAAGTCGGAAGGTTAGGATTATTCTTCAATGATGTTTTAGAAAGACTTTGAGCATCCAACTGAGTGGTTCCGATGCCTGAACGTCCACGAATATATAACTCTGGAACATTATTCGGATTCGACCCGGCTAAATTATTCTCTGCAATACGAAAAGAGGGGTCGAACGTTTGCAAAGCTCCCAATACATTCGTTTTGGAAACCGACATCAACTGATCTGCCGTAACCGTCACTGAAGTACCCGTAAAGCTATTCTTGCTAATTTTCGCATATCCGGTTACCACCACCTCTTCCAGCTGCTTGGAATCCGGTTTCAACTTAAAGGTATGAACTTTATCGAGATTCAACTTACCTGTATGTATTTCCAAAGATTGCATACCCACAAAAGAAAGACGAATCGTAGCGTCTCCGTCAGGGAGTCCCAATGAAAAGGCACCGTCTGCATCTGTCATGGTTCCGATGTTTCTCTCTTTTCCGAGTATCAAAACTGTAACTCCCGGCAGTTCACCGCCCATATCATCAACCACTCTACCTTCCAAAACACGTGTTTTCTGATCTTTCTTCTTGATGACTACAATACCATCTTTGGTGGCATAAGTGAAACCTTTAGGTGAAAGAACGCGGTCCAGCAATTCTCTCCAAGGCTCGTTAGTAGCTTTTACAGTCACCGGTTCAACTCCTTTAAACATCTTCGAGTTATAAAGCATGTTGATTCCAGCTTTCTGTTTTACCGTGTTTAAAAATGTCTCCATCGGCACATCCTTCAAATCAAGTGTCACTTTCTTCTCATCAGGTGGAAGTGCCCATGCACTGAGAATCATGCTCAATGCAAACAGACATAACATAAAGACTCTTCTTTTCTCCATAATTTTTAATCAAAACTCAATATTACTCATTCTTATATATCAATATATTTCTGCCGTTTATTCTATAGTAGATATCGCCGGTTAGTTCTAAAGCATCCAGGAAAGTGTTGATCGTGCCATATCGCTGTAAGTCGCCACTATATGTCAAGTCGCATAAAGATGCATCCTCATAATAGACATGGACATCATACCAGCGCTCAAAGGTTTTCATGATATCTCCCAGTCGCTTGTTATTGAAAACATACACACCTCTTGCCCAACCGATATATTCATCTACATCGACTGCCCGCTTTTCAATTCCACGGGAAGAAGCAACAGCCTGTTCACCCGGTGCCAACGTAATGATTTTCTGATCAGGTGTGGAGAAGTTTACTTTTCCATATACAAGAGTGGTATAACATGCGTCCGCATCATTGTATGCATTGACATTAAATGCAGTACCGAGCACCGTTACTTCTCCAAAGCGCGTCCGGACAACGAACGGATGTTCCTCGTCTTTCCTCACATCAAAATAAGCCTCTCCTTCCAACGTTACAATTCTGCGTTTTCCGACAAAACGGGCCGGGTAGATCAATTTAGAACCGGCATTCAAATGAACGGTGGTTCCATCAGCAAGAAGGACAGTATTCTCTCCTCCCCGCGGTATAACCAGTTCATTTGACTTGGCCGGACTTTCATCGACGTTTTTTTCTGCGTGTTGTTGTGTTGTGACGGTCGGTCGATACGATAGCACCCCTTTATTATATTTTACTTGGACGCCATCTACTATTACATTTATATCTTTCTTTTGTACATCAATTGTGCTCCCATCGGGTAAGGTCAGCACTGCCTGTTTGCTACCCGGCTCGATTAGTGCAATACGTGCCTTGTTGTCCTCCATTGCCTGATAATGATTCACGGCATAAAAAGAAATTCCCACAGCCAATACTACCATAGCCGCAGCAGCATACCACCACGTCCGGATACGACGTATCTTTCCGTCAGACGGATTTTCTTTTTGTTGAATTTGTTGAAGGAAATGCTCGTAAGCCTTTTCCGATGAATATTCTTTATACTTATTAAAAGAGTCTTTCAGTTCCTCACTATCCTGCAATTTCTCATACACCGTTTTCAGTTCCGGGTGCTCAGATAAACGTTGTTCCAACACCAGCTGCTCTTCGTCGCTTGCATCTCCCAAAAGAGCCTTTTTTATCAAAGAGGCATCCTGATATGTGTTTTCTAACTTTTTCATAATTTTATCTATTTCTAGTGAGATTTTTATCTTTGCTTTACTATAGTTATACATAACGTCTATAAATGGGTGACAAAAAGATGATTATTTTTTAGATGAAGCATTCCTATCGAAGACTTTACAGAGGAAAATCCTATCATTTTATCACTAAACACAGGCAATTCAGAGTGTTTTAACAATAATGTCACTACAGCATAGCAAATAAAAAGCACTAAAGAACGACAATTAGACATCTTAGAAAATATTTGTTTTTTTGGTTGCCGCTATTAAATTCATCCAATATTTAACTTCTTCAGGAGAATCAAAAAACACTTTTCTATTGTCACTTATCACTTTTAAGACTTAGTAGGCTGATATACAACAATTAAAAAGTGACAATAAGAGGTGATAATAGAGTGACAATAAGAAATATTCAGTTTTCTATTGTCACTTTTACCCAAAGATGCTCCTATCAACAAAAGACAATATACTCCCCCAAATAACACATACAACCCCATAAAAGATGCCGGATTTAATAGTCAGCCTTCCGTTCATCAATGTGTTACGAAGCCTCAATTAACATTTTCACATAGTAACAAAACTTCAGTTCACGTACGTGGTCCCATCGGTTCACGCACATAGAGCGACGGGATCACGTACGTAAGCTCAACGAACCACGTACATGAAACAAGAATATGCTATATAGCAAGCACATTAATCAAGCCTTTGCTACATACTAATGTCGCCACCTTGCAGCATTAAACCTGCTGTATTACGGTTCTTATCTTCGAACAATAGAGAGTAAATATGAAAGAATTATCCGGATAGTATCTTAAAAAATCAAAGAAAGCAGGACGGAATAAGTTGAATTGCCCAGCTTTTCACGCAAGAATTTATAGCTGCGGCTCTTTTGGGTTTTAACCGTATTGATACTCACACCTAATTTAGATGCAATCTCATCCCAGGAATGACCTTCAATTCTCAACAAGATGATACGGCGTTGTTCGGCAGGAAGTTCTTCAATATAGAAATAGAGTTGCCGGATGGCCTCCTCTTTTACAGTCAGCGCATAGATCATTTCCTCGTCTTCAAAGTCTTCTTCCGAAGGCAGGGAGCTTAGTATAGAATCACGAATCTGATTGTTACGGATATAGAGTAATGCATTGTTATAGCATGCACGATAAAGATAATTAGTCAGTTCTTTGGAATCGGAGAAGATACGCTTACCTTCCCACACTGAAATAAAAACTTCTTGCACCAGATCTTCCACAGCATCGGATACGGATAAGAATTTGCTGACATAAGAGCACAAAGCAGCATAATAGCGATCATAAAAGTCCCTCCAGATCTTCTTGTCTTTCTGGTTGACTCCTAGCACTATAAAATCATCTTTACCATTCATATGTCCACACAACATTATTCATCAACATGAATACGACTCTCCCTAGATTATTGCAAAAAACTGGTTATAGCATATAGAATCCACAAATATATCTGTTTTTTCAGAATGTCAGTTCACACCCACACATAAAAAAACAGAATTAAAGGGGGATAAAATAAAAAAAGAGCGAATAATTCCGCCCCACCCTTAAAGAATCCCCCATAAATGGGATTCTTTTTTCTGCATCTCAATTTACTTGTTACCTAAAAACTACTTTTTTCCTAATACCTAATCAAACAATCTTTTTCCTAAAAACTAATCTTCTAATTAATACCTTAAAAAAATAATCTAATACCTAATTCTATAAACTAAAACTACTCTTTTCCTTTTGTTATTACCTTTTTTCTAATACCTAAAAATATAAGTAGTTTCACAACTACGATGCAAAGGTAGAGGTGTTTTGGAAAACAACAAGAACTTTTATGCTAAAAAACATCTTTTCCCTTGTTTTTTTGACTTATGTCAAGAAGAAGGGGGAAGATCGAATGCAAAAGACATATCTGACCACAAGTTTTACACTATTTTTGCCGGAACAATCATTTCACATTCTATTTCGTCAAATAATCCTGCACGTTTTCATGTGACAAAAAGAAAGTCTGACGCATCAAAGCAAAGCACATACTTAGCATTTTGAAAGAATTCACAGACTCATCGCACGACATACAAGCCAGATTACAATACATTCTGCATATTTCTAATTCAAAATTACGGCGTTTTTTAGAATCATCTCCGCCTCCTCCCCGAAATTTCGGAAGCAAAAACAGGCAGAAGACACATTTCTCGCAACTTTTCCGTAACTTTGCAGCGTTTGATAATAAATAAGGTAGAATGGATTTTAAGTACGACGTTATTGTAATTGGTGGCGGACATGCCGGTTGCGAAGCAGCAGCCGCTGCTGCAAATTTAGGTTCCAAGACTTGCCTCATCACGATGGACATGAACAAGATCGGGCAGATGAGTTGCAACCCCGCAGTAGGAGGAATCGCCAAAGGACAAATAGTACGTGAAATAGATGCACTGGGCGGACAGATGGGATTGGTGACGGACGAAACCGCCATACAGTTCCGAATCCTGAACCGTTCGAAAGGACCGGCCATGTGGAGCCCCCGCGCTCAATGCGACCGTGCCAAGTTTATCTGGTCATGGCGTGAAAGGCTGGAAAACACCCCCAACCTTCATATCTGGCAGGACACTGTGAGCGAACTGCTCGTCGAGAACGGCGAAGTAACCGGCCTCGTTACCCTCTGGGGTGTCACATTCAAAGCGAAATGCATCGTACTGACGGCAGGAACTTTCCTGAACGGACTGATGCACGTAGGTCGTCACCAACTACCGGGCGGCAGAATGGCAGAACCCGCCTCTTACCAACTGACAGAATCCATCGCCCGACATGGCATTGCCTACGGAAGAATGAAAACCGGTACACCGGTACGAATCGACGCCCGCAGCGTCCATTTCGATCTGATGGATACGCAGGACGGAGAATGTGACTTCCATAAGTTCTCATTCATGAATACCAGTACGCGTCATCTGAAGCAACTGCAATGCTGGACCTGCTATACCAACGAAGAGGTACACCGGATTCTGCGCGAAGGACTTCCGGATTCACCCCTGTTCAACGGACAAATTCAAAGCATCGGCCCCCGCTATTGCCCCAGCATCGAAACCAAGATTGTCACCTTCCCCGATAAAGAACAACATCAGCTATTCCTCGAACCCGAAGGAGAAACAACACAGGAATTATACCTGAACGGATTCTCTTCTTCTCTTCCGATGGATATTCAGATAGCCGCATTGAAAAAGATTCCGGCATTCAGGGACATCGTCATCTATCGCCCCGGATATGCAATTGAATATGACTACTTCGACCCTACGCAATTAAAACATTCGCTGGAATCGAAGATTATCAGAAATCTGTTCTTTGCCGGACAAGTGAACGGAACGACCGGTTACGAAGAAGCCGGAGGCCAAGGACTGATTGCCGGAATCAATGCCCACATCAACTGCCACGGCGGAGAAGCCTTCACGCTGGCACGTGATGAAGCATATATCGGTGTATTAATTGACGACCTGGTAACAAAAGGAGTAGACGAACCTTACCGTATGTTCACCTCGCGTGCCGAATACCGCATTCTTCTCCGCATGGATGACGCTGACATGAGACTGACCGAAAGGGCTTACCGCCTCGGACTGGCTAAGGAGGATCGTTACCAGCTGATGAAAAGCAAAAAGGAGGCATTGGATCAGATTGTAGATTTCGCAAAAAACTATTCGATGAAACCGGCATTAATTAATGATGCACTCGAAAAGTTAGGAACGACTCCCCTACGCCAAGGATGCAAATTGATCGAAGTCCTCAACCGTCCGCAAATTACGATTGAGAATATCGCAGAACATGTCCCCGCCTTCCAACGAGAATTAGAAAAAGCAACCGCTGCAGATTCCGACCGCAAAGAAGAGATTCTGGAAGCGGCAGAAATACTGATCAAATATCAAGGCTATATTGACAGAGAACGAATGATAGCAGAAAAGCTGGCACGCCTCGAAAGCATCAAGATCAAAGGCAAATTTGATTATGCTTCCATTCAGTCGCTATCCACGGAAGCTCGTCAAAAGCTAGTGAAGATTGATCCGGAAACCATCGCGCAAGCGAGCCGGATTCCGGGAGTATCGCCTAGCGACATCAACGTGTTACTGGTACTT
>ULVW01120098.1_pt1 | contig 10286 bp, 8 predicted proteins | sample 1959801 | NCBI WGS metagenome assembly ULVW01 (sample SAMEA4835796, study PRJEB28245) | human gut metagenome | biome: gut microbiome; material: fecal sample | place: Denmark | collected 2008
CGTCAGAGAAAACCAAACATGACGAAAGACGAGCTGGAAAAGCTGGCAGACAAGCTGGAAAAAGAGTTCCGAGAAATCTGTGATTTATTACGATAGAGGGAGACGCATTGTTGCGTTTCCTTTTTTTTTAAAACTCAATAATCCACATATGTTGTTAATAATATTGCATACAATAACATCTGTTATCTATGCGAATGAACACTATTGCATAGCGCATTGAAAAGTGATATTGTAACATCATCAAAGAGAAAGCAACTCGCAAATAAACACCGAAATGTTTTAAAGTCCATTCGGACAACCTCACAGACATTCGTCTCTAAAGTTTCTGTTGCCAGCAGATCGTCTCCAGCATTTTGGTGCCGCTTTCTTCGTTTCCCATCTGACGGGATACATAAATCGGACAACAAATTGAAGGACTAAAAAAAATGAATATCATATGGAAAAGGAAACTCGCAAACGGCACCAGATTATTTGCTCCATCTTAAGTCGGCTCCGACACATGCGTTTACAGACATTCGTCTCCATTTCTTATGCTGCCAGCATTCGTAAACAGTCTCCGGGAGCAAACTAATGCCGGTTTCCTTTTCTAAAAACACAAGAGTAAACAAACAATTATTTTCAAACATTCAAGCAATCGAAAAACGGAACCTTTTGTTCCAGTTCAATCACGTATCAGTGATAATTATCATAACAAAGAAACAAACAAATTAAGTAAATTAACATTTTTGAACTAGTTCAATTCTAGGAAACATATTTTCACAACACACGAGCAATCTAAATGTCGTAATTCAACGACAAATACCAACTAATTAGTAAACAACAATAATAAAACAACACATTTGTGTAAACAATAAGTCTTTTTCATTTTGTCAACAGTACTACAACTATAGTACTCGTCTATGAAACTCAATCCGTTTGTCACGGGTAAAACCCATATTTAGGTTAACAAATTAACACATCCAAGGAGGATAAAACATATGAATGATGTACCAAATCCAGTGACTAAAGATACTGGAACATTAGGAACCATGACGTCACAGGATGTCAAACGTCTGTTATCGATCAAAATGCCTGGCAGAGAGTCAGAATTCAAAGACTGGCAGCAGTATAATGAGCAGCAGTATACAGTTTTATTGATCGTGAGTGCGACAGAGGAAGAAAAGAAGGAAGCGATGTCTAACCTTCTCAATGCCAATAAACCTCTTTTTACGAAAAGAGCCCGCAAAGAGAAACTTATGAGCTGTGGTCTCGATTTCGAAGACATCATCCAGATCGAAATGTTGAATTTCATCGAAGCGATCAACAAGGCAATCGAGGAAGGAATTACAAGCTTTCCGTTTGAACACGCATTCGATAAATATGGCAGTAAAAGGCGTATCTGGGAAGGTTATGCTCCGTGTGGCGTTAAGTTGTCATACTCAACAAAAAAGCGTCGAGTCGCCGACAACACATACAACATGCAGCGTGTAACATTCGTCGAAGAAGGAACCGAAGCCATATCGACAGGAAACCGGGTCGAAAAAGAAAACAGCAGAAAATGCGAAATGCTGGATTCGGAATTGTTTGGCAGCGTATGGAAAGATGAGCTTCACAGCGGTCTCGAAGCAGTCATTGATGGCTTGTCTGACTTTGAATTAGGACTCCTTTTAGGAATCGTAAACAAACTGTCAAACGTCAAGATTGCGGAAAATCTTGGGGTTTCTGAATCAACGGTACGCCGTTACATACCAAAGATGATGGCAAAAGCTCAGACGATCGCGAAAAATAATGGTCTGGATGCCTATATCTCAGATCTCTATAAGTAGGAAAAGAAGGGTCAGTTCTATCAAGAACACACGAAGCTTAAGCTTCACGGTGTGCTTGATTTGGAGAGTTGAGTATTCCGAAGCTTAAGCTTCGGAGTTTTTACTCAATCTCTACATATAAAACTGGCTCTTTTTTTGTATTCCTTTGTTTGCTCGAGAGCCATATTTAGGATAACCAAGTGGGCGGTAAATTATTTCATAAACAGAATCGCTCACAAAACAGAAGTAAACGCAAATTGGGAGTACAAATCGATGGCACTAAATATTGGCGTATTCACATTAATGAGTGATGTTGACTGTGTACCAGTTGCCACTCATATTGCAAATTTCATAGCGGACGGTGACCACTCCGTCGCATTAAAAGAATCAATCACGAAAGAAAACTTATTTGAGACAGCAAAAGCGAATTTTGAAGAAAACGGAACTTTTGTAGTCAATAGCGTCCGGTATTATCCAAATGATTATGAAGGAGAAATCACAGAGGATACGATCGTTACCATATTCGGCGAAGTTGGATTCCTGCAGGAATTTGATGATTGCTTTACAAAACTGTACTTAGTCTGCAAAGGTCGTCTCGAAAACAAAACGATCATTGACCAGTTCCTTGTTGAGATGCCTCAGTCAGTAAAGGACAAGATTGAAGTCATCCTTCTTGGAGCATCAAAAGAGGAGTTGTCTGGATTTTTAACAACTTACAGAAGTACAAACATATCAGAATATCACAGCAATGTTTGTCCTTATCCGCTTTCTTTGAGAGTCACAAGTATTTATGCGGAATTGGGATTAAAACGTCCTGTTTACCATAAAGACTGGGTTTATGAAGAAGTTACATACCATTACGTTCCAGAACCGGAAAAGCAGAGTCTGTTCAGTCGGTTTGGATTTGGTAACAAAAAAAAGAAGAAAACTAAAGATACCGAGCAACAGATTGAGGATGAGGATCAGGACAAGAAAGAAGAACCGATTGTTTCTGATATACAAGTTCACGAGAAAAAAGTCGTTTCCGATGCAAATGAGTTCGCAGAAACATGGGAAATGGTAGATGTTCCAGCTCCTGAAATTAAGGAAACAAATAAGGAAGAGGAAGTTAAGGAGAAGGATAAGGATGAGGATGAGAAGAAATTAGAACCGATCAAAAAATCGGAAAAACAGGAAAAGGATAAAACGGAGGACAAGAAAAAGGTTTCGAAAGAAAAGCCTCCAAAAGAAAAGGTCCCGAAACCAGAGAAACCTAAGAAAGAGAAACCGGAGAAACCTAAGAAAGAGAAGCCAGAGAAACCTAAGAAAGAGAAGCCAAAACTGGAGTTCTTCAAGAAAAAGGCAGACAAAGAAGAGGACAAAGAGAAGGATAAGACAAAGATAGATCCGGTTCCACCGCCAGTTCCGGTTCCAGAGTCAGTTCCGGTTCCAGATCCTATTCCGGTTCCGCCGTCAGTTCCGGCTCCGCAACCAGTTCCGGTTCCAGAGCCAGTTCCAGCACCGATTCCAACCCCGGAACCAAAAACAGAGGAACCGCCAAAACCGGAACCGACAAAACCGGAACCAAAAGTAGAGGAACCGACAACAGCAGTATCTGAAGTAAAGTCAAACAAACCGGAACCACAAAAGAAGCCATCCTTGTTTGGCAGGCGGAGAGAAAAAGAAGTCCCTCATCTTAGCCGTCTGAATGTATTTGTAAGCGGAATCGATCACAGTGTCGGCACTAGTTATGTAGCCGGATCATTAGCTTCCGCGATTACAGATATCTATGACGTAGACGTCTGGTTTGACCATAAGGGTATGTGTTCGATACCGGATAACTATATGGTACATGAGGTCACAGATGAAGTTGACCGATTTAATGCGTTCAAAAGCGGAATTATTGTGCAGGACAAAGGCGTGTACAACGAATTGAGCATCATGGACAGAAATGAAATGATGCACGCAGACATGAATATCATGGTCAGCACAGCAGAAGAGATGGACTTACAAAAGATTGCACAATTTATCGGACTCCAGGGAAAGCTGATCCAGAATTGGATGTTCGTGTTCAATCATGTTCTCGATCATCAGAAGCATGTCCTGGAATCTGCAATGAAGGACTACGCATACATTATCATCCCGTTCCATGACAATGCAGAAGTTCCGGAAGAATTGCTTGCGGAATGGAAGGATGCAATTGATTACTTTACAAAATAACAGATTTCGGACCTGAAATCTGACGAGTTTTCGGGTCCGTGAGCCTTGTTATTTATAGATATTTACAAAGAAAGGAAACTATTTTCATGGGAAAGAAAATCATTATAGCTGAGAAACCCTCAGTTTCAAAAACATACGCCAAGGTTCTCGGCGTTTCCGGAAGAAAAGACGGATATATAGAGAACGACGAATGGATCGTAACTTGGTGTGTCGGACATCTGGTGACGTTAAGTTACCCAGAGGTTTATGATGCGTCTTTAAAACAATGGAGTATGGATACCCTTCCATTTTTACCTGATCAGTATAAATACGAAGTGATCAAAGATGTTGCAGCTCAGTTTCGTGTAATTAAGATTTTGTATAACAGACCTGATATCGACGCTATTTACTATGCCGGTGACTCTGCTCGAGAAGGTATTTACATTCAGGCACTCATTCGGCAGGAAGCAGGACATAATCCAAATGCGAAAGAATTTGTTGTGTGGATCGATTCTCAGACAGAATCCGAAATCTTACGAGGTATCAGAGAAGCAAAGCCAATCTCTGCTTATCAGAATCTGATTGACAGTGGTTATATGAGAGCAATCGAAGACTACGCGCTCGGAATCAATGTATCCAGAGCTTATGCATTGAAATATCGTTCATTGTTATCACGTGATACAAAAGTATCCGTTGGTCGTGTTGTAACATGTGTTCTTGGTATGATCGTCAGAAGAGAACGAGAGATTTTAAACTTTGTACCGCAGAAGTTCTACAAGGTCCAGTCTCATATCATGAGTGATGGAGATGACATTGTAGCAACCTGGAAAGCGGATCCGGAGTTTATGAAACGAAATGAATCTTTAATGTATTCGGATCAGGGATTTAAACGCCGCCAGGATGCAGAAACACTGATCGCAAACCTGACTGGTAATCTCAAAATGGAAGACATCAGTACAAAAGAAGAAAAGAAGTTTGCACCACTTTTGTATAACCTTGCAGAGTTGCAGGCGACTTGTTCTAAAGTATTACATATTTCTCCGGATGAAACGCTTGAGATTGCACAGTCTTTGTATGAAAAGAAAGTTACTACTTATCCTCGTACAGATGCCAGAGTGTTATCCAGTGCTATTGCGGACGAAATTGATGTAAACCTTAGTGGGTTGCAGCGTTATCAGCCGACTGCTGCGTTTGTTAAAAACATCTTAGAAAGTGGCAGATATCAGGGAGTAGCTAATAGTAAATACACAGATGACTCCAAAGTAACAGACCACTATGCAATCATTCCGACAGGACAGCAGGTAAGCTTATCTGGCAACGAAGCAATCGTTTACGATTTAATCGTCCGCAGATTTGTCAGCATCTTTATGGATCCAGCTGTTTATAAGAAGTTATCAATCACAGAAGTTACCACAGATGGAAAATTCAGATTTTACGCAAGCGGATCGACTCTGGTATCTCCGGGATTCCTTGAATGTGTCGGTATTCCGCAGTCCAACAGTAGCTTACCAAATGGAGTAAATTCACTTGTAAAAGGAAACGATTATCCGGCAACCTACAACATTGCAGAAGGGGAAACAAAACCACCTGCACGCTATACATCCGGTTCTATCGTACTTGCAATGGAAAATGCAGGTAACCTGATAGAGGATGAAGAATTACGTGCTCAGATCAAAGGTGCTGGTATCGGAACCTCTGCAACGCGTGCTGCAACGATCAAAAAGCTGGTTACAAACAATTATATTGCTCTAAACAAGAAAACACAGGTATTGACTCCGGAACCATTAGGATTTGCTATTTTCGATATCGTAGAATCAACAATTCCAGAGCTTTTGATTCCGGAAATGACAGCAAAATGGGAACAGGCTCTTGAAAACATCGCAAACGGACAGGTTAAAGCAAATGATTTCAACGTGGCGATGAACCAGATGATTACAACATATGTAAACATGCTGAAAAACGCAACAATCACACCAGAATTACAGGGTAAGATTGCAAAAGATGGTGTCGTTGCAGGTAGTTTTGATGAGTCGGCGCCGAAACCAAAGGCTTTAAAAGCATCAGACGTCGCAACTTATTTATCCGTACCGTTTAACGACAAAGATGAAGCTAAAAGATTAGGCGCCAGATTTGATGGACAGAAGAAATGCTGGTATGTTCCAGCTGGTACCGATTTAAGTGCGTTCTCAAAATGGATGTCAAGCAGTGGTGCCGTAAAGTCCATTAAGAAACTGTATTTGAATGTTCCATTTGATGACAAAGACAAAGCTAAAAGTCTCGGAGCCCGATGGGATGGAGACAAAAAGAAATGGTACATCATGAGTAACGTCAACACCGATCCGTTTAAGCAGTGGATGAGTTAAGGATAATTAAGGATAAGGATGAGGATGAGGATGAGAACAAAAACATCTGACTCCTCTTCCTTTTTTCTTGTGTTTTCCTGACGAGTTTTCGAATTTGTGAGCCTTATTGTTAGTAAAAAGAAAGAAAGGAAAACTATATACAATTGAATATAGAAAACTGAATATAGAAAACTAAACACAGAAAACTGAATATTACAATTGAATATAGAGACTGGTGGACGGAAAAGAATACGACTTATGCATAAAGCACCAGTATAGGAACAACATTATGAACGAACAGAATCAAGAGAAGACATATAATTTACGAATTTCATCAAAGAATAAATACAATCCGATCACAAAATATGACAGTACATTAACTGCAAATGGATTTACATACAACGAAAGAAAAGCTGCATATTCCAGCTTTTATGAAAGAAATGATGCAACTTGGGAAGAAGTGAATACCTGGGGACTCTGGGCAAGAAAATACAATCTCGAGATGCATGTTGTTGAAATGAAGTATACAAGAAGTGATACCTATAGACAAGAATACTTCAAACACAATAAACCAGTACAGCCTGCAAAATACCGCTGTGTTTACTGTGGTCGCAAACTATTATATAAGGACGTCACAGTGGATCACCTTTACCCAATCAACAAACTGATGTATGACCCAAGAGTTCAAAAACGGGCAAAAAGACATGGAATTGACGGAGCAAATGACGTCAAAAATTTAGTTTGCGCATGCAGGTGCTGTAATTCAAAAAAGGGAACAAAAATGGGGCTCTGGTTGCTTCGTGGCAAGATCGGCAGACATCCAATCGTGTGGAAAATCCGTAATTTGGCGGTCGGATGTTTTGTAGCCTTTTGTATTTATACGTTATGGGTTAATGGCTACTTTTCTGGACCGCAGACACACGTTTTCGGAGCAGCAAATTTATTGTTCATGTAGTGAAAGTATTTGTAACATATAAGAAGGAGAAATCAATGAGTTATACGTTTATATGTACACCAGAAAAGAATTGGTATCTAAAAATAGACTCCATAGAACAATTATTGGACTATTGGAATTGTGTGTTCACTCCGAAAATGAAGAAAGCTCTTGATACTCTTGATGAAACGAAAGAATTTGGACGAGATCCAGTTCGTCATGCTGATATATTGCAATCATTAATTGGTCTTACATCAAGAGGAGAATTTATTTCATATAAAGACGCATACAGCCAAATTCTTTGCGATTCAAAAGTGAAGCAATACCAAGCACTGTGTAACGGAAAAACCATATATGTGAACAAAAATATGGGATGGAATGTAGAATACAAAAAGGTGGAACAGTTTGTACATAAAAATAATTTCGAATTTCCGGTCATGCAAAGAGAGCGTCTTAATATTGAAAAGTTTCCGATGGGGATTCATTTTTATTTATTCATAGATGGAGTCCAGTTGAGAAAAGACGATAATCTAAAATTCGATTCATATGATGAAGCTTTTGAGTACGCACAAAAATACTTAGCATAGAAGAATACAATTGTTCGGATAATTCGGAATAATGTTTATAAAGAAATAGGTTTCGTATTTCGCACATATTTAAGAAGTAAACAAAAACACAGAATGCAAAACAAGGAGGAAACAAATATGGCAAAAGCAGTAGAAGCGAGTTGCTATGGAATCAAGTGCGATAACCCAAATTGCGACTATAAGGATATGTCTGTTCGATTTGAAGACTATCCAGCATATCTTAACAAACCGTGTCCAAAATGCGGTCAAAATCTGTTAACAAAACACGATTATAATGTTGCAAAAACGGTTTTTAACATCTGTAAATTGGTCAGACGTTTTGAGGTTCCGGACGATGGAAGACGCACAGAATTAGAAATCGGACTAAATGGAACCGATGATGTCAAAGTCGACATTAGAGAACAAAAGTCATAAGAAAACACAATAGAGTCAGTTAATATCTGGCTCTATTTTTTTAACAATTATTTGCGATTTCTTGACGAGTTTTCTAAAAAGTGAACCTTATAATGTATATAACTAAGAAACCAAAATGGAAGAAAATAAACATACTTACAGGAGAGAATTCACATGAAAATAAGGAGTTTAACAAACATAAGAAGATTAATCGTTAGTTTCTCATTGATCGCAATGTTGCATATTACTGGATGTAGCTACTTAGAATTTGATACATCAGACTTAGAATTTGATTCATCGGCACAAACAGTAGAAGCAACAGAGATATCAACAGATACTGGATACGAACCAGTATTTGTCCACTATGATGGAAGCTGGCATATTCTATACAAAAAAGGTAGTTCTTACAATATGTACACAAACGATCATACATATGTGGGGTATTTATGTATCTGGAGTAATTATTCTGGTACAATGCGCTTGGAATTCGAGGATGGCTCTTATGCTATAATCGACAGCATTGAAACAGTCAAAACATTCCAATTATCGCAGCAACAGGAAGGAACCGATACGGATTGGAAAAATCTAGGACTGACGAATCCAAACAATCCGGACTGACAAGAAATGGAGCCTGAAATATCGAGCTCTTTTCTTTTGTATATGGTTACCGAATATAACACAATATGAGCCTTATAAGTATTAGTATTAGATATAAAGCACATATTTATTCAGAATGCAAATTATGTTATACTACTCGTAATAAAGGAAGAGAGGTATTGCGTATGGCATTTAAACGTTTAAAAACTAACTTTGAAATATCGGAAGGACTTAATAAAGCAATTGATGCATTAGAAGAAGGAGTAAATAATCATGTTCTTTATATTGATTGTTTACAAGACGAAGTGCAATCAGAGTGCAGATACTTACCGATTGAACAGCAAAGACAAATTATCGAATACTATTGTTTACGGAGATGGTAATCGATTTAGCAGATTAAAGAAATTGAGTCTGAAAATTTCAAGAAGAGGGAGTCGCTGACCGGCTCTTTCTTTTTTTGTGTCCTTTGTTTTTTTCGTGTCCAACACTCAACACATATTTAGTACAACCAATAAATATACACAATACAAGGAGGAATGTATTTATGTACGAAGTAACAAAGGAAATTGAGAACGCAATCTATAAGGCAGTCATCAGTCACACTTTATTTGTGACGTTTACTGACGCCGCAGCAATGGAAATCAGATCTCGTATGACTTCAATTGCAAAGAACGAAGGTCATGATATCGAAGCTGAGGATTTCCCAGTAATGACGTTCAATGCCTTCAGTAACAACATTATCAAGGCGTTTTACAATGACTTGGGATTCACAGAAGCTCCAGGAGTTGTAGATGTAAATCCAACTGCACGTGCTGTAAAAGCGGTAGCATTGATCACCGGAGATAATGCAATCAAAGGTCTGAACTATGGAATTCCGCTTGCAAAAGACGGTGGAGCTCTGAATCTCACATTGAAAGTTTGGGATCTTGCAAAAGAAGCCGAACTTGATCCAAATGAACCTGGATTCGATCAGAAAGTACTTGATCTTGCAATCAAAGATGGAGTTGCTAAAAAGATGATCGATGACGCTGGTGCTATTTCCCAGATGTGTGATCATTATCAGGAATATCTTAGTATCTTGAAAAGTGAAAACCTGATCTCGTTTGCGGACCAGGATACGTTAGCACTTCAGATTCTTGATATGCATCCGGAATATCTGGATACACTTGGAATCCAGCACATGGTTGTTGATGAAGCTCAGGATTCGAATGATAAGAACATGGAATTCATCAACCGTATCCTTGCTGTTATGAGAAAGAATGATCCGAACATGGAACATCACTCTCTGACGATCGTTGGTGACGATAACCAGTCTATTTATGGATTCCGTAAAGCAAATCCACAGAACATGATCGATTTTGATAACAAGATTGGCATGACGTCAACAAAACTGTTTATGACCCAGAACTTCCGTTCAAAACAGGAAATCCTTGATCCGGCAAATGCACTTGTTGCTCTCAATGTAAATCGT
>ULVW01053906.1_pt1 | contig 10108 bp, 9 predicted proteins | sample 1959801 | NCBI WGS metagenome assembly ULVW01 (sample SAMEA4835796, study PRJEB28245) | human gut metagenome | biome: gut microbiome; material: fecal sample | place: Denmark | collected 2008
GCATTCAAAAATGCCCGTTTTACGACCCCGGTTTTGCGTCCTTCATTGTCCGCGCCGACAAAAGGCACAGACAACTGCAAGTAATTTTTTCACAGCAGCCTTTTAATGCATGATGAGTTATATGTACTTTTCCCTATAGTTCAAGTGCATACAAATATTAAACACGAAAATACATTCTATCATTTTTGCCATTATTGCGTTTTGATTATTTCACTATTTTTGTAAAACAGCAAAACAAATATCTGTATAGTTGTAAATATAATGTCAGGTTATTATGAGAATACATTTAGCAACAACGCCTAATGACAAACCGGTCTCATTTGACTATCAGCAGAAATTAGTAGGTGTGCTCCACAAATGGCTGGGAGGTGATAATAATGAGCATGGGAATATGTCGTTATATTCTTTTTCTTGGTTGCAAGGCGGAATGAAAGACGGAAATAAATTAGCTTTTACAAAAGGAGCAAAATGGTTTATCAGCTTTTATGACGAACGCCGAATAAAGCAGATAGTCAGGAACATTTTAGACAGTCCAGGAATGTTTTCCGGGATGAGTGTATCAGATGTAGTTATTGAAGAAACGCCTGATTTGTCGAAAAGAAATTTGTTTTATTTGGGCAGTCCTATTTTTATCAAGAAGATTGACAAAGAAAGCAGAGAAACCAAACAGTTAACTTTTAATGACAAAGAAGCAAACGATTTGATGGCCCAAACTCTATTGCACAAAATGAGAATTGCCGGTTTGCCTACAGATGAATCGTTGAAGGTAAGTTTTGATTTAAGTTACATGAATAGGAAAACAAAACTATCTACATACAACGGAATAGGCAACCGGGCCAGTTTATGTCCGGTGTTTATTGAGGGAAAGCCGGAAACAAAAGCTTTTGCCTGGAATGTAGGCATTGGGAATTCAACAGGTATCGGATTTGGTTCAATTTATTAATTGGTAAATATGCTATACGTTGTTAAATATAAAGGAAAGTTCGGTTTTATAAAACCGTGGACTGCGGTACGTGACGGGAAAACCTATAGCCAGCAGTTTCTTACACCGTCAGTGATTGAAGGAATTGAAAAGAAGCTATTTCCTGACATGTTGGAATATAACGGGGAAATAAGGAAAATAGCAAGATACAAGCTCCGCTATTCAGCTATAGACGTGCAACAGGAACAGATACACCCTCGCGGTTGGGCCTTGAATTCAAAATCGAGGACGATGTCCCGCCCGCGGTCGGTTCTGTTAAGAGGGGTCATGCTTGATCCGGAACTGTTATTGGCATTTGAAAACCAACCAGACGCCCAAACCGCGGCTACGCAACATATTTGTCTGTGCAGAAATGAAGACGTTTTATTGCCGGAAGAAAATGTGGCTGCAATGGACGAACAGGAATTTCAAGCAGAAAAAGGCTTTGAGCTTCGATTCGGAAAATCGGAAAGTTCTTTCTTAGTAGGATACAACCGTTTTAACGGTCAACCCATGTATGGCTGGTTAGAAATAGACGGCACACCCATTTTATAAAAATGAATGACTATCATAACATACTGGCCAAACATGAGGATAACGGCGGGCTTTCGTTGGTTGCACACCTAAAAAGCGTGGCGCGCGTTGCCGAACTAATAGCGGCAAAGAATGGCATGGATGTCGGAATTTCCCGCAAAGGAGCTATCCTTCACGACATTGGCAAAGCAAGCCCCTTGTTTCAACAAACACTGAGACGCGGGTACATGCGTATGCCGGGATTCATATTCCGGCATGAGATTGCGTCCCTGTTTTTCATTTCCTTACTGGATGATTCCGAAAAGGATATTGTAATCGAAATGATTGCCGCTCATCACAAATCCATTTACAATGATGTAAGGAACATGGGACTAATAGACCTGGACGAGTATGAAGATAGTTTTGAAATCCACTCTGAACGATTTGAAGAATGGAGTCCGATAGCATTAGACATATTAGAGCATTTTGGCTTTTCCGTTCATACCGTGAGCCTGAAAGAAGCACAACAGAATTACGAGTATGCGGTTTCACATTGTAAAAAACAGGGAAAAGGGTATTCTATATGGAAAGGACTGTTGATGGCTTCTGACCAAATGGCTTCAGCTTTACAAACGATTGACGAGCAAACTGTAAATAAACTTTTTATTCTGCCGGATTTATCATTCTATAACAGGAAAAGCAATCTGTATCCCTTATCGCTAATAACGACTGACGATTCAAGGCCTCATACACTGGTTACTGCTCCTACCGGAGCTGGTAAAACAGATTTTCTAATGCGCCGTTGCAAAGGGCGCGTGTTTTATACGCTACCCTTTCAAGCGTCAATAAATGCTATGTACGACCGATTCAAGAATGATTTGAAAGATACAGAGGCACAAATCCGGTTACTACATGCGGCTTCAAATCTTAAGATTCAAGACGGGAAAGTGGAAGAACGGATAATGCAACGCCATGTAGGAGCTTCCGTAAAGGTACTTACACCACATCAGATGGCTTCCTTGGTTTTTGGAGTGAAGGGTTACGAAGCAATGATACTCGATTTGAAAGGGTGCGACGTGATTCTTGACGAGATACATACTTATTCCAGCACAATACAGGCAATAGTGCTCCGTATTATTGAGATTCTGAAAACAATAGGTTGCAGAATCCATGTCGGTACTGCCACCATGCCCAAGGTGCTTTACAATAAAATCCTGGCTTTATTGGGAGGGCCTGAATGTGTGTATGAGGTAAAACTACCTGATAATGTACTGGAATCTTTCAACCGGCATATTGTCCGTAAGCTACCGAGCATGAACGATTCGTATCCGATAATCGACTCAAGCATAAATGAGCATAAAAAGATATTGATTGTATGCAATCAGGTAAGACGTGCACAATCTGTTTATCTTTCTTTAAAAGAGCAGTACCCCGACATTCCCAAAATGCTGCTTCATAGTCATTTTAAACGAATCGACCGGCAAGGCTTGGAAGTAGAATTGAAAGAAACTTATAATCAACTTCAGGAAGCGTGTATTGTAGTATCTACTCAAGTGGTTGAAGTGAGCCTGGATATAAGTTTTGACGTAATGATAACCGAATGTGCCCCCATAGATTCGTTAATTCAGCGTTTTGGGCGTATCAACAGAAAAAGGACCTTTGAGACGATGGGCATACTCAAGCCTGTATATGTCATAGCACCCTATGAAGGGAAAGATTCTCTGCCTTATGATACGGACGTGCTGCAAAGAAGTTTCAACGCATTGCCGGATAATGGGGTAATGAAAGAAACGGAGATTCAGTCTATGTTAGACAAAGTTTACCCGGATGAAAAGTTCGTGAACATCGATTATTCGGGAGCGATATTTGTTAACGGTAAATGGAGGATAACGAAATTAAGGCATAATTCAAAATCAGCATTGCTGGAAACTCTCGACATAGATTCCGCCACATGTATAGTCAAATCGGATGAAGAACAATATGACATTAACAAATCCGGAACACGTAGCAAACTTGAGATACCGGTAAGCTATCGTTCTATCGCATACTTGAGTTTAAGAACCTGCAAACACGGTACATGCCCTTATGTGATTCCCGATGAGGCATACGACAGTGAGCTGGGATTATTATATGATATATTAAAAGAAGAATTGAATAAAACTTATGATTTCTTATAATTATGATAACATCTGTAATAGGTAGGATTTTCTTGGACGCTTATAACGAAAGAGAGTGCACGAACTACGACGCAAAGACTTTTTTCACAGAGAAATACTTCCCGCTGTTTTTCGACAGCAATAAATATATGCAGTGGGTACAAAATTCTCCTTTCGTACAAATGAAAAGCGGACAAAAGGTAGAAACATTGTCCTGCGAAGAAAGACACGAGAAACTGGAAGAATTAATTAATAAAATTCAGAATGGCGCAAGAGATGCCAGTGTTGCAATCGGATATTCCGCTTCTGAGGAAAAAGGATATGCAACCACGTCAGGACAAGTGACTAATCTTGAAATTAACATGTCAAACGACGAAGTCTATTTATCATGGATAGGAGCTTCACTCGGTGTAGGTGTTCAAGGAGGACTCTGCATTCTTTTCAGTAATCCCGCTTTACTGTTGAACATATACGACGGATGGGGCTTGTACCGTGCCGCCTTGGATAACAATCAGAAATTGAAAGGCAATCAAATAGCTTCATGGAACGGACAGTGGCTTGCTCACAGGTATGACAAGTATGCGTATGACAAAGAATTTCCAATGTCAGATTTTAATCCGTTTGTTTCCGACAAGGACGCTTCGATGAGCGTAGCCGTACAGTCGTGGACAAAAATCCTTATCAATATTTCAAAAAGCTTTTCCGGCCAGAACTTAATAGGTTACATTTATAGCTTAGGACAAACCAATATTACAGTAGGTTTTATTCCTTTCATGCTTTCACAGATAAGACGTCCGATAGATTTATACATACGTTTTTTCGGTATGAAAAACAGTGCTGAGGCTGAAAAGCTTTACGGTACTGCCTTCGGGCTTGACAAGGCATGCCAGTCCGGCGCAATAGGAGTGAAAGCGCTTGAGCCGAAAGGGCTGAAAGATTATATGGAGAAAGGGATGCTACCTAAATATACGGATAATGAAGAACAAACTATTAAATTTCATACTTATAAAACTTGGCTTATGGCAATCTTAAACAATCAAGACCTGTGGGCGCAATCTGAAAACTTCGCACACATTTTAAAAGAGTATTCTGCCGGCAGTAAAAATGCAAAGACAGACAGGTCCAATAAGGTAAAAGCCTTACTGGGGACGATGAACAAAAAAGAGTTCATCAGGAATTTGACTGACATCGTTTCAGAGACTGACAATGTTAGCAAAGTTATGGAAATAGCAAAAGTCGTCAACGACATGCCTGCTGATAATGTTCCATACTTTCTGACATTGATACGCTTCAATTATGCTGCAATAATTAACCTTAACAAATAAACATATGAATCCATTTATCTATTTACGTGCATTGAAACACGCTGAGCACACTGTTTTTTGTGTAGAAGATGGCCAAAAAACTTATTATGACCCACAATTCAGTCGTAGAGTACCTTATTCAAGCGGGCAACAGGTAAAACGTTCTATTTTACAGTCTGTAACTGATATTCTGAACGTACCTGTGGCACCAATTACGTTTAATTATAACATTACTAAAAACAATGAGTTGGAAAATAAGGAGCCATGGTCTCCTTGCAACCCTGTTTATGTAGACCAATTATTGGGCGGCTGGATGAGAGCAAAGACTGCTACAGGAAAAGCAAAAAATGACGGTGACAAAGATAATTCTAAAGAAAACAATGTTGTTAAACGCAGAAGCCCTTTGTCTATATCCGCAATGCGACCCATTCATCCGCTGTTGGCCGGTGTTGAAAGCGAAAACTTAACTTTTGACCGTAGCGACCGCCCGGACTACCATTCCGTTAACGTAAGAATGGCAGGTAGTGACAAACTACTAACCGAAGATGAAATAGAAGCATTTCTGTCGGAAAATGGCCGTACTTTGTCAAGAAGAGTTTGGATACCTGAAAATAAAAGAGCCACCGGTCTTTTTGTTTACGACGTAGCCATTGATTTGCGTACTCTGTTTTGTGTTTCAACAAATCAACACGAACCGGAAATATCCAAAGATATGATTAACGAACTTAAGTCAAAAGGTTGGATTGAAAGCGAGAATGTCTTTGGTAAATGTCTTGTCTTACCAGAGGCCGAGCGCAATAAAATAATCCCGGCCTTGGCGAGCGCATTGATAGATTGGAGAATCACATCAAACCAGGCACGCACATTCAGCCTGATGGAAACTTTGGCTGTTGCCGTAAGCGATAATGCAAATACAATAGCCGCCGCCATACGTGCAAAATTGGTTGATGACGGCAACAAGCCAAAGGCAAAGCCTATAGTAGACGCTAACGCAGGGGCTGACTTATTTGTAACTTTGCCTTGCTCAAGTTATATTGTCACTGAATGCGAATCTCCAAACGCCATAGAAAACGCAAAACAAAATTTGATTAAACGTATGTCGAATTTTGATTACGAGCACCAAGGTCTTTAAATTGAAACAACAAATCCTTCATGTCCGCAATGCGGATATGAAGGATTTATCTTATTTAATTACTATATGCTTTCAGGAACTCACTTCAACTATTATCTGGTATGCAAGCGGAAGCTGTGGCTATTCGCCAACGGTATAAACATGGAGCATACATCCGACCTTGTATTTGAAGGCAAACTGATTCATGAAGATTCTTATCCTCAACGTTCGGGAAAATATGAAGAAATAGAAATGGACGGCATAAAAGTTGATTTTTATGACCCCAAGCGAAAGGTAATTCATGAAATTAAAAAATCGAATAAAGTGGAAGTTGCTCACGAATGGCAACTCAAATATTACATTTACGTATTTGAACGAAATGGAATAGAGAATGTCACAGGAGTATTGGAGTACCCTACTTTACGTAAGACACAGAAATTAATATTAAGCGACGTGGACAGAGAACATATAAAGAAAATGGAAACTGAAATACTGCGTATTATTTCTGATAGCGATTGTCCGCCTTTGCAAAAAAAGGGCATTTGCAGAAATTGCAGTTATTTCGATTTCTGTTATAGCAGAGAGGAGGAATAATGAAAAAAACATTTTATTTGTTCAACCCGGGAGTCTTAGAGCGGAAAGACAACACGCTGAAGTTCATCCCATGTGCGGACAACGGTGAGACACCTGTAGTGGGTGCACAATCGCGTTATCTTCCTGTTGAAGACATAGGCGAGTTTTATGTATTCGGCTCGCTTCGGGCAAACAGCGCGTTATTTAATTTCTTAGGACAAAAAGATATTGCCGTACATTTCTTTGACTACTACGAGAACTATACAGGCTCGTTCATGCCACGCGACAGTCTGCTTTCCGGAAAAATGTTGCTGGCACAGGCTTCTCATTACCAAAATCGGAAAAAGCGTATGGCTATCGCAAGTAAGTTTATAGTAGGTGCCGCATACAATATGGTCAAGAACCTTCAGTATTATAATCGTCGCGGTAAAGACATGGAACACATCATGGATACTATGAACAAACTAACCGCTCAAATACCAGACACGCAGACGCCAGAAGAACTTATGGGTATAGAAGGGCAAATCAGGCAATATTATTACGAAGCCTTCAACTTGATAATCAACAATTTTGAAATGAGCAACCGTACAAAACAACCGCCCCTTAATGAAATCAACGCATTAATCTCATTCGGCAATATGATGTGCTATACAATATGCTTACGCGCCATTCACCAAACCCAGTTGAATCCCACAATCGGTTTCCTGCACACACCGGGCGAACGCCGCTACTCATTGGCGCTGGATATAGCTGAAGTTTTCAAGCCGATAATAATAGACAAAACCATATTCAAGGTTCTTAATAGAAAAGAAATTCAAGAAAAACATTTCGACAGAACACTGAATAAATGCCTGCTTAATACGGCAGGAAAAAAGATATTTGTTAAAGCTATCGAAGACCGAATGAGCGAGACTATAAAACATCGTTCGTTGCACCGTTCGGTAAGCTACCGTCATCTCGTTAAACTTGAATGTTACAAGTTGGCTAAACACATTCTCTCTATAGAAGAATACAAACCTTTTAAAATGTATTGGTAATGTATGTAATTTTAGTTTATGATTTTGGTGAGAAGCGTGTTAATAAAATGCTCAAACTATGTCGCAAATATTTGAATTGGATACAGAATTCCGTTTTTGAAGGAGAAATTTCAGAAGCTCGTCTAAAAGAACTGCTAATGCAAAGTGATAAGTTCATGAAAAAGGACGAAGACAGTATAATTATATTCAATACTCTTTCTCAAATCTCAATGGAAAAACGAATTATAGGAAAAGAGAGGTCCTCTGTTGATGTTTTCTTATGACAGTAAGTTGTCGTCAAATACCTTTTCCATGAAATATTCGAAGAAGAAAAATCAGCATATCTCTTATTCCTTATAACGCAGATTGTTGGAAGTATGTCGACAGCCTTGCATTTTTTTATGATTAACCGTCGACATAATTTTAAATTGTTTTTCGTATTTTTGAAACGTGTAAAACTTTAATAATCAACAATCACATCTTTCATATTTTAACCCTTTTAATCGTACCATGTGGAATTGAAACCTCAATAAGACTAAGTATCTCTTGCTCCTCAATCACTTTTAATCGTACCATGTGGAATTGAAACACCTCTCCGTTTTTAATCGATTGGATTGCGGACAAACTTTTAATCGTACCATGTGGAATTGAAACCTGTTGGAGAATTTAATAAGATTGTTTACCGACCCGGCTTTTAATCGTACCATGTGGAATTGAAACTTTTCAAGTTTGTAAAACGTATCGGGCTTTATCTTTTCTTTTAATCGTACCATGTGGAATTGAAACCGCGTTCGCGGCGTGGCGGGGGTGTGGAGCTTGACTTTTAATCGTACCATGTGGAATTGAAACTATTAAAATAAAACACTACCTTTGCATTGTAAACAAACTTTTAATCGTACCATGTGGAATTGAAACTATCAAAGTTGTCTAAGTCAGTAAAATACGCTTCTTTCTTTTAATCGTACCATGTGGAATTGAAACAAATTTTGGTTATACGACATGCCCGCAAAAGACATAACTTTTAATCGTACCATGTGGAATTGAAACAAAATGTCCGACAATAATATAATAGATAATAATACTTTTAATCGTACCATGTGGAATTGAAACATTTGACCGGCGCGGGCTGTATGCGTGCGATTTGGCTTTTAATCGTACCATGTGGAATTGAAACTACTTACGTATCAGATACGCCCTTTGCAGCTCTATAACTTTTAATCGTACCTTGTGGAATTGAAACTTTGAAAGTCATGAAACCATTATACGAATATCGAATAGATGAAATGGCAAGACTATTACCAGAAGATACTGGTTTGTTATTTGCTATTTTCATTGATACTTGCAAAAGAGATACAGGACATTCTGGTTCATTGAGGGTCAAATTTCAAAGCACTAATGACAAGAATTCAAAATCTTGGCCATCTCTTGCGTTGAAAAACCCAACAAACAAAGAGTTTGAGATAATTGGCAATTCTGGAAATGTTTCTGAAAAATCAATTGAAGAACTGAAAACTTGGGTTCTACAGAATTATGAGAAACTGAAAGAGTTTTCGGAAAATACCGTATCTATAGATAAAGCCGAAATCAAGAAAGCTCTTACAAAATATGTCAAACCAAAACCTAATCAGAATTCTAATCAGAAACCCAATTCTAAACCTAATCAGAAACCCAATTCTAAACAAAAAATTGATGAAGGACTTCAATTTGACTGGAAGAAGTACAAGAAATGGTTCTATTCAAATATGGGCATAAGCTATAAGAATACAATTGCTAAAGCAAATCTTGTTTTATTGTCTGAATGTCCATCTACACTTAAACCAGTGTTATTTGTGCAGAACAATTCAAATCTATCATTTGAAAAGTTTGATTCTTATGAACGAACAATGGTACCAGTTTCTATAGAACGAGAACCAAAAATATTGTTAAATGGAACATTGCCTGAGAAAGTGTTTGCTAATGTAAAGAAGTTGATAACCAAGAATCTTAACTTACTTCTTGGTTTCTGGAAAGGTGATGAATATGATGACGATGTATATGACGCATTAAAGGCTACAAGATAATGAAACCATTATATGAATACCGCTTTTAATCGTACCATGTGGAATTGAAACTTGTTCGGGCAGTAGTTTTACGCCTGTCGAGTGCCTTTTAATCGTACCATGTGGAATTGAAACTGCTGATAAGACGGTACAGGAAGAATCGAAAGCAAACTTTTAATCGTACCATGTGGAATTGAAATTGTGGCCTATCTGTCGGGCAACAATGCGAATGCGAGCTTTTAATCGTACCTCAACGGAATCCAAATGTGTCTGTCGGAACACCTTTCTTACCGAAAGTTCCCGTTATAAGCCTCACGATACAATCATTTGTGGATTGTTGGCATGCGCATTTTGCTGTTTCCAACGCCAGCAAAGAATAACGCAAAAGCGCAGTGCCTTTTTTGTCCGCGTTTTCAGGGAGGTTTTAAAACGGGT
>ULVW01092066.1_pt1 | contig 10108 bp, 10 predicted proteins | sample 1959801 | NCBI WGS metagenome assembly ULVW01 (sample SAMEA4835796, study PRJEB28245) | human gut metagenome | biome: gut microbiome; material: fecal sample | place: Denmark | collected 2008
CCAATATGCTCACAATGCTTGCACAAGATAAAGATGCCGATGTCCGTAGTGGGGTTGCATTAAACGAAAATACATCTGCTGATGTACTTGCTATGCTTGCCAGTGATAAATGTTGGTGGGTTAGAAATGCCGTTGCAAGAAATAAAAACACTCCTGTTGATGTGCTTGCTATGCTTGCAAAAGACAATGTTTATGAGGTTCGTCAAGTCGTTGCATGGAATGAAAATACTCCTACTGATGTGCTTATTATGCTTGCAAAAGACAAAGATTATGAGGTTCGTTATGCAGTTGCAGGAAACAAACATACATCTGCTGATACACTTGATATACTTGCAAAAGACAATGTTTATGAGGTTCATAAAGCAGTTGCCGCAAACGAAAATACATCTGTTGATGTACTTGTTATGCTTGCCAGTGATAAAACTTGGTGTGTTCGAAGTGCCGTTGCAAGAAATAAAAACACTCCTGCTGATGTGCTTGCTATGCTTGCACAGGACGAGCATTGTTTGGTGCGTGAGACAGTTGCTGAAAACGAAAATACATCTGCTAATGTGCTTGCTATGCTCGCAAAAGACGAAGATGATGATGTTCGTTGTGCTGTTGCAGGAAATATAAATACTTCTATTGAATTACTCTCATTACTTGCACAAGACGAGAGTTGGCGTGTTCGTAGTGCCGTTGCAATAAACAAAAATACAAGTGTTGAAACACTTGCTATGCTTGCCAGTAATAAAGAAGAGTGGATTCGTTGGAAAGTTGCAATAAATGAGAATACACCACCAGAAATTCTTGCACAGCTTGCTGAAGACGAAGATAACGGCGTTCGTAGAGCAGTTGCAGAAAACGAAAACTCACCTGTTGAACTTCTCTCTGTGCTTGCAAAAGATAAATTTTGGAATGTTCGTTTGGGAGTTGTGGGTAACAAAAATGCACCTGCTGATGTGCTTGCCAAGCTTGCAAAAGATGTAGATAGTGACGTTCGTTATGCGGTTGCTGAAAATAAAAATACAAGTGTCGAAACACTTGTATTTCTTTCAAAAGACAACAACGAATGGGTAAGAGAAGCGGCTGAAGACGCTTTTAAAGAGCGCAAAGAAAAAGGTAGAACCAATATAGAACGATAACATCATTACTTCCGTTCCATTGGAACGGAAGTAATTTTGTAATGTGGCTTAATGGTACATAAATCAAGTGTAAATTTAGAATCTTTCAGAAAGGTCGATAATTATGGATAAAACAAACACTATGGGAATAAAGTCAATGAGCGTAAAAGAACGTATTGCACTGGCACACGATACTTCAGATGAAGAGGTTCTTTGTACATTGGCAAAGGACGAAGATGAAGCCGTTCGTCAATATGTTGCTTGGAATAAGAATACATCTGCTGAAACTCTTGCATTACTTGCAAAGGACGAAAATGAAGATGTTCGTCAAGCAGTGGCAGAAAACGAAAACACTCCTATCGAAATACTCACCGTGCTTGCCGAAGACAAATATTGGGGTGTTCGCCACCATGTTGCTTGGAACAAGAACACACCTAAGAAAGTCCTTGTAACACTCGCAAAGGACGAAAACCGGCTTGTTCGTGACGCTGTTACTTGCAACAAGAACACGCCTGTCGAAGCACTTGCAATACTTGCAGAGGATTATATTTGGTACATTCGTCGAGCTGTAGCAAAGCATGGAAACACTCCCGCCAATATTCTCGCCGTGCTTGCACAAGACGATGAAGAGTTTGTTCGTCAAATGATTGCAGAAAACCGAAACACGTCTTCGGATATTCTTGCAACACTTGCCAAGGACGAAAGCTGGTTTATTCGGAATATAGTAGCAAAACATGAGAACACGCCTACAGATATACTCGTAATGCTCTCTAAAGACGAAAATCCAGATGTTCGTGACGCTGTTGCTTGGAATAAAAACAGTCCCACTGAAGTCCTTGTAACACTTTCACAGGACAAAGACAGTTCTGTTCGTAAAACTGTCGCTATGAACAAAAACTCGCCTACAGATATACTCGTAATGCTCTCTAAAGACGAATACCCTTCAGTTTGCACAGCCGCAAATAAAGCTCTTAAAGAACGAAGAATGAAGTCTCAGCAAAAACAGGAAAGATAACGACATAAAATCACTTCCTATCCATTGGAAAGGAAGTGATTTTATTATGTGGCTTAATGGTCTATAAATATTATGCAATCATAATTTGAAAGGCGGTTTGTATATGTCAATAGGCAAATATGAAAAATTAGCGGAAAGAAATCGTAGATTATATCCCAAAGGCTCGATTGTAATACTGGTTAATATGTACGGCGAACCAAAAATGCCAAAGGGAATAAAAGGTATAGTTGACGAGGTTGATGATATAGGTCAGATACACGTCAAATGGGAAAACGGAAGCAGTCTTGCTCTCAATGTTGAAGTAGACTCATTCAGGAAAGTGGCAGAAAGGAAGATAACACATGAACTGTAACAATAAGCAAACAAAGAATCTTGATAAGGAATTAACCGAACTGGACGTTTTAAAAGATATTCAATGCGAAGAGTTGGAACTAAATCTTGATGACGATGATAATATCTTTATGGAATGGTTGCTCTGGTGTTATGATGACACTTACAAATATGCAGGTGATAAATCGGGCGTTTTTAAAGAAGCAGGTGTATCCTATGATGACGTAATCAACAATGATGACAATTTTATGAATATGTATCTCTGGGTGAAAAAGGCTGAAACTGGTTCATTTGAGCCAACGATAATGGTATATTTAGATACAGAAAAAGGCTGTTTTGTTCAACCACTCAGAATAACAACAGAAGATAGTAAAAAGATACTTCTTGATAAAGCAGAAGCCTATATAACCAAAGAAGATAATATGTCTATGGAAGACCTTTTCACCTACTATGAAGAAGAAAACCTAAAAGATGAGATTTTCAGCCACACAAATGATTCTGTAAAAGAAACCGCCGACTATATAAACGGAAAAGTGCGTAACGATTATTATACAGAAAATAAGTTCATGAACGAAATTATAATACAACAGGATTTGTTTAACCGACTGGCACAAAATCCACAACCGTTGTATCAGAACATATTGAACGAATACAAAAACAAGAAATTCAGTGTTGCTGAATTTCAAGAAATCTACGATAAATGCGTAGACTCTTTGATAAAAGGTGTTCTTCACTCAGAACAATGTAGAATAGGCAAGGAACAGCTTGCAAATATAGTTTTTGATAAACCGTTCAACGATTTATTTTCTTTTGTATATGACGACAATCGTTGTGCCAACGGAGTAGTGTTGTACAATTATATCAACGTCAGCAAAGAAACTCTTGTTACAATGCTTGATTATTTGTATGACTACTACCCTATTGTTGCAAAAAAATTAAGCAAGAAGTACGATTACAACATTCAATCAAAAGATGAGCTTATTTCATTTGCAACAAACAAAGATGTTATTGCAGAGTGTCAGATTGATTTTACACAACCCGATTCATTTAATATCTATGTCTGCTTTGGAAATACTGATTTTTCTGTCATATTACCTGCCGTTATTTCTTCGGAAGAATTACCTGATGCAGTTAAAGCATCAATTATTGAAGTGGCAAACGAAAACATACGTGGCGATAATAAAAGGGATTTTCAAATAGAGTTCGCCAATGTGAATACTTTATCCGAAATGTTTGCGGCTGTAAATGAGTATCGCAAGAATAAAGAAAACCTACTTACAGATAAAATTTATGTAAAAGCCATCGACAGTCCTGATATAACGCAGGACGCTGAAGGAACTGTCGAAAAAAAGTATACGTTTTCTGTAGACCTTCCTGAAGAAATAAAAGAAGATTATATTACCCGCTTTGGGATATTCTCTTATAATGGTTCTCCGAACGAAACAGAAAATAGCTGTATGGAACGAAACAAAGACCTTATAAATAGGTTTGAACTGACATTAGCAATGAATGTCATCTATACAAAAGAGCCTTGTTCCACTATTTCGCTTCAAGCAAGATTGCACAACGGTATACCAAAATATAATGACGGAAGTTATTACGTTTCAAAAGGTGGCGGCGTAGAAGAAGATGGTTTTGATGCCTCTACCCTTGCGGTTTATGACTTTACAGGTTACGTCCCTTTAAATTTAAATGAACGGCAAATGTACAAGGAAAAAGCAGAAAAAGCTATAAACAAAATGAATGAACGCTTGCAAAAACAAAACAAATACAGATAAGGAGAAAAACGATGATTACAAATGAAAACTACAAGAGTTATAACGACTCTATAATAGAAGAAATGTGGCAGGCTCTTGATGATGTTCCTTTTGACGAACAAGCAAATGGCGAACTGATATTAAGCGAAAAATGGCTATCCTTCGATGAAGGAACTACACGAGATGATATTTGGCATTGGTTCGACAAGCATTACAGTAAAGGCGTTTACGAACTTCTGTACGGCGATAAAAAATCATTTAGTGACTGTACACACAGTTATGAGGAGTTGTGTGCTTTGTTTGACAAAATAGTGTCACTTTCAAACTCTCAAATGTCATCTAAGACCATCGAAACGCTTGCAGATAATAAAGTTAATCAGATTGGTCGAGCGGCAAAAAACAATAAAGAAAGATAGGGCTTACACACTTCCGTTCCAATGGAACGGAAGTGTTATTTTGTAATGTAGCTTAATGGTACATAAATCAATTGTAAATACAATTTCGTTTCAGAAAGGACGAAACAATATGGAAACAACAGCCTTGAAAAAGCTTTCTTTTGAAAAAAAGTACAATTTGGCTAAGGAATTTAAAACACCCACAGAAATACTTGAAATTCTTGCAAGCGATGCCGAATGGAAGGTTCGTAAGGCAGTAGCTTATAACATTTCTACTCCATTAAATGTGCTGACAAAACTTGCTACAGATAACGATTGGGAAGTTCGGTTTAATGTTGCAGATAACAAGAGTACGCCTACTGAGTTGCTTGCGATACTTGCAAAAGATAAGCAACGATGGGTTCGGTGTGCTGTTGCAAGAAACGAAAACACACTACCAAAGGATTTAACAATGCTTGCCAAAGATGATTTTTGGGACATTCGTATTGAAGTTGCAAAAAACAAACACATTTCCTCTGAAGCAATTGCAATACTCGTAACTGATTGCGAAGTTTCTGTTCGCTTTTATGTTGCTCAGAACCCAAATATACCTCTCAAAGCACTTGAAACGCTTACAAATGATACTGACGATGCAGTGCGTAGCATAGCAAGTAAAGTCCTTAAAAAACGTATGATAAAAAACGAGCAAATTATGGCAAGATGACATCATCACTTCCTATCCACTGGAACGGAAGTGATTTTGTCGTGTTGCTTTTTGACCTATAAATATAATGAAACAAAAAATTCTTTTTAAAGGACGGAATCTATTATGGATAAAGAAATGAACAAACAAAGTTTGAAAGAGTCTTTGAGTATTTTATCAACTAATGAACGTTTAAATTTAGCTTTAAACACCCATTTTGAAGAAATACTCGAAGTGCTTTCTGAAGACGAAGATTGGCAAACCCGTGCTTGTGTTGCCAATAACACTTGCACACCATCTTCCATTCTTGCCAAACTTAAAACAGATGATGTCGATTTTGTAAAATATACGGCAGAAAAAGCACTTTCTGAACGCAAATCAAGCAAATATGACATAGATAGATAACAATTGCCGTTACTCAACGGCGTGACGTTTCTTATGTGGTTAAATGAACTATAAATAAAGTAAGAACAATCTCTATCGGAAAGGAGCATTAAAATGCAAGAAATAATTAGCAATTGGAAAGAATTTAGCAACGGCAATTTATTTGATGATGGTGGGGTTCTGATAAAGCATCTTTATCCCTCAAACTTAGTAGAAAATGCTCCTGCACTTTTAAATTTCTATCAAGTATTTGAGGTTGTTAAAGACGAAGACAATATCAAATATGGGTTTAAAGGTGTTTACATTACTCATAATGGAGAAGATGCCGCAGATATAGCAAACGAACTTTATAAGCGTTCGAATAAGAATTGCACTAACATAGAAACATATGGTAATAAGCCTGTGACAGAAAAAAATAATGATTTCAGGATAACGGATAGGCAGTTGAACAATTGGCTTGCTGAAATCGGTTATGATAGAGCAGTGGTAAAAGAGGAAGAATATACAATGAAAGAGTTCGGAAACGTTACTTGTCAAAACGAAATGACTTTTTATGATGAGTTGAATAAACAATGGGCTGTGCGCTTTGAACTGAAGTGTGAATTAAATGCTATTATTGAGCTATTAGAACGTGCTAATGAAGCATACTCTATTTATTCTATTGAGGGTTGTTCCAACGCTTTTGATTATATCCCTTTTTGTAAGAGCATAAGTCCTTGCATTGATTTTACAAAAAGCAGTGACGGTACTCTTAACGTAAGTTTACTGTTAAATGTTATAGATAAAATCGGGAATTGTCAATTAAATCATTATTTGGCTATAACACCAAGTGAGGCGAGTCTTCTTTACGGTAAAGCAGACCAGTATCTGCAAAACATAAATCGTGAACAGGGAAGTGCTTATACGATTGATTCTCTCATTGATGATTCATCTCTCGCTAAATCAATTGATATTTATAAATCAATTCCTAATGGAGTTGCACAATATACCGATATTCCTGATGACAAAAATGTATATCTGAATGTTAAAGGAATTGTCGGTGTGCCTCTCTCTGCAAAAGAAGAAAAATATCTGGTATATTACGAGGACATCAACGGTAACAAGCTTTATTATGCTTGCACAAGCAAGCTTGATGAGTTTAGCAATTTTCAGAAGAACGGCTTCTGCATAGTGAACAATCCTTTAAAATCATATTCTCTTGACGATTTACAGAGAATTATAAGCAGAGCAGAAAGAGGAAATGCCTCGTTAAATATAGAAATTGCTTAAAGAAAATAAGTCAGGAATCTCACTGACATTGGATAATTGATTGTTTGCATAATGTTATTTGACAAAGGAAGAAAGGTAAGAAGAATATGGGAAAAACTATGACAACGTGCAATTGGCACAACTACGGTGATGTATCATCGTTTTGGGACAATGGCGGTATTATCATACGGCAAGCATTTAATAATAGCGAAACAAGAAGGCTTCCTGAACTACAGAACCTTTATGAAGTGTTCGAGCTTGCTCGTAATAAAAGCGGTCAACATATTGCTTATAGCGGTATTGTGCAGGCAAACCGTAACGAATCGGAGAAAGACATTGTTGACAGAATAAGTCGTAATTGGATAAACGATTGTATGTATTATACAACTTACTGTCAAAATTCCGATGACTTTCGTATCACGGAAAGGCAGTTGAACAAGTGGTTGTTTCAGTTGGATTACTGTATTGGTATGAAATCTGAAAAAGAATACGCATCGTATCTGTTTGGTGACTGTTCTTTTGACAATATTGACATTTTCTATGACAAGACAACAGCAAAAATGACTGCACGGTTTAATATGAATGTCACCGATAAACTCAGGAATGAGCTAATCGAAAGAGCAAATGAAGATTACGGTATTTACAATCAGTACGGGAAAAATAATATTTATGATTTCCTTGATTATATGAAAGGAGTAACAACCTCAGTTGACATCTACAAAGACACCAACGATAAGCTAAAAATGTTTATCAATGTTGCTTTTTATGACAAAAACGGTTATTGCGTCTTTAATCGTCCTGTAAATTCCACAGATGAAGAAGTAGCTGTTTTGTATAAAAAGGCTAATCAGTTTCTCGAACTGTGTAACAAAACTTACAATACGCATTATTCAATGCGTAATCTCGTTTCTAATAACAACAAAGATTATCATAAGACACCCACAAAGCCTACAAAAAGGCACGATAATTTTGAAAGATAACGAAAGGAATAAACACTTATGACAAATTGGCAATTTATCGAACAGCTTCCTGCTGAAAAGCAACGGGAGTGTTTAAAACAATATAATGAACACCCTTTATCGCATTACATTGATTGGGGAGCTTTTTATGACAGTGAAGACGGTAATGAAATGCACTTCCTAAAATATCTGCGAATTATGAAAGACGAATTTGACAACAGCTACTATGTTCTTGAAGAACACAAAGAAAAAAATAAGGTTGTTTCTTATGTCTATAGCATAATTGATAACGCTTTTGCTACTATAACTCACGATGAGAGGTAAAAACTATGAAAGATTATGCTTATCTTCTGTTTGTTGATGAAATAAACAATCATAACAAATATTATGAAATCACTCTTAACGATGATAATTCTATAGACGTGAATTACGGTCGTGTCGGCAACACTCCCGCTTATCATCACTATGAAGCGCACGAAAAGCAATTTCACGTTCTGAAATCTGTAAAGGAAGCCAAAGGCTATAAAGATGTTACAGCTTTGCATTCCGTAAAAACAGCATCTAATGCAATGGCAAAAAGCGAAGAACTTGACTATAAACCAGTCGAAGACACCAAAATAAACAATCTTATAGAAGAACTTATCACTTCTGCAAGAGAGTTCGTTAAGGTAAACTATACTGTCGGTGTTCAGGAAATCACTCCAAAGATGGTATCTGAGGCAGAGAATGACCTGAATACTCTTATATCAATTGCACAGGACTCAAATGTCGCTCTTTGGCGGTTTAATGAACAATTAAAAGAATTATTTGTGGATATTCCTCGCCGCATGGGTGATGTTGGTTGCTACCTTGCAAAGACGAGTGCAGATTTTTCAAGGATTATTGAGCGTGAGCGTGATATGCTTGATAACATTAAAGGTCAAGTGAATACTATTGTTGCGCCTTCACAAGATAACTCACAGAAAAAGGATACTACAGTTCTCGATGCTTATGGTCTTTCTGTTTCTCCTGTTACATACGAAGAAGAAGACCAGATTTTATCTCATTTGGGCAAAGATTATGGTGGTCTTGATGTAGACCGCCGTTATGTAACCGCTTACAAAGTAGAGAACTCAGCAACAAGAAAAGCATACGAAGAGTTTAAAGCGACACATCAAATTTCTCGCCGTGACTGTAAGCTCTTTTATCACGGAAGCAAAGTAGAGAACTGGTGGAGCATTATGAAGACAGGCTTGTCCTTAAACCCGAATGCCTCTGTAACAGGAAAAATGTTCGGTAACGGTCTTTATTTTGCAAGTGATTGCCGTAAGTCTTTAAACTATATGGATACAAAAAGTTCTCATTGGAACAACGGTAAACGTGATAGCGGCTATATGGCAATATATTCGGTTGCTTTAGGCAAATGCTACGAACCTTACAATGCTTTGTATTCTTCTTTCAACAAAAAAGACCTTCCTAACGGTTGCTTATCTGTTTATGCTGATAAACGGAAAACAGGCTTACAGAATGATGAATACGTTGTTTACGACCAAGCTCAGTGTACAATCAAATATTTGGTTGAAATGAAAGATTATAATTGCCGTAATAAGTATTACAATCTTGACCGCCGAGCATTTAGTAATGCTTTTAAAGCCTCTTTATCTTCATTGAAAAAGGCGAAAAACTCTTATGAAGCAGAGATATTGGTTGACAATCTTTCAGACTCTGCAAGCAAAGAATTTTATGACAAGATTTCTCGTGACTATGATTTTAAGAACTGCTATATTAAGTACAATCCTCGTTCTGATAATGTCGTTTTTTCTTTTAAAGGCTATGACGGAACTACGACTGTTTGTGACGGCAACTATTTAACTGCCGATGATAAAGCATTCTTATGCCGTGAATTTAAAAAAGCGTATGTACTCAGTGAAAAGGATTGGGCAAATTTAAATGAAGAAGCCAAATGCTTAGAAAGCGGCAAAACAATAGCAAAACCTTTAGCAGAAACGGAAAAACGTCATCGGAATCAATTGTCACGTTGACAAGCCACAAACAGAAAGACTTCCGTTCCATTGGAGCGGAAGTGCCTTTTGTAATGTGGTTTAGTGAACCATTAATCAATTGTAAATACAAATTCGTTGCAGAAAGGACGAAACAATATGAATAAAGAAAACCTTTTATCAAAGATAAGCAAAATGTCTGAAGGAGAACTGAGAGACTTGGCTTGTAACACTCCTGATGTTGAGATACTTAACA
>ULVW01070256.1_pt1 | contig 10101 bp, 9 predicted proteins | sample 1959801 | NCBI WGS metagenome assembly ULVW01 (sample SAMEA4835796, study PRJEB28245) | human gut metagenome | biome: gut microbiome; material: fecal sample | place: Denmark | collected 2008
GGATACATATCCCATATACCGACAGGACAATGCTCTGCCACGTGCGGATGCAGACGGATAAGAAGCACCTCATTCTCTCCCATACATTGATTAAGGGAATCAAAATCCAAACAAATTTCCGGATTTTCAACCTGTGAATCTCGGAAGGTAGGTGCGTATAACGTAATTTTCTTTCCCCTCAAATCAGGATACTGCCCAAAAAAACGCTCTTGCATCTTCTGCCTCTTAGATTCATCTAACATCAAATCGGTGCGCGGCAGTCCAATCGGGAAAATTTTTTCATCGTCTACACCAAACGCACTTTTATACCATTTTGCCGTACATTCGGAACTGACAATCAAGTGCGTAATATTTTCATTTGCTTTTTTTGCTAGTCTTTTTACTTCCCCGGTATCCGAATCCAAGCCGAATTTCTTAATCGTACCGGTTCCATGCCACAACTGCACCACTTTCACATTTTTATTAAATTTCATATACGCCATCGGCATGAACTCATTATCGAGAAAAATCACCGTTGCCGTTGCCATATGAAACGCTTTTCCAAAGAAAAACGAAAATGGTCTTCGTATGCCGTCTTTTTTTGTCAGATACACCATTTTCATGGATGGAAACTGATTTTTTATAGCATCTGCCACAATGCCGATATTTCCCTCTTTGCTGTCATCATGCGTTGCGACAAAAAATACTTTCTGCCGATTTATGGGTAATAGGCGGAACAGATAGAAAAAGAAAGCAAACAGCACATAGCCTGTTTTTTTAATCATTTTCTCAGTCTTTCATATTCAAATCATTTTTAATTTTTGTTGTGGAAATTCCTTCGGTACGCGGCAGGTAAACAACCTCGCAGTAGTCTTTGAGGAAATCAAACTTGCCCTTCCAGTCATCTCCCATAACAAAAACATCGACATTATTATTTACTATATCATCAATCTTCTGTTCCCATGTATATTCTGGCAGCACTTCATCCACATAACGGATTGCTTCAAGAATTTTTTTGCGGTCTTCAAAAGAATGATACGCTTTTTTGCCCTTGCCGGCGTTAAATTCATCTGAGGAAACAACAACAATCAGATAATCCCCCAATGCTTTCGCGCGGCGAAGTAAATTAATGTGGCCTACATGAAGTAAGTCAAAAGTTCCATAAGTAATCACTTTTTTCATTTTCTTTTCCTCCTATTCGTTCTCACTCATCTTTGCTTCGTACACACTTACTACGTCCTCGACGTCCCCCTGTGCAATCAGACGGCCCTGTTCCAAAAGAATGCCCTTGTTGCACATTCTTAAGACCTGACTGGTCGAATGTGATACGAAAATGACGGTAACACCTTTATCAAACATGCTCTGAATACGATTTTCACATTTTTTACGGAATTTCGCATCTCCAACACTAAGTACCTCATCCAGAATCAAAATATCCGGCTCAACAATTGTTGCCACGGAAAAACCGAGTCTGGCACGCATACCGGAAGAATAATTCTTTACCGGCACATCGATAAAACTGCCAAGTTCCGAGAACTCTACAATTTCGTCGTAACGTGCTTTCAAAAACTCTTTACTGTAACCAAGCATCGCACCATACAGATAAATGTTCTCAGCACCGGTATACTGTCTGTCAAATCCGGCTCCCAGTTCAAGAAGCGGTGCAATCTTGCCATTTGTTGTAACCGTTCCCTGTGTGGCTTTTAACACACCGGAAATTACTTTTAAAAGAGTACTTTTCCCGGCACCATTCAATCCCATAATACCAACACGGTCACCTTTCTGAACTTCAAAGCTGATATCTCTGAGTGCCCAAAACTCCTGAAACATCAATTCCTTTTTTATCATTTTAATAACATATTCTTTGATGTTATCAACTTTTTCAGAACTGAGATTGAACTTCATACTCACATTCTCTATTTTCATTGCTAATGACTTCTTCGCCATAATAACCTCCAATTTGCCTTACACCTTAAATATTCAGGATAAAGGAATCCTGTTTCCGATAAAATACAATCATACCAATAACCAATGTTCCAACCGCAAAAACGGATGTATACAGCAATAATCTCATATCAAAAGGCTGTCCAAAAAAGGCGCGGCGGAAATTGTCAATCACGCCAAATAATGGATTCAATTTTACCAGTTTTTGTGTGTCACCACTCATGTTGCTTGCGAAATAGAAAATCGCACTGCAATACATGATGAGCATTAACATAACGCTCCACAAATACTCGATATCACGGAAGAATACACATAAAGTCGATAATATCATGCCGACTCCCGTTGATAGGATAAACAAATTTAAGAGCGGAATCACCGTCATAACCATATAACCGTTAATCGGTGCATGGTACTGACCGGTTGCTAAGAAAAATACCATTACACCAACCAGTACAACAAGCGAAATCAAAAATATAATGAAGTTTGCCAAAATGCCGGAAAACGGATAAATGTATTTTGGTACGTACACTTTCTTAATCATAGCGCCGTTTGTACGAATGGAACGCATCGCACTGTTGGTTGCTGATGAAAAGAACGAATACAGCAAACGTCCGGTCAAGACATAAATCGGGAATGGCACGCCTGCAAATGCAGCATCGGTACTGTTTCTTCCTAACAAGCTGCCAAACACAACCGACAATACAATCATTGTAAGCAGCGGCTCAATCAGTGTCCATAACATTCCTAAATAAGAACGACGGTAACGGAGCTTGATATTTTTCTTCACAAGCTGTCCCATAAGATACTTGTACTTTAGGAAATTATTAAAAAATTGAATCATTCTCTAGTCCATCCTTTTTATTTTTTCAATCATTTGATTATAGCACCCAAATACGTATTTCGTCAACTATTCTACAAAAAAAGCCAACATAGGATTGACATTTTTTCTTTTTATGGTATATGATAGGTTTCGTAGTATCAAGTGATATTTTAAGAAAGAATGGAGAATGAACAATGTCAACTTACAATATGGAGAAGCAGCACAAACTTGGCAAACTTCACGCTTTAGAGCGTATTTGCATGCTGCTAGATGAAGATTCATTTCGTGAAATTGGCTCGAACATTACGAACTTAGAAGATGCTTTTAACATTAAAAAGGGACAATTTCCTTATGATGGCGTAATCACCGGTTACGGTACCATCGGCGGACAAAAAGTCGTGATTTACTCTGAGGATTTCACCGTTATCGGCGGTACTCTTGGTAAACAGCACGGTTTCAAAATTGCTAATGCAATTAAAATGGCAATCGAGAGCCGCTGTCCGGTTATCGGCATCAACGATTCCGGCGGAGCTCGTATTCAGGAAGGTGTAAATGCCTTAGCCGGATATGGTGAGATTTTCTACTATAATACAATGGCATCCGGATACATTCCGCAGATTTCGATTATTGCCGGTAACTGTGCCGGTGGTGCGGTTTACTCACCGGGTATTACCGATTTTATCTTTGTCATTGATGAAATCAGCCAGATGTTTGTTACCGGACCAAAAGTTATCAAAAGCGTAACAAACGAAGATATTACAGCAAAAGAATTAGGTGGTGCCAATGTGCACGCATCCAAAAGCGGTGTCGCTCATTTTCATATGCCAAACGAAAAGGAATGTTTCCGCCGCGTGAAGGAATTGATTTCGATTATTCCTCCGTGCTATGAGGATGGCTACCTGCACACAAACCGTCCGGCACTTCCTAAATACAATGAAAATGTTACTTTTAATGAGGATTTAGCAAATATCATTCCAAAAGAAAGCAATCACAGTTACGACATCCACGATGTCATTAACGGAATTGTAGATACAGACTCCTTTATCGAAGTTCAGGAAGAATTTGCAAGAAATGTAGTCGTTGGATTCGGACGCATTAAAGGAGTTGTCATCGGTATCATTGCTGACCAGCCAAAATTTATGGCAGGCGTCCTTGACTGTGACTCTTCTGATAAAGCAGCACGATTCATCCGCTACTGTGATGCTTTTAATATTCCGATTCTTACATTAACGGATGTGCCGGGATTTTTACCTGGTAAAGACCAGGAATATAAAGGAATCATCCGCCACGGAGCAAAATTACTATATGCCTACTCTGAGGCCACAACAATTAAAATTAATGTTATCCTTCGTAAAGCTTACGGTGGTGCTTACATCGCAATGAGCAGTAAACACCTGCGTGCTGATTTTGTTTATGCATGGCCAACCGCTGAGATTGCCGTTATGGGTGCCGATGGTGCCGCTGATATTTTGTATGGTAAACAGATGAAGAATATGAACCCTGCAGAAAAAGCAGCTTTCCGCAGCGAAAAGATTGATGAATACAATAAAAAATTCATGAATCCAAGTATTGCTTCCATGCACGGTTATGTGGATGAAATCATTAAACCGGAGGCAACAAGAGAACGTGTTTATGCCGACATCTTAATGCTTGCAGATAAACGCTCGATTGATGTAATTCATAAAAAACACGGAAATATCCCATTGTAAAAAATATAAAAAAAATCCCGGCAGCTGCTCCTTGGCAGCCCACCGGGATTTTTTTAGTTTCTACTCCACTGTCGGAGTTGGTGTGCTTGGCGTATCTGTCGCCTCACCTTCCTGACGTTTTAGTTTGACTTTAATCTTGATTTTATTTTTTACCTGCACGCCGGTCGGCAGACTATATTTTAATTCAAGCGTATGCGAGCCATCCGATAATCCGTTCAAATCCACATAAGCTCCTAAATCTCCTACATTTACATCCGCCAGCGTCGCATCTTCGCCTAACAATTCTACGGAATACTTTCCGTTTTCCGGCTCAAAATTCATTGTATAATTTTTCGGCAGATTTCTCACGGCAATATCCGAAGATGTAAGTCCCAGCACACGCTGTCCATTCTTCTCAATATCACAACGGACGGAAACCGTCGTCGTCTCCCCTACAATCGACAGCCCTGATGGCAGGTACTCCCTTAAATCAATTTCCTTTTCAATGTCCTTTTTTGCTCTGGCAATCGATATTGGCACCTTAATTGAGACTTCTTTCTCCAGTGCTTCTTTCGTTCCTGAAACCTGGATACTCTCGGGTTTATAATCAGTCTGAACCAAACGATAGCCGGATGCCGGTGCACCTTCTGTCTCCACATAAACCGGTATTTCCTTGGTCGATAAGACCTGGGTTGACACCTTAATTGTATCATTGCTAAAGCTGACATTTGCATCATTTAAAGCATCCCCATTCGCATCATATAATACCGGCGAATATTCAGAATCAAAGTCTTCGCTTTGACCTTTTAAGCTGACCATAACACCTACATGATCAATTTTCTTGAATTTCGATTCTCCGCAGGATACTTCAATCATATTTGGCTTTGCTGTCATCTCACCGAGTACATAATTCTCACTCAATTCGCCCTCGTAATCCACCTCAACTTTGAAACTCTTTGTGATGCGCTTTTCAAGGGCCACTTTAAGAACAGCATTATTCCAATCCACATCAACACTGGAAGTTGATTCCTTATTTAGCTTTACATTAATACTGACTGCATTTACTTTTGACAATTCGCTCAAATCAGCCGTTGCTGTAAAATCAGACTCCTTTAATTTCTCTACAAAACTTCGTTTTCCTTTTACCGTAACCTTAACCGTATCACCATCCACAATATCAAAGACTTGATTTGCCGATGTGATTACATTTTCATTTAATATCTGTACCGGTATATCATAAAATGTTTTTGATGTCGTCGGGTCCGTTATATTAATGATAACCAGCCAAAACAAAAAAGCGACAATCAACGATACAATTTTAAGCATTAATTTACTGGTCAGTTTCTTTTTCATCTTTTTTGCGCCCCTTCCACCATTTCATTTTTCCTTCATCCGGATTTCTTTTAGCAGCTTCCTGCAAACGTATCATCAGTGTGTCCGCATCCACTTTCCGATAAAGTTTACCATCACAAGCCAATGAAACAAAACCTGTTTCCTCCGAAACAATAATAGTAAGAGAATCCGACACTTCGCTGATGCCAAGACCGGCACGGTGTCTCGTTCCCAATTCCTTGCTTACTGCCAGATTGTTAGACAGTGGCAGATAACACGTCGCTGACACAATCCGGTTATCGCGTAAAATCACTGCTCCATCATGAAGCGGTGTATTATGCTCAAAAATATTTACTAATAACTGACTGCTGATTTTTGCACCAATCGGAATTCCGGTTCTCTCATACTCGCGGCACTGGATTTCTTTCTCCACAACAATCAATGCGCCCGTTTTCACACGTGCCATATCATAAACAGCCTTTATCACGGCTTCAATGCTTTCTGCCGAATATCTCTCATTTTTCGACTTTTGATTATCAAAGGTCAGTGAGCTTAAAATCTTTTTTCTTCCAAGCTGCTCCAGAGCATTTCTAAGTTCCGGCTGAAAAATGACAACAAGTGCCATAATTCCGACTACCATCGCATTCTGGAATACCCAGAGCACAACATTCATTTCCAACACAAGTGCCACTAAGAAAATAATTCCAAGAATCACCATACCTTTTAGCAAAACCCATGCTCTCGTATCTTTTATCCACAAAATAATGTGATAAAAGGCAAAGGCTATGATGGCAATTTCAAGCACATCTGTAATCGTAAAGTCGGGAATCGTAAGCCACGCCACATAATCCCTAAAAAAACTAATGATTGTGTTCATCCGCCACACGCTCCAATCTATTCAAAATTATTAAAATCATTTTCCAATTCTTTCTCCAATTCACTTCTTAAATCCTGATTTTCATCATCCTCATCCGGGACAATTCTTGTCACTGTCTTATCAACGGCGGCAACTTTAATCTTCGGAACTGCTGTCACATAATAATAATATTCATCATCTTCAAACTGTAGCTTACGTGTTCCGTGGTAATCCAGTGTTAACCGAAAAAACTGTATCAAGTAAGCAATCAGCACACAGACGACAATTGATACAACCATCAGCAGTAAATCCACATTTAACTCTAAAAAAATATTAGCAAAAAGCAAAATGGATAGGTTTAATATGGCTCCTACCAAAATTGCTATCTGCGAAGCATACTGTATCTTACTTCTCCGAATCAGATACACACAAATAAATGTCAGCACAAATGCCACTAACAATGTGTACAAAAGTAAATTTCCCCGCAAATAATCCAAAAGATACTTCAGCGGTTCAAAAAAAGTACTCTCCTGCGTCATACGTGATGCCGCCAGTGCATATTCCTGCACACCGCACAGTACAAAATAGAAAAATACGCTGGATATCAATGCCGGAATCATCACCGGTGAAAAAAAAAAGCCGCCCACAATCGGAACTAAATAGCTAATCTGAAGGACACTCAGCACCGGAACCGATGCCAGCACCACACTCTGGCGATTCGCAAGCCGTCCAAACAACAGATAGTAAATCAGCACAATCAGTAAAATGGCAACCGCAATCAGTTCAGAAACCTGAAATACTTCAATTTCCGTCACGAGGAAAGCACACAGAGGCGATGCCACATCCGGTGTAACCGCACAAATCACGGCAAGAAGAAGCACAATCCAGTGATTGGCAAGAAACGCCTGATAATTCAACTGACTGGTGATAATCATTAAAGTTATAATCATCAAAACAGCCTTTCCAAAGCACCTCAAAATCCGGTAATGTTTTTCATAAAAACCCTTTAACCTGCTTTTCAGGGTAAGCAAAGCCATCATCATAACGTTTCCTCCTCTCCCTCTTTTTCATATAGTTCCTCTAACTCCATCAACGTTACATAATATTCTTTTACTCTTGCACGCGATTCATCATATGCACGCCCGGCAATTCTGACAGTAAAAATCACAAAAAGAATCTCCACCGCCACAAATACAATACCGCCATAAATAAGTATCGTCCGGTAAGGAAGCTCCCAGACATGCTGCATAACGTAATCCATGTGATACAAAACCGATAAAAGAATACCCAAAACAAAAGCAACAAATACTGCCAATATTGTCTTCAATATCTGCATACGCACATAATCCATCCGCCAATAGTGCGTCCGCTTCAAATCAGAGCTGCCTATTCCCTTTTCATAATCCGCCAATCGTATCATTTTACGAATTCTTTCTTCACTTAGCAAATAAACACCTCCTGATTCATATTTTATCACAAAAAATAGTGATAGAAAAGTGTCATTTTAATGGAAAAACAAAAAAAACAAGGAAGCCACAAAGGTTTCCCTGTTTTTCGTTTTTATTTCATCTTTTTCGCGTTTAAAGGTCAAAATGTTTTGTATTTTCAGCCAATTCTTCTGACAGTTTGCGAAGTTCTCCGGTCGCTTTATTGCACACTGAAAGAATTTCATTAAACTCAAGCATGGATGCTGATGTTTCTTCCGTGCTGGCAGCATTTTCTTCCGCAATCGCTGCCAGTCCATCAACAATTGATGTAACTTTATTTTTCTTATCCTCTAAGGCTTCTGCCTGCTTACGAATCTGCTCAATGGCATCTGCCACTGTACCAATCTCGTTATGCAACAGATTAAACATCTGACTAGTCTCCGAAAGTTTATCATTCTGAACACCAATCTTATCCATTACATCGCCCATCGTCTGAACGCTTGTATCAGAATTCACCAAAAGTGTATCCACAATTTCAACAATCTTTTCTGCCGACTGGCGGGACTGCTCAGAAAGAGCACGAATCTCATCTGCCACAACAGCAAAACCTTTGCCGTGTTCACCTGCTCTCGCCGCCTCAATGCTCGCATTTAAGGACAACAGATTCGTCTGAGCAGCAATATCCGTAATCAATTCAGTTGCTTCTTTAATCTGTTTTGCCGACTGATTCGTTAAATTGGTCTGCTTCTGTACTTCAATAACTGACTGCTTCGTCTGCTCACTAATCGCATTTAATTCTTCCAGATTACTGCCGGCGGTCTCATTATATTCTTCCATCTTCTCAGAACTAGCATGAAGGTTCTCCACATTTGCTGAAGTCTCCTCCAACGCCTGCCCCATCTCAGCAACCTGCTGGTTCGCACTCATCGTTTCATCCGCCTGGCTGGTCGCACCGGAAGCAATTTCCTCAACTGCCGTATTTACACTGTCAACCGAATCCGTAATATTCGCAAAGGATTCCGCAAACTGATTGGAAAAACCATCCAGTGCTTTCGCAGAAGATGTAATGTTTGTAAGAATCTCGCGGAGCGAATGAATCAAACTCTGAATCGCTCTTGCAATATCACCAACCTCATCGCCTCGTTCCAAAAGTACCGGCTTCATCTCAAACTGAAGTGCACCTTTTGCTACATTGCCAAGATTTGACACGGCACCATCAATACTCTTTACAATACGTTTCACCATAAAAAGTACAATAATAAATGCCGCCAAAAAAATCACCAACATAACAGCTGCCATTGATATAACGGTATTTCTGAGACTCTGCGTTACCTGAGTCTGTGTACGTCCACAGAACACACTGCCGGCAAACTCTTTCGTACCCGGCTGGTAAACCGGCACATAATATCCATAATAATCCGTTCCCAGCACATCTACATTTGTTGCAAAATACTCTTCGCCCTTTTTCAAAGTATCATAAACCTCAGATGACATTTTTGTATTAATTTCACGTTTCCCCGATTCATCTTTTAATGTCGTCACTTCTCTAACATCACCGAAGAACAATGACACTTCAACATCCTGCTCATCTTTAAGCTGATCAACCAGTTTATAATTTCCACTCAACATCGTATTGCCCTTATAGAGGTTATCCCCCTTCATGACAAACTTTTCGTTCCCTTCTGTTGCCAAATATGTCTGTCGTAAACTTTTGGCAACACCGCTTATCTCTCGTTTGACTAAATCCTCGGACAAATTACTTTGCTTGTATGCACTCAGCAAAATTCCGGCAATCGTTATCAGAAAAATCGGAATAACCACTGTCAGACTTAATTTTAGTGCCAGACGCGCACCTTTCTTTTGATTCACAAAAAATTCCCCCTTTTGATAAATTAAAACTATAATATATAAATATTATGCTATACTATTATAGCATCTTTCTTCACTTGGTACAAGAGATAAGTTGTTGTTTGTGGTAAGTGTTCGTTGGCTCTTTTTTTGCTTTCCGTAATTTCGTAGAAAAGCTTTGCGTCTCGTGGGTGCTCTCGCTCGTTG
>ULVW01056864.1_pt1 | contig 10088 bp, 7 predicted proteins | sample 1959801 | NCBI WGS metagenome assembly ULVW01 (sample SAMEA4835796, study PRJEB28245) | human gut metagenome | biome: gut microbiome; material: fecal sample | place: Denmark | collected 2008
TTGTCCAATCATCTGCAAAGCCGGTCTGTCCCAGCTCCTCCGCCGACGGCGCAAAACCAATCTTGTTGTTCTTCCGGCTCGTTACGGGCTGAACAGGCTTTCCCTGCGGCATCGGCTGCTTCCGCACCGGCGGATTCTGCGGCATCACGGGCTGCACAGGGGCGTTCGGATACTGCGTATACGGGCTGACGACGCGCCCCTTCTCCGTTCCGGGACGGGCGTAGGGCGACGGGGTATTCTGCGTATAAGCCGCATTCGCCGCATTCCCTTGGCGAATCCGCTCCTGTTCTTCCGCCAGCTGCCGCTGACGTTCCTGCTCCTGACGGCGCGCTTCCTCCGCCGCTGCTTCTTCCGCGCGCTTCTCCTGCTTCTCGCGCAATTGCACGAGCTTCTCGCCCGTCCAGCCATACAGGCGGCGGAACAGCGACCATCCGCCGACGAGGACATCCACCGCCATCAGCAGACCAAGTATGACTGCCCCCAGCCCTGCGCCAAAGAACTTCCACAGCGGCCACGCAAGCAGCATACCGACCATGCCGCCGCCGTAGCCCTTCATGCCATACGTCATGCTGCGGGACATCATGCCGCTGAACGCGTCCGACCCGGTTTTTTGGGCGATATAGTCCAGCAGGGGGAATTGTCCTTCCGACGATGTTACGAACGTCATCAGCGACACAAAGCCGCTGAGCAGCACAACGAGAATCGCATAGCTTGCCACATATCGCCGGCTGACTTTGCGCGTCGTGGAAATCAGCAGCGCCACGCCAGCGGCAATCAGCGCGAAGGTCATCAGCAGCGTCATCGACCCGAACATGGAGGACGAAAATTGCCGCAGATACCGGAACACCTCATGCTGCAAGCCGAATCCCGCGCCAAGCAGCGTCAGAATGCCCGTCGCCAGCAGCAATATGCCCACCATCAGGCACGCCGCCAGCGAATCCGCCTCATACCGTGGCATTCGCTTCTGCTTCGCCGTCCTCCCCGTTCGGTTCGTCTTGCCATTCTTCTTACTCTGCGCCATTTCGGCCTCCTACTGCTTCTCTTTGTAATCTTGGGGGACGCAAGGGGCGTTGCCCCTTAGACCCCCCCAGAGGCTCTGCCTCTGGACTCCGGCAGGGCTCTGCCCTGCACCCGCGAAGGGTCTTCGACCCTCTCGACACCCATCTCGCGATTGAGTTGTGCGCATTTGCATACCCTATGCGCGTGTTTATGCGGGATTTCGCTCCTGCGGGAGCGAACAGAGGGCAATGAAAACAGACGAAGCCTGCGGTCGCCCTCTGGACTGCTTCGCGTCCCCATCTAAGTTTATTGCGCGCTATCGCAACATTTTTATTTTCATCGCCCTTTGGTCGCCTCCGCAGAGGCGAAACCCCTGCAAGCAAAAAGCCATTTTAGGAGAAAAGTCAGTTTTCTCCCCCATTCTCCGCCTGCATCAGCATCACCGTCCGCAGAACACCATCCTCATCCGCGTGCAGGCACAGCGTCGCATTGCTCCACCACGCATAATAATCCGTCTGCCCCGCGCATAAGCGCCTCAGTTCCGCGGATTCCGCGGATACCGATACTGTCCGCGTCGGTTCGCCCAGTGCCTGCCGCCATTCGTCCTGCGTCGTGCTGCCCGTCACCAGACCTAACAGCATCAGCCTGTCCGCCCGGATGCTCTGCGCGACGCTGCTGTCCAGCTTCCGCGTCAGATTGTCCGTCAGGATGTACACATTTCGGAATGCGCCGTCTTCCAGCGAAATCATCCGCTGATCGCCCGCCAAATCCGGGTCGTTCAGCAGCTGATAGGTGTCTATCAGCCCCTGCACATTGTCGCCCAGCGCCGCCGGAATCCCCGGAAACGCACCGGCGGACAACGCAGCCGTCAACGTTTCCTTCGCATCCGCCGCCAGCATCAGGTGTTTGCCCACACCAAGGCGCGTCAGCACGCTGTCCTCTGATAAATCCAGCACGTCCGCCAGTTCGCTCCACAGGAACGTAATCGTCCCTGCGCGCTCCGAAAGCGTCTCGAACCGCCGAATCGGGTAATGCAGCGTCAAGCCGTATTCCGTCAGCGAAAACACATCCGGCAGAGGCAGGAGCTCCGCCGCCGCAAGGTGCGCGCTCATGTCCGGCAGAATCTCATCCGCGATGGTCTCCTCCATTTTCGCGCGCGCTTCGTCCGCGTCGGTGAACAGGTCGCCAAAGGTGATTTCCTGCCCCGTGCGCAGATCGATATTGACTGCCGCCCATTCCTGTGTCGCGCGTTCCGTTTCCAGCGCCCCGCTGGAGAGAATCGCGACGCTCAGCACATCATCCGCCAGCGCCGCTGAATATGTCACCGTCAGCGGCACAGGCGAGGACATCAGCACTGCCATACGGCTCAATCGGTTCTCGATTTTCCCGGCTTGCAAGATTGCGTCATTTACCTGCTGCTGGATTCTTTCGTCCGCCATCCCGGTGATTTCCGGATATTTGACGCTGTTATTGCCCAGCGTCAGCCCTTTTTCGGTAATTTGCGGTACATTTTCCATCGTTTCTGGCGCAGCAGGGGCGTTCGTCGCCTGCGGGACTTCCACCGGCGTAAATTCCGCCAGACACGGCGCTGCGGACAGCGCCGCCGCCAGCAGGAACGCTGCCATTCGTGCACTTCGTTTCATGGGCAAAAAACCTCCTTGTGTGACAGTTTCTCGGCGGGAACGCTGACAGCTGAATCCATCAGAGTTTCCCTTTATCTAACGATTTCACGCAAGGTTTCCTTGCATCGGGTCTCCGCTTCGGGGGAAAGGGTATCCCTTTCCAATATACTATTATAGCACATTTCCCGCCGGATTTGTCCCCCATCAGGAGATTTTTCTGCATCATTGAAAAAAGATGCCAACGTCTTCCATAGTGGAAAACCATTGGCATCCCTATTTGTCACACCTTCGCCACGCGCTCCAGCCGGGGCGTAATCAGCAGGCACAGCATCCCAATCAGCACGCCCGCGATGCCCTGCACCACATTCGGGCCAATCGCCGCGGCTGCCGATGCAACGCCGTACAGCGCCCATTCCAGCAGGAAGTACCCCAGCACCATCACCGCTTCTGCAAGCAGGAACGACAGCAGCGCCAGCAGCGGCTGATCCTTCCGGCAGAGCTTCCATGCCACCAGCGCCACCAAGCCCTTGATGAGGAACGTCGGCAGCACATAGACCATATAGCCGCCGATGAGGTCAGAGAGCATCGACCCGACCGCCGCCGCCGGAATTCCCAACGGGCCAAGCAGCAGCACGGACAGGAAGATGGCGCCGTCGCCGAGGTGGACATAGCCACCCGTCACCGGCACGGGAATCTTCGGGAAGTAGGTCATCACGAACACCAGCGCCGCCATCACGCCGCACAGCGTCAGCTTTTGCACACTCAACTTCTTCATCGTTTTCATTCTCCCTATCCAATCGCCCAACAAGCCGCGCACGCCGATGGCGCGGCTGCGTCCGGAAATTGCATTACTTGACGATGCTGTGGAAGCGCCGGGTCAACCCCAGCGGGCAGCACAGAATCCACGAGGTCACCGCGCCCACGCCGGCCTGCAGGCACTGGAACGGCAGCTTCATGATGGCATATTCCGGCGTGCTGTACACAAACGCGCGTCCCAGCGTGTAGCCCACCACCATGACAATCGCGCCCGCCAGCACCGCAATCGCGCAGGCAAGCGGCTGCTTCATGCGCAGCTTCCGGCAGAGCAGGGAGATAACGAGCGCCTGCAAGCCGTGCGTAATAAGCGACACGAACATCGGCGCGGGATAGAACAGCAGATCGCCCAGAAACGCACCCACGCCGCACGCGATAAACGCCGACAGCGGATCCATGAGCATCGCCGCCGTGTCAATCACGACGTCATTAAAGTACAGGTGTCCACCCGGCACGGGGATGCTCAGCGCGCTCATGCTCAGCACAACCACCATCGCCATGAACAGCGCGGTCATGGTCAGCCACAGCACCGGCTTGCGGCGGCGCAGATCCTCAGGCTTCTCCCATTCCTTCGTCATGAGGATTCAGTCCTTTCGTTATGCGTTTTTCACGCGTCCGGCATTTCGCTCACGCGGCGGATACCGTCGTCCACACGGCGCAGGGTTTCCTCTTTGCCCAGCAGATAAGCGATTTCAATCGCGCCGCCGGGGGTGCTCTGCTGACCGGAGATGGCAATGCGCAGCGGCCACAGCGCCGTCGCGTTCTTCATGCCCGCCTCGGCAATCGCCGCCATCACGGTATCGTGGATGACCGGCTCCGTCCATTCGGTGATGCCGTCCAGCACCGGACGCAGCAGGTTCAGCGCCTTCAAGCAGGCTTGCTTGTTCGTCTTCGCCTTCTTGTTGATGTAGATGGCGCTGTCGTAGTCCGGCAGCTGCGCAAGGAAGCGCACCATGTCCGGCACAAGGTTGAATACCTCCGTGCGGCCCTGCATCAGCTCCGCAAGGCGCTTATAGTCCATCTTGCTGCTGTCGCCAAACACCTTGTCGAACCACGGCGTGACCATTTCCAGATACTTTTCCGGGGTCAGGCGGCGGATGTACTCGGCATTGAACCACGTCAGCTTCTTCACGTCAAAGATACCGGGCGCTTTGTTGATGCGGTGGATGTCGAACGCCTCCACCAGTTCGTCAAGGGTGAAGAATTCGCGGTCGTCGCCGGGATTCCAGCCGACCAGCGCCAGATAATTGACGATGGCTTCGACCAGATAGCCCTTGTCCACATAGTCGGAGAAGTACGCGTCGCCATCGCGCTTGGACAGCTTATGCTGCGAATCGCGCATGACCGGCGGCATGTGGATGTACTGCGGAATCTCCCAGCCGAACGCCTCATAGAGCAGGTTATACTTCGGCGTCGAGGACAGGTACTCCATGCCGCGCATGACGTGGGTGATACCCATCAAGTGGTCGTCGATGACGTTGGCGAAGTTGTAGGTCGGCATACCGTCCTGCTTAATCAGCACCATGTCGTCGAGCGTGTCATTCGGGAAGGTCATATGGCCGAACACGAGGTCATCATAGCTGGTTTCGCCCGTCGTCGGCGCGTTTTGGCGGATGACATACGGCACGCCCGCATCCAGCTTGCGCTGGATTTCCTCCTGCGTCAGGTGCAGGCAGTGCTTGTCGTACTTGAACACTTCGCCCTTCGCTTCGCACGCCGCGCGGCGCTCTTCCAGCTCTTCCTTCGTGCAGAAGCAGTAGTAAGCGTGGCCCGTCTTGACCAGCTGCTGTGCATAGGGCAGGTACAAATCCTTGCGCTGAGACTGGATGTACGGGCCGACCGGGCCGCCCACGTCCGGGCCTTCATCCCAGTTCATGCCGCAGCGGCGCAGCGTGTCGTAAATGACCTCCGTCGCGCCTTCCACAAAGCGCACCTGATCCGTATCCTCAATGCGCAGGATGAATTTGCCCCCGTTCTTCCGGGCAAACAAATACCCATACAATGCCGCGCGCAGTCCGCCCAGATGCATAAAGCCCGTCGGCGACGGCGCAAATCGTGTACGCACTTCCTGATTCATTCTCTGATTCTCCTTAGTTCCATAATAAAAGGGAAACCGCAAGGGGCGTTGCCCCTTGACCCCACAAGGGAGTTCCTCCCTTGACCCTTTCACGCGATTGAGTTGAACGCTCTCTCATACTATGCCCGCGTGTTGATTTTTGGGGGGGGAGACCAAGGGGCGTTGCCCCTTGACCCCAGCAGGGACGCTGTCCCTGCACCCTGCAAGGGAGTTCCTCCCTTGACCCTTTTTCGCGATTGGATTGAGCGCACTTTCATGCTGTGTACGCGTGTTTATGCGGGGATTTCGCTCCTGCGGGAGCGAAACCCCCGCTTCACAAAAGCCCTTTTCCGCAGAAAAGCAATTCCCTTACTTAGCCGCCTTCGCAAAGGCATCCCGCAGCCCAACCGTGCGGTTGAACACCGGCAGCTCCGCCGTGGAATCCGGATCCTTGCAGAAATAGCCCGTGCGCAGGAACTGCAGTGCCGTTCCCGGCGCGCATTCCTTCGCATACGGCTCAATCACGCCGCGCACCACCGTCAGACTATGCTGATTCAGCTTCTTCAGGAAGTCATAATCCGCGCGGGACAGATTCGCGTCCGCTTCCTCTGCCTCTTCGGTTTCTTCCGCATCCACCGCATCCTCGGCGGTCGGTTCGGCTTCGTCCTCCAGCGCACTGTCATCCGCCAGCAGCGGATCGTAGAGGCGCGCCTCAAACGGCACAGCGTCCGCCGCGCTCACCCAATGCAGCGTCTTGCCCTTAATCTTGCGGTCAGCGCCCTCGCTGCCGGACAGGCTGTCCATGTCCACCGTGCAGTACACTTCGGTGACGTTGCCGTTCTCGTCCTTCTTGCAGCCCTCGCACTTGACGATGTACGCCCCGTTCAGGCGCACCTCGAAGCCGGGGTACATGCGCTGGAACTTCTTCGCAGGCACTTCCATGAAGTCCTCCTGCTCAATGTACAGCTCTTTGCCGAACGTGACTGTGTGGCTGCCCATTTCGGGGTGCTTCGGGTGATTTTCGACCGTCAGCGTGAGCGTCTTGTCGGCATCCCAGTTCGTCAGCACCACCTTGAGCGGGTGCAGCACCGCCATCACACGCGCAGCCTTTTCGCCCAAATCGTCGCGGATGCAGGCATCCAGCAGCGCGGTATCCACGGTGGAATCCGCCTTGCTCAAGCCGATGCGGCTGACGAAATCGCGAATCGCAGCGGCAGTGCAGCCGCGGCGGCGCAGACCCGACAGCGTGGGCATACGCGGGTCATCCCAGCCTTTGACGTAGCCGCCCATGACCAGCGCGCGCAGCTTGCGTTTGCTCATCACGGTGCGGGTCATGTTCAGGCGGGCGAACTCAATCTGGCGAGGACGTGCCGGCAGCATGGACTGGCTGTGCTCCACCACCCAGTCATACAGCGGGCGATGAATTTCGTATTCCAGTGAGCAGAGGGAGTGGCTAATGCCTTCCAGCGCATCGCCAATCGGGTGCGCGAAGTCGTACATCGGGTAGATGCACCACTTCTTGCCCGTGCGCCAGTGCTCCTTGTAGAGGATGCGGTACATGGTGGGGTCGCGCATGACGATGTTGGGCGACGCCATATCAATCTTGGCGCGCAGGGTATACTGTCCCTCGGCAAATTCGCCCGCGCGCATCCGGCGGAACAGATCAAGGCTTTCTTCTGCGGGACGGTCGCGCCACGGCGAATTCTTGCCGGGCTTGGTCAGCGTGCCGCGGTATTCGCGCATCTGCTCCTTGTTCAGCTCGTCCACATACGCCAGACCGCGCCGAATCCAGTCCTCCGCGATTTCGTAGCACTTATCGTAATAATCAGAAGCGTAATACAGGCCGCCTGTCCAGTCAAAACCCAGCCAGTGAATGTCGTTCTTGATGGCTTCGACAAACTCGGTGTCTTCCTTCGCGGGGTTCGTATCGTCAAAGCGCAGGTTGCACTTGCCGCCGAATTTCTCCGCCGTCAGGAAGTCCGTAATCAGCGCCTTGCAATGGCCAATGTGCATATAGCCGTTGGGTTCGGGAGGAAACCGCGTATGCACTTGCGTGTAGCGACCATCCTTCAAATCCTGTTCGACGGCCTCCCAGACAAAATTACTGCGAGTCGTTGCTTCTTCCATAGAATCGTTTCCTCCTTCTCCATTCTATACCATTTCCAGAATCAAAAAGGCGCAAGCAGGCGGCGCTGACGAATCCGGAAGTAGTATCACCCGAGAAAATATGATACCGGGTATTGCACCATTATAACGGCATTCCCCCGAAATTACAAGGGTTCGCGGAAAAAATCGAGTATTTTGCTGGGGTTTCGCCGGAATCATACCTGAATTTGATTTTTCCCAGCCGCATTTTTTCCTTTTCTTCACCTGTACAGCAGAAAAACTTGCATTCCCCCGCATTCTGTGCTATATTGACGCGGAATCCAATAAGTTAATCGGAGTGAACTGCCATGCCGAATTTTTCGCTTTCTGACGCGGTGTTTGAAAATGCCGCTGCCAAGTACCCGACTCCCTTCCACCTCTACGACGAAGCCGGAATCCGCCGCAATGCCCGCACGCTGAAGCAGGCGTTTTCATGGTGCGAAGATTTTGAGGAATATTTCGCCATCAAGGCGCTGCCGAACCCCGCTATCCTCCGCATTCTGAAGGAAGAGGGCTGCGGCGTGGACTGCTCCAGCGACACGGAATTGATGCTCGCGGACGCCTGCGGATTCTCCGGGCGGGACATCATGTTCTCCGCCAACGCCATGCCCTACCATGAGTTCGACGATGCCCGCCGTCTCGGCGCGTTCGTCAACCTCGATGATATCACCCATATTGACATTCTCCGTCAGCACGGCGGCATTCCCGAAACCATCTGCTGCCGCTATAACCCCGGCGGAGACTTCAAAATCGGCAACGAAATCATGGGCAATCCGGGCGACGCGAAGTACGGTTTCACCTATGCCCAATTGCAGGAGGGCTTGAAGCGCCTGAAAGAACTTGGCGCAAAGCGCTTCGGGCTTCACGCGTTCCTGTCCTCCAACAACACGGACGACAACTACTACCCCGCGCTGGCGAAGATTCTCTTCACCTGCGGCCGCGACCTCGCCGCCGAAACCGGCTTGGAGCTGGCGTTCATCAACCTCTCCGGCGGCATCGGCATCCCCTACCGCCCCGACCAGCCCGCCACAGATGTACTCGCTGTCGGCGAAGGTGTCCGCAAGGTATACGAGGAAATCTTCCCGAACGGCGGCGTCGCGCTGAAAACCGAACTCGGCCGCTGGATGACCGGCAACATGGGCTGGCTTGTCACGCGCGTGATTCACGAGAAGCACACCTACAAGGACTACATCGGCGTGGATGCCTGCGCCGCGAACCTCATGCGCCCCGCGATGTACGGCGCGTACCACCACATCACCGTCTGCGGGAAGGAAAGCCTGCCGCATGACCACATCTATGACGTCGTCGGCAGTCTGTGCGAAAATAACGACAAGTTCGCCATCGACCGCGCCCTGCCGGAAATCAAGATCGGTGACCTGCTGGTGATTCATGACACCGGTGCGCACGGTCATGCGATGGGGTATAATTATAATGGTCGTCTGCGGTCGGCAGAGGTGCTCTACACGCAGGATGGGGATTATCGGCTGATTCGCCGCGCGGAGACCGCACAGGATTATTTTGCGACGCTGGATATGGATGAATGCGCGGCGAAACTGGGCTTGACGCCGAAAAAATAAACACGCGGAAGCAGTATGGGAGTGAAACCAACTCAATCGCGCGGAGGGGTCAAGGGGGGGATCCCCCCTTGCGGAGTCCAGAGGCAGCGCCTCTGGTGGGGTTTGGGGCAATGCCCCAACCGTTCCTCGGACGCTCAACTCCAAGGAAGCCGCCAACAAGGCGCAGGCAGCGAAGCGTCCCTGCCAGTAATACTATTTCCAGATAAGAATGCGCCAAGATGCGCCGCGAATTTTTCATTCTGGCTAACGTGAATGAAACGCAGCGTAGCAGCGCTACGCTAAGTGGAATGAGCGGACGCCAGAAGGGAAAAGGCGCAAGCAGATGGCGCAGGTGAATCTGGAAATAGTATAACTTCGCGCGTCCTCAGACGCGCCCCCAAGCCACTCTTTCCATCACCTATGCTGTGTCGCGCCAGATGGGCGCGACCAAATAGCCTGATAACCGCATATCACCGCAACACAAAACGGGCAGGACGCATCACACACGTCCTGCCCGTTCTTCTTGTATTACTTCGCCAGCTGGTTGACTGCATCGACAACCGCCTGAGAGGTCAGCGTCGCGCCCGTCACCGCGTCGATGTCCACGCCCAGCGTCAGCGGCGCACTCTTGCCGATGAACTGGCTCGTGAACGCTTCATCGGCACACTTGCCGCCCAGCGCGTAGAATTCGCCGGAAGCATCCACCGTCAGCGCCGTGATGACATGATTCTTGTCAATTTCCACCGTCACGACCACGCCCTTGTGCCAGCCCTTGACCGTCGCGGTCAGCACCTTCGCGGGCGCTTCCGCATACAGACTGTTCACCGCGTCTACAACCGCCTGAGACGTAATCGTTGCGCTTGCCACCGCGTCAATGCCTTCGCCCAGCGTCAGCGG
>ULVW01072930.1_pt1 | contig 10076 bp, 7 predicted proteins | sample 1959801 | NCBI WGS metagenome assembly ULVW01 (sample SAMEA4835796, study PRJEB28245) | human gut metagenome | biome: gut microbiome; material: fecal sample | place: Denmark | collected 2008
GGAGTTCTTCGATGGTCTGTGCCATATCGCTCATTCTGCTCATGTGATTTTCCTCCTTCCTTGGATTTGCTCTGTTGGCGCGCGGCAGTCAGGTTGCTCGCCAGCCTCCTCGACACCACGCTGATTGCGGTCAGGACATCAACAATGTCCTCGTCGGCACGGGCGTCATAATGGTTTGCGTTGTAACTCATATCGGCGATCCCTCCTTTCCCAAGGCGTCTTGTGTTGCCTTTCACAGACCCATCTGGACAGGAAAGGAGGGGTTGGCCGAAAGATTTTTAGAAATTTTCTTTGAGCCGCTTCAGAAGCTGCTTTTTCTTATACACAAATGTGTTCCTTGGCATATGCAACCGCTCTGCGCCGGCACGTTCGGAAAGCCCGTCCGCAATGGCCATAAGGATCTCGTGGCTTTCCGGGTCGGATGCCTGAAGTTCTGTAAGCAGGCCGTTCAGGATCAGGGAGTCGATATCGATCTCCGTTGTCAGCCTGTTGTCCGCAAGAAAGCTGGTGCGGGAGACACCGTTTTCATAGGCGTTCTCCATCTCAGTGTCGATGGAGAGCTGCTGGGGAGCGTCCTTCGGGATACAGCGGAACTCACAGGTATCGCAAAGGCCGTCGCACTTGTAGCTCTTTTTATACGGGATGCAGCAGGCTCCGGCTCTCTGCTTTGCCTTGCGGGTAGTCCCTGCGAACCGCTCCCAGTCACGCTTCTGTTCCGGGGTGACCTCGATCCACTGCTTGAACGGACGGTAGTAAATGGTTGATGTGGTCTGATTTTCATTGGTTTTCATAAAAAAGTCCTCCGATTTTCGATTTCTCGAAACGGAGGACTCTGGGTGCTACCGCAAAAAGGGTGTAAGACCTAACCGCAGTCCTAACGGAGTTCTCCGTTTCGGATTGCAGCTAACCCGCTCAAAAGGCAGCTGTGATATTGAGTTGTGCCGCCGGATACCGTTGAGCCATCAGTGATCGGGTGATGCAGTACCAGGCAGTGAGCAGTTTTATGTCATGCTCAGGACAGATTGATTATCTTAGGTCTGCTTCGATGGAGTACAGTTCGTTGAAGACTTCAGGCAGGTCGCTTGGGCTAAGGTCCCAAGTGCCGTGTGCGCCGTAGCGTTCAAAGACAGATTTGACCACTTCCAATCCAAGCTGAGATTCAACTACAGCAGCACTATTTTCGATGTTTATAATCCAATTCCGCTGTTCGTTGTTTGTCATTATTTCTCCTTTCCGTCCTTAAGCGCTATCGGACTTGATTATTAGGCTTGAGCCGGATTCGAATCTCTGATTATAAGCATACTCGGAGTATGGTTCGCTGTCGTATCAATGAAAGATATACAGGAAAAGCAGTAAAACAGCGGTTTTTTCATCATCACCAAGTAGGAGATAGTGAAAAAACCGCCGTTTTTATATCTTTGGAAGATAGCGAAGTTTTTATAAAAAAGTAATGATAATTATTTATCTAATTTCGCTTGTAATTATCATTACTTCGTGCTATAATGGTATATGTCTAACTATGCGAAGGAGGAGGACATCGGTGACTACTAAGAAAAGCAAACAACCAATGGAACATTACAATATGTCTGACCTGCTGCGTGGGCAGGCATCGAAAATCATCACTGCCATATCGGAAAAAGACACAGCCGGTTTTGTATTGAAGAATGGTAAGCCATTAGCCGTGATTATTTCCAATGACCGATACGAAAGGCTACTGAAAGCTGGCATTGATATTACCGAAATATGACAGGAGGATTGCTGAAATGGCACGAACGAAAATAACTCAGGTAATGATGGATGACTCCACCCTGAATGTGAATAAAGAAGTTGACATGGTCTTTTCCATTGCCAACACCTTACGCGGTCCCTATAAGGCCGACAAATATAAAGATATCATCATTCCGATGATTATTATCAGACGCTTGGAGTGTGCCCTTGCTACGAAGGATGCAAGCGGGAAGACTCGCAAGCAGAAAGTCACCGAGGCTTTCAAGAAGAATCCGAAAACGCCCCAGCAAGTTTTGGAGCGTCTTGCCGGATACCCTTTTTACAATACATCCGACTTTGACCTTGCCGGGCTTTTGGATGAGGCTCCCGCTATCGTTGAGAATTTTCACTTCTATCTGGAGTCGTTCTCACCGAACATCAAGGATATGCTGATCACACGGCTGAAGTTCAAGGAAAAAATTACCGATCTTGATAAAAACAATCGCCTGCTTGGTGTGGTAAAGAAGTTCTCTGAATTGGACTTAAATCCCGAAACCATAGATGGTCACAAGATGGGCTATATGTTCGAGGAAATTATCCGCAGATTTTCTGAAAACGCAGAGGCAGGCGACCACTACACTCCGCGCGAGGTAATCCGCGCTCTTTCGAGCATTCTTCTTGCCGAGGGATGTGATGATGTGTTCAGCGAGGGCAAGGAAATCACCGTATTGGACATGGCGTGCGGCACAGGCGGGATGCTCTCCACTACGCACGATTTCATTAAGCGCATGAATCCCGATGCCACCATCCGTCTTTTTGGACAGGAAAATAACCCGGAGTCCTATGCCATTTGTCTTGCAGATATGCTTATCAAGGGACAGAAAGCTGACAACATCCGCTTTGCCGATACCATGAAAGAGGACTGCTTTGAGAAAACCTCCATGCGTTTCGTCATCGCAAATCCGCCCTTTGGTCTCTCCTGGGGAGGCAAGGATGCAGGTGACGGCGTAGAAAAAGCCGTCCGTGCCGAGGCAAAAAAAGGCACAAATGGCCGGTTTGGGGCGGGGCTTCCTGCTACCGGTGATATGCAGTTGCTGTTTATGCAGCACGCCATCGCAAAGATGAATCGTAAAAATGGACGTGCTGCCATTATATCGAACGGTTCTCCTCTGTTCTCCGGCAACACCACAAGCGGAGAAAGCCAGATCAGGCGCTTTATGTTGGAAAAAGATTTGATTGAAGCAATCATTGCTCTTCCGTCGCAGCTTTTCTACAACACGGATATTGGTATTTACGCCTTTATTTTGTCGAAGAACAAGCGGAAAGAACGTGTGAACAAGATACAGCTTATCAATGCCGTAGATATGTGGGAGCCACTGAAACGCTCCCTCGGCAAGAAGCGCCGTGAAATCTCTAAAGATCAAATCAATTTGATTACAGAGGTTTATGCAGCATTCGCTCCCGGCTCCAAGACGCTCTATAGCGAGAAGCGGAAGACTGATTGCAAAATAGAGTGCCGCATTTTTGATCGCGAGGAGTTTCTTTATAAAGAATGGGCTGTTTATCAACCTCTACAGCGGCGCGGTATTATCAATGCCGAATCTATCGAAGCACTACGTACCAGTGCATACTTTACTGCGAATTCTAATCTCTATAATGAAGCTGAACTGGCAGAATTGGAGGAGACAAATCCTCGCGATGCAAAGTCAGAGAAGAAATATCAGAAATATAAGCGTGGCAAAGTGTTTATTGATGCTGTTTTGGCTGCGCTGGAAACACACAAGTCGGACGAGGTTTATATGGATTTTGCTCTGTTCCAGGCTGCGGTCAAGGATATTATCAAAGATGTAGAGGGATACACAGATTCGCGTCTAAAAGGCATCGTTATGGAGATGAGCGTCATTGACAAGACTGCCGTGGTGCAAAAAGACCGCAAAGGAAACATTATTGTAGACCCAACTACAAAAGATACCGAAATCATCCGTTTGAATCAGAATGTGCAAGCCTATTTTGAAACGGAAGTTCTGCCTCATGTGCCGGATGCAATCTGGGCTTATGAGTTTGATCCTAAGAAAGCGGTCAGTGCACAGAACCGAGAACGGCTCGGAGCAGAGTTTCCATTCACTCGTTATTTCTATGAGTACAAGGCACCTGAATCCGCAGATGATCTTCTTACTCAGTTCGTGGATATCGAAAAGGAACTGAGCCGTAAGATTGCCGACCTTACAGGAGGTGCACAATGACCACAGAAATGAAAGACAGTGGAGTAAAGTGGATTGGTTCCGTCCCCGCTGATTGGGAAATAAACAAGATAAAATACATTGCCACTCTCAAAGGCCGCATCGGCTGGCAGGGTTTGACCTCTGATGAATATACGGACGAGGGCGCATACCTTATCACAGGCACGGATTTTGAAAATGGCGGTATCAATTGGGACTCCTGCGTCCATGTACCAATGCGGCGTTGGGAAGAAGCTCGTGATATTCAGATTGAGGACGGCGACCTGCTTATAACGAAAGATGGAACTATCGGTAAAGTTGCCATTGTCAGCGGATGTACTGCTCCGACGTCCCTTAACAGCGGTGTACTTCGCATTTCTACCATTGATGGATACGACCGCAGATTTTTATATTGGGTATTGCAGTCCGATGTGTTCTGGACATGGTTTGCGGATAAGAATGCCGGCAACAGCACCATTCAGCACCTGTACCAGGGAGACTTTGCTGAATTTAAGTACGCCATACCGCCAATTGACGAGCAGCGAGCTATAGCCGCTTTTCTCGACATGGAGTGTGCCAAGATTGACAGCATCATTGATGATTTGGAACGGCAGATTGAGGTGCTGCAAAAATTAAAGATATCCACAATAACCGAGACTGTCACCACCGGAGTTCATCCTGACAGAGAATTGAAAGATAGTGGAAACAAGTGGATTGGGAATATACCTAAAAGCTGGGATCTGAAGAGGATTTTATATTTGCTACAGATGCCAATAACGGACGGTCCTCATACTACGCCTGATATGTATGATGATGGTGTGCCGTTTGTATCGGCGGAGGCTGTGTCCTGCGGAAACGGGAAAATAGACTTTGAACATATCTGGGGGTATATTTCTGAAGCCTTCTATAAAGAATGCTGCAAAAAATACGTCCCGCAAATTGACGATATCTACATGATCAAGTCTGGTGCGACTACAGGTCGAGTGGCAATCGTTGATACAGATAAGCGTTTTACCATATGGTCCCCACTGGCAGTATTCAGATGTGATCCTGACATTATGTTTCCGAAGTATATGTTTTACAGTCTTCAAGCCGATTTTTTCCAAACTCAGGTTCAACTTGGCTGGACATATGGCACTCAACAAAACATCGGAATGAGGACATTGGAGCATCTGAAAATTTGTCTTCCGCCGATGGATGAGCAGCGAGAAATTGTTGCTTATTTGGACGAAAGAATAATGAGGATCGACCATCTTATCGATGGCAAAAAAAAGCAGCTATCTACAGCAACAAGCCATAAGGCATCTTTGATATATGAATATGCCACAGGCAAGAAACGAGTAAAGGAGGTCACAAGCTATGCCGATTAGAGCAGACCAGCTAAAAGAAAAAGAGGATTACCAGAAACTGATTCTGGAGCATCTGCGTGATGATGACGGCTACCGCATTCGGCCTGCCGAAAAGTTCTCTTCAGGTCTGGCAATGGATACGGAAATGCTCCTCGAATTCCTCGAAAGCACCCAGGCGGACACAATGGATAACCTCCGTGCAATTTATAAGGATCGTACCGAGGAGACTATTATCAATTATATCAATGCAGAAATTAACAAGCCAAGCCGTGGGCTGATTGATGTCATCAAGCATGGTGTAGAGTTTGACAGCGGCTACGAGCTGAAGCTGATGTACCGCAAGCCGGACAGCACAAAAAATCCCGTTGCAGTTGAAAACTACAACAGGAATATTTTCTCCGTTATGGAAGAGGTATATCACAAGTCCGATGAGCGCATTGACCTTGTGCTTTTCTTGAACGGCATCGCCATTTTTGCCGTGGAACTGAAATGCAATACCTCTGGACAGAATTACGAGGACGCCATCAAGCAGTACAAGAACGAGCGAGACTGCACCACTCGCTTGCTGAAGGAAAAGGTAGGCGTGTTTGCTGCGTTCGCTATGGATTTGAATGAGGTGTATTTCTGCACAAAGCTAATCGGCAAAGACTCCTTCTTCAATCCCTTTAACATGGGCTATGATTTTGGCAAAGGTAATCCTCACAACGAGCAGTCTGGCATCAACGTCTCCTATATGTGGGAGGACATCTGGACGAAAGAAAAGGTTCTCTTCTTAATCGAACGGTTCATTTACATCAAGACGAAGGAACGCAAAAACTCCGACACGGGCAAGGTGCGCCGTACAAAAGAACTGATATTCCCGCGCTTCCATCAACTCCGCGCTGTGGAAAAGGTCATGAACGACGTCATTCTCAATCACTCGTCCTGCAACTATCTAATTGAGCATTCCGCAGGCAGCGGCAAGACCGAAACGATCTCCTGGCTTGCTCACATCCTGTCCACGGTGCATGATGCCGAGAATAACACGGTGTTTGATACTGTATTGGTCATCACCGACCGCATCGTTGTCGATCGTCAGCTGCAGGAAGCCATCATGGGCATGGAGCATAAAAGCGGCCAGGTTAAGGTCATGGATGACAAGTGCGATTCCAACGACCTGGCGATTGCCTTACGTGGCAACACGAAGATTATTGTCACAACAATCCATAAGTTTTATTACATCCTTGATAGTAAGCTGCTTACCAATCTAAAGGATAAGACCTTCGCCGTCCTGATTGATGAGGCGCATTCTTCCACCGAGGGAACCTTCATGCAGTCTGTCACTACGGTACTGACAAACGAGGATACCGATGAGGAGAAAACCGAGGAAGACAAGATGCGAGAGGAAATCAAAAAGAGCGGTAAACAACCGAATGTTTCTATGATTGCCTTTACCGCAACTCCCAAGCCTGATACGATTCAACTTTTTGGAACGCTAAACGCCGAGGGCAAAAAAGAATCCTTCGATCTGTACTCTATGAAACAGGCTATCGAGGAGGGCTATATTCTTAATGTCCTCGACAACTATGTGACTTGGAAAACGTACTGCCATATCAACAAGGCAATCGAGGATGACCCGGAACTGAAAACCATAGCAGCCAAGAGAAAAATGGCGCGATTCATTGACCTACACACTACGAACATTGCTCAAAAAGTTGAGATTATTGTAGAACATTTCCGTGCAAATGTGGCCCATCTGCTCGGCGGATCTGCCAAGGCAATGGTGGTGACATCCTCCATTCAGGCAGCTGTTGAATATAAACAGGCTTTTGTAAAGTATATTCGTGACCACGGATACACAGATATCAAGGCTCTTGTTGCTTTCTCCGGCAAGGTTAAAATCAAAGGCGTAGAATATTCTGAATACGGCATGAACCAGATTAAGGAAGAAGAATTACGATATGAATTTGATCGAAGCTGTTATCAGGTGTTGATTGTAGCCAATAAGTATCAGACGGGTTTTGACCAGCCAAAACTGGTGGCGATGTATGTAGATAAGAAGCTGAAAGGCGTGGCTGCCGTGCAGACACTCTCCCGCTTGAACCGCATCTACCCGCCGTATGACAAGACCACTTTTGTTCTGGATTTCAAGAACGATTATGATGATATCAAGAAGGCGTTTGCTCCGTATTATAAGGACACCATCCTCTTTGAAACCATTTCACCGTCAGACATACGTGATCTCGACCGAGAGTTGGATACCTACGATTTCCTTGATGTGGATGATATTGACGAATTTAACGGTTATCTGTATCAGCAAAAGAGGTCAACAAGGGATAAGGAACGGATGTGGAATCTGCTTGACGCGGCAGTAAAGAAGGTTGAGAAGAAATCAGAAACCGACCAGGAGGCTATCGTTAAAACGATTCGCCGCTTCCTTAAGGGCTACTGCTTTCTCATTCAGGCTACGGCATATGAACATCTCGAACTGCACAAGCGGTACAATTTCCTGAGTTATCTCATCAAGGAGATCAATGTTGGCGGCGGCGGAAATAACTTCGATATCGCCGACAAGATCACAGTCAGCGAATTTCGCCAGGAGCAGACCGGCGAACACAAGAAACCTGAAATCGAGGCACAGCCGGAAGTAAAAATCAAGAAGCCGAAGCCTGCAAGCGTAGAGGAGGAACAGAAAAAGCGTCTTTCCCAGATCATTGACGAGGTAAATGCGCTCTACGATAAAAAGTACGGTACGGACTTCGCCACGAAATCTGCCATGCAGATAAGAGACCTGCTCCTTCAGAATCCTGAATTTAAGGAGCGTCTTACCAAGAGCGCAAAGAATAACTCTCTTGATGATTTCAAGTTTACATATGACGATTGCATCCAAGATGCTCTCGTGGAAGGCTATGACCAGAATGCAGATTTTTACACTCTGCTTCTGAACAATGAAGAAGTCCGTGCGCGGATCGCAAGCGTATTCATGAGTGAGATTTATCGTATTCTGCGCGGAGAAGATAAATAGGAGGAGTATCACCCATGCAGAATGATAGAAATCCCTTCATGCCTTTTGTCGAGGACTTCGAGGCTGAAGCAGAAGCCTTTCTGCGGAAATATTGCAAAGAAGTCCTCGATAGCCCACAGGCTACACCAATAAGAGAGATCGCCCTGAAACAGATGAGCCTTGACATCGTGGATACTGAGAGCTTATCTCCCGATGACAGCATTCAGGGAGCAATTGCGTTTACTGCTGGGATTATCGAGGTTTATGACTGGTCATCCGAAGAATACATCGGCTATGAGGTAACGCAGCCTACAGTTTTTCTTGACTCTGACATTCTCAATCCCGGACGGGCAAATAACACGCTGGCGCACGAGTGCTACCATTGGTACAAGCACAGAGCATATTTCCGCTATCAAAACACACATAATCTCGGCTCTGAATTTGCCTTTCGCTGCCTGACCGCAGGACAGCGTGACCGAAACGAACAATGGTCGGATATTGAGAAGATGGAGTGGCAGGCGCGTACTATTGCACCGAAGATTCTGATGCCCCGATGCACTGTGAGGATGCTGCTCTCCAATCATTTCGGAGACGGGCAAGACAGAGATATCCAGCCATCCGCACTGAAAGTCGTAGTCGAAGAGATCGCCGAAACTTACAAGGTGTCCAGACAGTCGGCAGCAATCCGTGTGTCCGAGCTGGGATACCCAGAGGCAGTCGAATTATACGATAGCGAGGCGGTAGTCATAGACCGTCGGCATCGCAGAGGCTCCACAGCTGCGAAATCTCACCAGCAGCCGATTGACGAGATTTCAGCATTTCGGCTCTACATGAGCAACGAATTTCTGAAAGCCACGCTCGACACAGGTGCTTTCTGTTATGCGGAAGGGTACTTTGTCCTGCGAGACGAGAAATATGTGTTGCCCGGAGAGGATGCTCTTTACCTGACCGAATACGCAAGACACCATCTGTCCGAGTGTACGCTCGATTTCTCTTATAAGCTGGTTTGCAGCCGAACAAGCGCCTGTGATGTTCAGTATATGTTCCGCGCTGATACGGAATTCAAAAAGCTTCCGTCTTTTGATTCCAACACGCAGAACATGGACGAGTACAACAAGGCTCTTGCAAAAGCTCTGGAAGATGCAGCAACGGAATTTCATGAGCAACTAAAACGCAACAAGTTAGTTAACGAAACCACATCACAGCGGATGTGCAAGTATATGAATGCGGCTCATTGGAACACCAGTATTTTTCAAAGCAGAACTCTTCTTGCACCGATGGATTACACGCGAGTCTATCAAAATCATAAATTTAAAGTCCCGGCCTATACGGCGATGGCAGTTGGTCTTGAATTGACTTTACATGAAACAGAAGAGGCTCTGCGATTATCCGGATTAGGATACGACAACAGCAATGATACAGATTATGCCTATATGTACATTCTTTCGGCTTTTCACGGTTGCCCGATTGATGAGTGTAATGTAATCCTGGAGAAATTAAATGTAAAGCCGCTTGGAACAAAATCTAAAAAATAACCTGAGTATCCATATTATGCAATTTTATGGATTAAGGAGGAAGCATTATGCCAAGGAGTAAAACTATAAAACTATTTTTGATGGATGGAGAGCCAAGCGGAAGGATTAAATGCTCCTTGGCCAATTGGACCGGGATTGCATATAAGATCCCTCGCACTGCATTGGACAAGTGCAAAGGTTTGGATATTCTCAAACAGAGTGGTGTGTATTTTCTGTTTGGAACTGATAAGGCAGATAATGCCGTGGTGTACATAGGCCAGGCCGGGGTTCGTAAAAATGGCAA
>ULVW01125383.1_pt1 | contig 9963 bp, 9 predicted proteins | sample 1959801 | NCBI WGS metagenome assembly ULVW01 (sample SAMEA4835796, study PRJEB28245) | human gut metagenome | biome: gut microbiome; material: fecal sample | place: Denmark | collected 2008
CACCGCAATATATGTATCGGTATTAGCGTAAAGGCGCCACTAAAAATGTGTTTGCCTGACGGCAAAGATTTAATAACACCTCATCCGTCACCAAAGGTGACACCTTCCCCTCAAGCTACGCAGGGGAAGGCAAGCGCCGCCAATGAATAATGAATGATGAATAATTAATAGTGAATAGTGAACAGGCGCGGTGGGGGTGCAGGCAAAAACTTTTGTAAAAAATGATAAAACGCAAAAAAAGTGCTTGACAAATGGTTGAAACGGCGCTACTATGCCCACGTCAAAACAAACTGACAATTTCGAGGAAAGGCAGAAAGCATCGATGAAGAAGCTGAGCAACGCAATGATGATGATGTACATGTGCATGTGCCGCATGTGCATGTTTCGTCGCGCTCACTTCGGTCAGAAACTTTCTGAAACCTGTTTAACGGCTTAAAGCCGAACCTCTTCGGATAGCAAACAGCGGAAGGTCGATGACCTCCCGCTGTTTTTTGTTTATCCGCCGATTTCGATTTGAAAGGAGATGTGCCGTATGAAATGGCAGGTCATGCGAATGTGTCCCCGGGACACAGAGGATATTAATTACTGACAGACGACACGGCCCATTAAATTTTAAAACTTTTAAGGAGAAAACGAAAATGAAGAAGTTCACCAAGATAATCGCACTTGCACTCGCGGTAGTGCTCGCATTCAGCCTCGCGGCATGCTCCGGCTCCAATAACGGCGGCGACAACGCCTCCGACAAGGTCATCAAGATCGCAGTTCCCAACGACACCACCAACGAAGCCCGCGCACTGCTCCTCCTCCAGGAGGCCGGCATCATCAAGCTCAAGGACGGCGCAGGCATCACCGCAACCAAGAACGACATCGCAGAGAACCCGTACAATGTTGAGATCGTTGAGGCCGAAGCCGCAGCAATCCCCCAGCTTCTGCCCGACGTTGACTACGCAGTCATCAACAGCAACTATGCAATAAACGCAGGCCTCAACCCCGTTAAGGACTCCCTGTTCAAGGAAGGCTCCTCCTCGGCATACGGCAACATCCTCGCAGTCAAGGAAGGCAACGAAAACACCGACGCAGTCAAGGCACTCAAAGCAGCTCTCGAAAGCAAGCAGGTAGCAGACTTCATCAGCGAGAAGTACAACGGCAGCGTAGTTTCCACCGTAGACAACCTCACCGACGGCTTCGACAGCAGCGTTGACTACGCAGCTCTCGCAGGCACCACCATCTCCGTTGCAGCATCCCCCACTCCGCACGCAGAGATCCTTGAGATCGCAAAGCAGATCCTCGCAGAGAAGGACATCACCCTCGACATCCAGACCTACAACGATTACGTCGTTCCCAACAACGTCGTTGAAGACGGCACCGTTCTGGCAAACTACTTCCAGCACACTCCCTACCTCGATGACTTCAATGCCGAGCAGGGCACCCACATCGTCTCCGTGGCATCCATCCACGTTGAGCCCATGGGTCTGTACGGCGGCACCCAGACCACTCTGGACGCAGTCTCCGGCAAGTAATTAATATTAAATAGCAGCCGGCAGGGTCAAGCTCCCTGTCGGCTACATCAGAGAGAGGGAAACGACAGTGATCGAACTAAAAAACGTCAGCAAGACCTTTGACTCCGGAACCGGCGAGGTTGACGCGCTCAAAAACGTCACGCTCACCATAAACGACGGAGACATATACGGAATAATAGGCATGTCCGGCGCAGGAAAGAGCACGCTCGTGCGATGCATAAACCTGCTCGAAAAGCCCTCGAGCGGCGAGATAATCGTAAACGGCGAGAGGCTTGACACAATGAGCCCGGCTCAGCTTCGCGCGGCAAGACGCAACATAACGATGATCTTCCAGCACTTCAATCTGCTCATGCAGCGCACATGCCTGAAGAATATCTGCTTCCCGATGGAGCTTGCAGGCGTCAAAAAGGCCGAGGCCGAAAAGCGCGCAAGAGAGCTTCTTGAGCTTGTCGGTCTTCCCGACAAGGCAAACGCTTATCCCGCTCAGCTCTCCGGCGGCCAGCAGCAGCGCATAGCAATAGCCCGCGCGCTCGCCACCGACCCCAAGGTCTTGCTGTGCGACGAGGCCACCAGCGCCCTCGATCCGAAAACGACACGTCAGATCCTCGAACTGATAAAGGACATAAACCGGAAGCTCGGCATAACGGTCGTCATCATCACCCACCAGATGAGCGTTGTCAAAGAGGTGTGCAACCACGTTGCCATCCTCGATGACGGCGAGGTCGCCGAGGAGGGTCTTGTCGCTGCGGTGTTCGCCGCGCCCAAGTCCCCTGCCGGACGCAGGCTCGTGTTCCCCGGCGGAGTTGACGAAATGGTCTCCGACCCCAAAACCGAGCGCCGCGTAAGGCTCATTTTCCGCGACAGTCAGACCACGGCTATCCCCCTTGTCGCGCGCCTTGCATCCGAGGAGAACATCTTCTGCAACATCATTTCCGCATCGACGCAGAAGCTCTCCGAGGAGGTCTACGGCAGCCTGCTGATAGGCATTCCCAGCGCCCATTTTGACAGAGCGCTGAAATTCATTTCATCCGTTGCAAACGTCACGGCAGAGGAGGTGGACGGCAATGTACAGTAATCTGTTTTCCGAAAAGTCCGTTCAGGACCTTATCTCGATACTGCCCAGCCTGCCGACCGCTCTGTGGGAGACGTTTTACGTCACCGTTCTGAGCACCGCGCTTTCCCTCGTGATCGGACTTCCGCTCGGCGTTCTGCTCGTCACCGGCGAAAAGGACGGCGTTCTGCCGCTGCCGGGCTGGCTGATGCACCTGCTGAACATCATAATAAACCTTCTGCGCTCGATCCCCTTCCTTATATTAATGATCATGGTTCTTCCTCTCTCCAGAGCGCTCATAGGCACCGCCGTCGGCACGACGGCGACGATCGTTCCGCTGGTCGCCGCGGCATTCCCCTTCGTCGCGCGCCTTGTTGAAAGCAGTCTGCGCGAGCTTGACGGCAACATCATCGAGGCCGCACAGAGCATGGGCGCATCGCCCTTCCAGATAATCTGCAAGGTCATGATCCCCGAAAGTGTCCCCTCGCTTATCCAGAACGTCACCATCGCACTGACGACCATCCTCAGCTACTCGGCAATGAGCGGCATCATCGGCGGCGGCGGACTCGGCAAGATCGCCATCGACTACGGCTACTATCGCTACAAGTACCTCATCATGGTCGTTGCGGTTATCATCCTCATCCTGCTCGTCCAGTTCTTCCAGAGCCTCGGAACATATCTGGCAAAGAAGAGCGACAAGCGGCTTAAATAAAAATTCTCTCTTATTTTATATTATATTATTGTATAATGAACAGTCCTTTCGGGACTGTTCATTTTTTAGGCAAATCGCGCCTAATGCTTGATTTTAGGACTGATAACTGATATTGTCTATGTTAAATAAAGTTACTTTATTGTAAGTTTAGTTTGAGTAAAAGTCGATGCAAGGGTGGTTATATGAAGAATACGTTCAAAATATTCTTTTCCGACATTAAAAGCCTCTCCAGGCACTTCTTTGCAGTCCTCGTCGTGATCGCCATAATGATCATACCGGCACTGTATGCGTGGGTAAACATCTACGCAAACTCCGATCCTTACGGAAACACGGGCAACATAAGCGTTGCCGTCGCTTCCGACGATCAGGGCTATGAAGGCCAAAACATGGGTGAGAGCGTACTCGAAGGCCTGAAGGACAACAAGTCGATAAACTGGGTGTTTACCGGCAGCACCGATAAGGCCATCAAGGGTGTTGAAAGCGGCAAATATTACGCCGCCATCGTCATAGGCGAAAATTTCAGCCGCAACATGTATGATCTCAAAAGCGCGCTGACCGACAACGAAAGCACCGTTACATATTACAAAAACGCGAAAACGAACGCCATAGCGGTGAAGATCACCGACACGGCGGCCGAAACGGTTCAGAATAACGTTAAGGTGCAGTACCTCAAGGTGCTGTTCCAGACCGTTTTCACCAAGGGTCAGGAGCTTGGCGAGGACATTGACGAGGAGCAGGCGGTAAACGCCGTTATCGCACAGCTTACCGACCTGAGCAAGAGCCTGCGCCATTACAGCGACTCGGTCGGCCGCTTCGTCAGCGACAGCTCGTCGATATCCTATGTTCTCTCGGGCATTGGCAGCAGCACGGCAAACGCCTCGGCGGCGCTCTCCGGCAGTCAGGCAACGCTAAATTCCGCGCAGGCGGCAGTTAGCAATGCGCAGACCTCGATAGATCAGCTCGCCAACGGACTTGACGGCAAGCTCGCAGAGCTTGAGGCTGATCTTGACGCGGTAACGGACGCATTGAACAAGCTTGCCTCCAGCGAGGTCATAAACGGCAGCATCGAGCTGCACAATCAGATGGTCGATAACGCGAAAAACGCGGCGGCCAAGCTCCAGACACATCTTGAAGCGCTGCGCGCCATCCTTCCGGAAAACAGCGCGCTGAGCGGAACGGCATACGTTGCCAACACCCTCGACGCGCTCATCGAGCGCACAAAGCAGATGCAAAACCAGCTCGACCTGCTTTATAACGACGCAAGCTTCGTCGAGGACGCGGCGAACATCACCGGCGCGTGCGCCGACACGGTGTCGCTCATGCGCTCGATGATAACAAATCAGCTTAAAACCGGCATCGACATGATGCTCACGAACCTCTCAAGCACGCTGAGCATGATGAGCCCACTCATCTCGAGCCTCGGCATCACGCTTGACGATATCGCGCCCGTCGTCGAGTCGGCAGGCGATACGCTTTCGTATGTCTCCTCGGCAATGACAAGACTCCAGTCGCTTATGAACCGCGTTGCGGATGCCTGCGACGATCTTCTTGTCAAGATAAACGAGGGTACGGCCGACGAAAGGCTCCAGACGCTCATAACCGTTCTCAACGGCAATGCGGAAAAATACGCGGAATTCCTCTCCTCGCCGGTGAGCGTGACGGAGGAGACCATCTATCCCGTCGCAAGCTACGGCGACGCAATGACGCCGTTCTATTCCGCGCTGGCCATCTGGGTCGGCGGCGTTATCCTCACCGCGATACTCAAGGTCGAGGCCGAGCCTAAGGGTCTGCGCAACGTGACCGAAGGGCAGAAGTACTGGGGCAAGTTCCTCCTGTTCTTCGTCCTCGGGCAGATACAGACGGCAGTCATCGTTTTGGGCGATATATATCTGCTCGGCTGCCAGTGTCAGGAGCCGGTCATGTTCTGGGTGGCGTCGGCAATAACGAGCTTTGCCTTTACGGCGGTGATCTATTCGCTGGCGCTGGCGTTCGGCGATATCGGCAAGGCGATCGTAATCGTCATCGTCGTCATGCAGGTCGCCGGCTCCTCCGGCTCCTACCCGATCGAGATCCTGCCGGATATATTCAGCAAGATCTATCTCTTCTTCCCCTTCCCCTACGCCATAAACGCAATGCGCGAGGCGATATGCGGCATGTATCAATGGGACTACTGGATCTATCTCGGCGAGCTTATGATATTCGCCGTCGGCGGCATACTCATCGGCCTTGTGCTGAGAAAGCCGTTTATAAAACTCAACCGCTTCGTCGAGCACGAAGTGGAGAAATCGGGGGTGCTGTGATATGGCAAAGAAACTCAATGTCCGCGTCCGCGAAAACAGCACCGATGTGCTTTACGGCAAGCTGCTTATGTACGCCGAGCAGGTGCATCAGGGCAACAAGCGCCGCATAAGGCACGGCCTTGTGAGCCTTATAGTGATCCCGATCGTTCTCATAGTTGTTCTTCTTCTGACAGAAAGCTCGCGCATAGTGTTCCTGCTTATCTGGATCGCGTGTATGTTCGTAGTTGCGGCATTTTTGCTGTACGTCGCTTATTCCGACTGGATGCTGCAAACCACGATAAATGAGTTGTCGCGCGATGAGCTGGGCGAGCTGGACAGCCTCATAACCGTCAAGCAGCCGCACAGCCTCAAGCTGCTGAAAAAGCTTGAAGAGGAGGTGACGAAGTGAAAAATATCCTGACTATATGCAGAAACGACCTGCGCAGAATATCTTCAAACGTCGTCGCCATAGTCCTCGTCCTCGGTCTTGCCGTTGTTCCGTGCCTGTATGCATGGTTCAACATCTTCTCAAACTGGGATCCCTACGGTCCGGACGCTACCTCTCGCATAAAGGTTGCCGTCGCATCGGAGGACGCCGGCGCCTCGGTGCTTGGACTTAAAATAAACATCGGCTCGCAGGTCATATCGGCGCTCGAGGCAAACGACACCATCGGCTGGCAGTTTGTTGACACAAAGCAGGAAGCGCTTGACCTTGTTTACAGCGGCGACTGCTACGCGGCCCTCGTCGTTCCCGATGATTTCACCGCAAACGTCACAAGCTTTTTAAGCGGAGACATCACCAATCCCGATATCATTTTCTATCAGAACGACAAGAAAAACGCCATCGCGCCGAAGATAACCGGCAAGGCAAAGACTGCCGTTCAGGAGCAGGTAAACGCCACCTTCGTTCAGACGATATCCGACGATATCGCGTCGCTGATCTCCGTTGCCAACGCAAACGGCATCTCGGCCGAGGATCTTCTCAACGATCTGAGCGAGGACATAAACGACCTGAGCACCAAGCTTTCCGACTGCTGCGCGGCTCTGAGCGCGGCAAACGGGCTGACAAACTCCGCGCGAAACCTTATAAACGTTTCGGTGAAGCTGTGCAACAGCACCTCGGCAAGCCTTGAGCAGTCAAAGGCTCTGCTGGACAAAACCGGCGACGACGCGGCAACGATAAATAACCGCATCGACACAACGGTGCAGAGCGTGACCACCGCGCTCGCGCAGGCAGACTCCAACCTCGCTGCCATTCAGGCAAGCCTCGAGGACGCTTTTTCCGACATAAACCGCTATAACGACTACGTTTCCACCGGCCTTGCGGCTGACGTCGCCATGCTCGATGCGTTCAGCACCAATTGCAGCGATATGGCGCAGTCGTTCACGTCCATCGGCTTTGACGCCGCGGCAGCCCAGATGAACGCGCTTGCCGCAAAGCTCAAAGCCCTCAGCTCCGCTCTGTCGAGCCTCAAGGAGGCAAACGACGACAGCTGGGCCGGCATCCGCGAGCAGCAGGCCGCGCTCATCGACCAGATCACCTCCGCACGCGAGACGATCAGCAATCTCTCGGCAAGCGTCAGCGGCGAGCTTTCGCCGAAGCTGCACGAGGCGCTGAACAAGGCTCAGGGCGCATCATCGTCCGTCAGCTCCGTTCTCGGCAAGCTGCAAAGCTCAACGAGCGCGCTCAGCGGAACGCTCAACTCCTACCTCGGCTCCATCGGAACGATGCAGACCGGCTTTGTTGACACGCAGAAGGCCATCGAGGGCGCGCAGGCCGAGCTTAAGGTCATCTCCGAGTTCGTATCCGCCCTTGCAGGCAGCAACCTGCTCGCCGAGGTCTCGGATACGCTCGAGAGCGAGGGCGACCTTGTCGGCAACTATCTCGCCTCGCCCATAAAGATGGACACCGTCGTTAAATTCGACATCAAAACCTACGGCTCGGCAATGGCTCCGTTCTACACCGTTCTTGCCCAGTGGGTCGGCGCGCTTCTGAGCGCCGTGTTCCTCAAGGTCAAGATCCGCAAGGAGCATGAGCCTGCAAACCTGCGTCTGCACGAAAGATTTTTCGGCAGATACGGTCTGTTCTTCCTCGTAGCCATCGGTCAGGCGATCATAGTCTCGCTCGGCGATCTGTTCTATGTCCAGATCCAGTGCGTTGCACCGTGGCGGTTTATACTCGCGTCCGTGGTGACGGGACTTTGCTTCTCACTCATAAACTACGCGCTTGTTTTTGCGCTTGATAACATAGGCATGGCGATCTCCGTTATCGTTATGGTCTTGCAGGTCGGCGGCTCCGGCGGAACGTACCCCGTCGAGGTGCTGCCGGAGATATTCCGCAAGATGTATGACTTCATGCCGTTTAAATATGCAATGAACGCAATGCGCGAGACCATCGGAGGAATGTACGGCGATGTGTATCTGCACAACATTGTAGTCCTCCTGTGTATATGCGTCGGTTCGATCATTCTCGGACTTGCGCTGTACTATCCCTGCCTTGGTCTGAACCGCTTAATTGAATCAAGTAAAAGAAAGAGTGAGATTATGCTATGATCATCGATTTCAAAGCGCATGTTATGCCCGGCATGGACAAAACCTGCAAAAACCGGATCGACACTATTCGCCGCCTTATGGCGGCGAAGGATGCCGGGGTCGATCTGATCGTCGCCGCGCCCGTTTACGATCCCGACGAGTGCAGTGTCGAGGAATTTCTTGATCGCCGCCGCCAGAGCGAGGATATCCTCGGCAGCCTCATGAACGATGAGCTTCCCGAAGTCATGACGGCAGCGATGGTCAAGTTCAGTCCCAAGCTTCTGACAGCCGACGAGCTGGATAAGCTCTGCTTCGGCGACAGGTGCTTTATCCTGAACATGAGGGACACAACATGGGATGACACCACCGAGGCCGTGCTGCGCAGGCTCACGGGAAGGCTGTGCATGAACGTCATCCTTGCCGACGCGAGCGAGGATGTGCTCAAAAACAGCGATAAGCTCCAGCAGCTCGGCGTCCACGTCATGCTCGATCTCGAGGAGATCCACCACAAAAAACAGATCCGCGCCTATCTTCCGCTGATCGGAAGCGGCCTTATCTGCGCCATCGGCAGCGACTGGGGTTCGGAGGCGCCCTATCGTTTCCTGCGCAAGACCAAAAGGCGTATGGACGAAGCGTTTGACACCGTTATGGCAGCGTCCGCGCACCTGCTCGGCAGATAACGCGCAGCACACAAAGAAATAGAGACGATTTAACCCCCGGCGGATCCCGCCGGGGGTTAAATCATGTGTGGGTGTGTGATGCGGTTTATCCGCGGCGGTCAGGGTAAAAGAAAATCCCGAAGCTCAAAAGCTTCGGGATCAACTATGGCGGACGATACAAGACTCGAACTTGCGGAGGCCTGTCGCTTTGCGCCCGGCATCCGCCGCCTGTTCCGCTTGAGCAGGCTCAAGCTCGAATTTGGTCACAAGCTTCGAGTCCTTCTGCCTTAAGAAAAAAAGAAAGCCTACAGCTCAATAGAACTGTAGGCTTTTTGGTGGACGATACAAGACTCGAACTTGTGACCTCCCGCACGTCAAGCGGATGCGCTACCAGCTGCGCCAATCGTCCGTTTATCGGCAACGGTTATTCTACCCGATGCCGATGGATTTGTCAATACCTTTTTTTAATTTCTCACATATACCGTGCATTCGGCGGTTTTTCCGTAGCACGAGAGGACGACCTTCATCGTTCCTGCGCTTACGCCCGTCACGGTACACGTGCCGTTTTCGTTGGTTGTCACTGTTGCAACGTTCGGGTCGGTCGATGACCACTGATACTCGGCAGTGACCGTCATCGGGAAGTGCGAGCCTGTGAGCGTTATCGACTGGCCGGCCTGGATGGCAAACTCCGTGCAGGGATTTGCGTAGGGGCTGCTCATCGTGACCGAGGTTATCTCCGGCGTGGGCGTCGGAGTCGGGGTCGGAGTCGGGGTCGGAGTCGGCGCGGCAGAGACATCTGCCGGAGGCGTCGGCATGACCGGAGCATTGGGATTGTCCGCATTATCGAGGCTCACGGTTATCATGACTATGAGCGCTGCTATGATGGCTACGATGAGTATCGCGCCGAAAATAAACTGCCATTTGCGATTATCGCCCGCTCTTTTGTTCGCGGCCGTACCTTTGACGGCGCTGGGCGTTGTGCCGGGAGCGCGGCGGCTGTTCTGGACTCTGCGAGTGCTGCACTTGGGGCAGCGGCGGCGCATTGCGGAATACTTCTCTCCGCAGCGGCGGCAGGTCACCTGAGGAATCAATGCCATATATGCTCCTCCTTATTGCTTGATATCTTAAATATAATACAATATTATAGCTTTCTCGTCAAGTATTGCACCCTGCCATGCGGCGGCGGATATACTCTGCGACGTCGGCGGCG
>ULVW01009071.1_pt1 | contig 9946 bp, 9 predicted proteins | sample 1959801 | NCBI WGS metagenome assembly ULVW01 (sample SAMEA4835796, study PRJEB28245) | human gut metagenome | biome: gut microbiome; material: fecal sample | place: Denmark | collected 2008
GGCTGCTTGGCGGGCTGCGCCTCTGCCTCGTCGCCGTGGAACTTCTCTATCATCTTGTCGGACAGAGACTTAGCAAGATCAACGGACATAACCGACATGAACTCACTGTTCATAACGCCGTCAACTGACAGGTTGAACGTAACTGCAACTATGGTCTCATCGGGATCAAGCTCTGCAAGCTGGCAGAAGTTGGTCTGCTCGATAAGGTACGGGGTCGGCGTGGAGATGTCGACCGAAATTCCGAGCAGATCGGAAAGCGCTGTTGCAGATGCTCCCATCATCTGGTTCATGACCTCGGAAACTGCGCTTATGTTCATCTCATCGAACTCAAAATCAGGAGAAACTACCAGCGGGTTGCCCATGAGCTGATTAAGAATAAGCTGAACATCGTCCTGCTTGAGGACCATCATGTTCTGACCGGAAATACCGGAAACATAGACGATCTTAACGCAGATAGCAGGCTCCAGACGGTCGTAATTCAGGTCGGCTGCCTTGACCACGCTCACCTGCGGTGTGGTGATCCAGACTTTTGCGTTGAGAAGCTCAGAAACAGCGGTCGCAGCGGAACCCATGCTTATGTTGAGTATTTCGCCGACGGCGTCTATTTCATATGAGCTGAATTCAACGTTTGCATCCTTTTCATTAGCCATTGGACATTTTACCTCAATTCTCTATAAAATTATCTATCATTATTGCCTTTTTGTTATTGTAGGTTCCAAGCTTTCCGGTGCACCAGTGCTTGCTTCCGACCTTCACGTCAACATCGCTTGTGATGCTCTTTCCAAGCGGGATAACGTCGTTCACCTGGAGCGTAAGCACCTCGTAGAGGTCAAGGTTGATCTCGCCGAGGACTGCGGTGATTTTGAGGTCGGTATCGCTGATACCGGTCATGATAGTGTCGCGGCGCTCTGCCTCGCGGTTAGCGTCGAGCTTTCTTCTGGAAACATTGTAGCGGGAAATGAACTTGTTCATTATCTCGTCCAGATTTATCGCAGGAATGCACACCGAGATTATCGACTTGGAGCCGTTTATCTCCACCTCGAGGGCTACGATTATTACCGTATCCTCGTGGCCTATGGTCTGCACAACCCTGGAATTCGTTTCGATGCCGATTAGCTTCGGCTCAAGGTCGATATGGCTGGCCCACGGCTCGTAGAGGAGATTCGCCATCGAATTCATGACGTCATTCATAATGGTGATCTCTATTTCAGTGAAATCGCGGTTGACATCGCGGTATTCACCTCTGCCGCCGAGCAGTCTGTCTATCATCGTAAAGGTTATCGTGTTGGATATCTGAATGATAACGTTGGTCTCGCTGACCTCCTCGTTCTTGATACCCATGTCCACCATGCCCATCAGGACGTAATCCGGAAGCGCGTTGTTGAACTCGCTGTACCTCTGCTCCTCGATGTTCACCAGCGAAACGCGGCAGTACAGTCTGAGCAGACCTGTGAGGTACGACGAGAGAAGTCTCGCATAGTTCTCGAATATACCGTCGAGAACCTTGATCTGTTCCTTTGTGAACTTCTTAGGAGCGCGGAAGTCGTACTCCTTGACCTTTTCTTCCTCTTTCTGCGTCACCTCCGGAACTGCGCCGGCAGCGACGTTTTTAAGCATTTCATCTATCTGCGCCTGCGTCAGGACGTCAGCCATCTGTATCCCCCCATTACTTTACCAGCGCCCACTGCGTCTGGTTTCCCATTGGATCAGCTATTGCTGTCAGCCTCGGTGGTTATCATGAACGTATCGTAGTCACCGGGGATCACCGGTCCTACCGCTGTCGAAGTGCTGCTGTGATCCGGATACTTCTGGTCGAGGGAATCAATGATCGACTGAGCGTAATCGTTCGGCACCTTGGCGGTATCGCCGCTGTTGTCGCCGTCCGGGTCGAAGTCGTCGAGCTTGATGCCATAGTCATACAGCAGGATATCCTTTATAACCTCGGGATCCGTTGTATCTATGTCTGCCTTTAAAAGCACCATTTCAACGCGTCGGTTCTTCGCCATACCCTCTGCGGTATCGTTATCGGCGATAGGCTCCGCGTAGCCGCTGCCCTTCGCACGGAACTGCTCCGTATCAAGCACCTTGCGGAAATCCATGTATTTAATAACACTTACGGCACGACCCGCCGACAGATCCCAGTCGTTCACCTCGGATATTGCCTTTGCGGTGTGTCCGTTGATGGTGCAGGTCTTTATCGCGGCCTTCATTGCCTTGATGCCGGGGCTTATTCCGTCAAGCAGATCCTTTCCCTGCTGCGTCAGCACTGCGCTGTTTGGTTCGAAGAACACGTTGTTGTCGAACCTTATATTAAGGTGAGCCGCTCCGTTCTCAACTGAAACGGACTGCTCAAGATTATTGTCGGAAACATACTGCGAAATGTACTGGTATAACTGATCAAAGGTCTGCGGAAGATTTCCCTGACCGCCGTTGCTGTCCGGCTTCTCGCTGACGGTACCCTCGCCGTCCTCCGGAACTGGGTTCGGAGAATCCACATACTCATTCAGGTATTTGCCGTGGGACGTAAACGCCTGATATATGTACTGGAACTTCTGTTCGTCCTGTGATGACGAAGCATAAAGCAGAACGAAGAACGTCAGCAGCAGCGTTACCATGTCGCCGTAAGTCGACAGCCAGTCGTTACTATGGTCTTCCTTTGCCTTTTTCTCGAGCTTTGCCACTGCTGTCCCTCCCTTACATTCAGATATAACTCACATGAGCATCAAATGCAAAAATTATACTGCAGGACATCACACCCCTGCCATTATATTATTGTAGCATAAATCCGCTCAAAATGCAAATACTTTTTTACTTTTTTTCTGCAAAAATTGTAATTTTTCTGATAAAGCGGTAAATTAACCGCCAGCCTTGTCTGAACGCTTCTTGCTTGCAGGAAGCATGAACTCAAGTTTTTCCTGGATATAACGCGGGTTTGAGCCGTCCGCAATGGCAAGGACGCCCTCCTCGATGATCTGCATGCACAGCAGCTCGTCGTTGTGGGCATTTTGAAGCGCGCTCGCCATAGGGTTGAACAAAACGTTCGCAAAAAGTGAGCCGTAGAACGTAGTAATAAGCGCCGTAGCCATACCGTCTGCCAGCCCCTCCGGGTTGGAGTCCATGGTATTGAGCATGTTAACCAGACCAACAACGGTACCCAGCATACCGAAAGCCGGGAATACTGCTACGCCCTTTTCGAAGAACGCGCGGCCGTTGTCGTGGCGCTCGCACATGAAGCTGATGGCGTCGTCCAGCATTCCGCGTACCTTTGCGGTGTCGTTAGCGTCGACGATGAGCATGAGCGCGGACTTCATGAACTGATCCGTGCACTGGTTGGCGCTTTCCTCAAGAGCCAGGAGACCGCGGCCTCTTGCAATCTTGGCATACTCAACGATATCATCTATGTACTTTTCAGGGTTGAACTTCTTCGGCATGAACACCAGCTTGAAGCGCTTGCCCAGACCCGCGAGGTAGCTCAGCGGATAGGAAGCGATAAGGCAGCCTATCGTGCCGCCGATGGTGATTGCAAGCGACGGCGGGTCGATGAACCAGTCAATCTGACCGCCCTGGAAGATACCGAAAACGACCATGCCGAATGCGATGACCCAGCCAATTATAATCGTGATATTCAAAATGATCCCTCACTTTTCAAATTTTATCGGAGCTTCCTGCTCCGGTTGGTATACGTTATGTCAAAGGCTCGCCGCTCTTTGCTGCGGACTGTCTGCCGAAGCGTCTGCGCCGCCTGTTGTATTCGAGAATTTTATTTTGGAGTTCCTTCATGCTTTCACGCACGATGTAGGTATGCCCGTTCGACATGGTTATAACCGTGTCAGGCGTTTCTGTGACGGTCTCTATAAACAGCTCGTTGAGCAGTATCTCCTTGCCGTCAAGTTTGGTAAGAAAAATCATAAATTACCTCAGAAACAGATATTCCCCCGCCCCGCCTGAGGCGGGGGAGCTGTTGTCATTCAGTCATTATCTCTTGAGGGAGAGAAGCTCCTCAAGCATTGTATCGGAAGTTGTGATAACTCTGGAGTTCGCCTGATAGCCTCTCTGGGTGGTGATCATGTCGGTGAATTCCTGAGCAAGGTCAACGTTGGACATCTCAAGCGCGCCGGATACGACCTCGCCCGCGCCTTCCTGACCTGCGATAGCAACCTTCGGCTCACCGGAAGCTACGGTCTGTTCGAACAAAGTGCCGCCGACAGCGGAAAGACCGTTCGGGTTATCGAATGTAGCAATGTCGATACGGCCAAGGTTCAGATAACCGTGTACCGCATGCTTGCCGATGATGGTGCCGTCCTGCTGAACGGTCACGTTCTCAAGATCCTTGTAGGTCTGCTCGCCGCCCTTGCGTCCATCAGTAAGGTTGAAGGTGGAAAGGTTCTTAGCTACCGTGGTGTAGAAGCTGTCCTCGCCGCCGCCGAAAGAAAGTGAGGGATTGCCGCCGAAAAGCTGCTTTCTCTGACCATTGGTGAGATCCTTTATGCCCTCGAAGCTGCCGGCATCGAACGTAAACAGCTTCTTGGAATTGCCGCCCGCAGCCGCTGTGATGGCAGCGTTGACATCAGCAACGAAGTCAGCGTCGTCGGTGTACTCCTTGTTAGTAACCGATATGGTGAGCGTGTTATCGTCCCACTGAGCGCTGGGAGCGTCGTAGTTGGAAACATACTTGAAAACGACCTTGTAGTCGTTAGCGAACTCGCCCGCCTGGCCTGCCGTCGCGGAAACCGAGCCGACCTTGGCGTTGGATCTTACGAGCGCGAAATCGGCGCCTACGCCGCCGGTAACATCAGCAACAGTAGCTGCGGACGGGATAGTGTAAGATGTGCAGGAAAGGTTGATGCCGGTGGGATATGTGGGAGCGGCAAGCGCAGCGTCGTCTGCGATAGCCTTCTTGATAGCCTGATTGATATCAGCCATGGTAGTAGAAGCGTCGATATTGATAGTCCATGTGCCGCCGTCCGCTGCGGGAGCATAGGAAGCGGAAGTGCCGGCAGTACCAGCGTCAGCAAATACGATCTTTGCCTTGTTGTACTCTGTATCGGTAGCGTCGTTGGTAGCGAAGCCGATCTTAGCATATGTGGTGGCGCCAGCGGGGCAAACGAAACGCTTGTCAGCGCTTGCCTGGTCGAGCGCCTTATCCCACACGCCTGCGGAAACGGTAGCCTTGGCAATAACTGAAGAGGTGCTTGCCGGGAGGTTCTCAAAGGAGAACTTGATGGAAACATCGTCCGGGAGTGTAACGCCGCCTGCCTCGAGGCATTTCTGGATCTCGTCCTCGAAAGCCTGCGCGGACTCGAACTGCTTCTCCTTATCGAAGTAGAGATTCAGCACGCCGGAGGAGTATGTAGCAAACGGGAACTCCGCCTGGTTGAATGTAACGGACATATCAGTGTTGTCCGAAGGGTCGGAAACGGCGATGGTGACATCGCAGCCGCTGATAGTCTTGGTAGCGCTGGAGCACTTCGCGTCGGTAGCCGGAATAGTTATCTTGATGGGCTGGCTTCCTGCGGGCTGACCGTCGAAATCGCCGGAAACGCCCAGCACCTTGTAACCGGAAGCGTTAACGAGGTTGCCTTCCTCGTCGACTTTGAAGATACCCGCTCTTGTATAGAGGATATTTCCAGCGCCGTCCATTACCTGGAAGAAGCCCTTGCCGTCGATAGCCATATCGTAGATGCTGTCGGAGAAGGTAAATCCGGACTGCGTCATGTTCGGCGTGGTGGTGTTCATCTTAACGCCGTAGCCTACCTGAGTCGGATTAACGCCGCCCAGGGTGGTGGAAGCGCCGGAAGGCGACTTCTTGGTCTGATAGTATACGTCGGCAAAGGTAACAACGTTCGTCTTGTAGCCAGTGGTGTTTACGTTGGCGATGTTGTTGCCGATTACGTCCATCTTCTGCTGGTGGGTTTTCATACCGGATACGCCGGTGTAAAGGGATTTAACCATTTTATTGACCTCCAGAATAAATTGTCATTGACTTGACCGCCGCCCCGTCTCAGTCGCAGCCGGGGCATGAATTCCATTCAGGTCCGTTCATACGATAACGGTCGAATCAATATTCGTGAATACGTTCCCGTTCAGTTCGTTGTCTGAGAGGGTCGTGATCACCTTGTTGTTTTTAACGCTCACAACGAAAGCGTTTCTTCCCACAAGGACCAGCGTTTCACTGCTGCCCTTTCCTGCCGCTAACTCCACGCCCTTGTTGAGTCGTTCGAGGGTCTCGTTTTCGGAAAGGTCTATGCTGCGTTCCTCAAGCCGCTGCAATGCGTGCTTTGAGAACTCCACGCCGTGTTTTTCGTTTAGCTTTTCCTGTAAAGCCTCTGCGAAGGAACCGCCCTGCACCGCGTCCTTTGCCGTGCCGTTCGCGGGCTGAACCACCGTATTTCCCGTGGTAACGCTGATCTGATTGCGAAGCGCCAGGTATTCGCTTATCAGCATTTTAAAGCCTCCATGCTTTATTCAACTTAGGTTCAAACGAAGTCCTCAAGATCCTGGATATCCTCGCCTGCATAGCTGTCGGGGGTTATCTCGCCCGTGACCTCGTGCAGATCCTCGCTGTAAAGGCGCTCGGTATCTTCTCTTGCCTGTTCGTTCATTCTGTCGACTGCCGCCATCATGTCGCTTACGACATCAGCGGATACTTCGTTCTCTTTTTCCTGACGATGGCTCTCGATTATTCTGTCTAGTTCCTCGTCGGAAATCGTGTGGGTCTCCGTGCTGTCAGCCGTCTTGTCAGCCGAAGGAGGTTCGGTCTTATCGTCCGTGGAAGGCTTCTTGTCTGTGCCGCCGGTGCTGTCGGAACCACCTCCGCCTGAGATGGTGGGATAAGCGACCTCAACGATATCATCGAGCGCATAGCCCTTGTCGTTGATGATTACTCTTACCTGACCGTCCTTGACCTGGATAGATTTTATCAGTCCCGAATCGAGCACCGAACCGCCCTCTACACTAGGATTAACAGTTGCGCTCATGCCGATCATCATGGAAGCCTTCGCGATAAGCTCGCCAAGGGAAGTTTTGGTTCCCGGGTCATTGCTGCCCGAAGAATCGGTCTGTGCAATGGAAGTGATGTTCGAAAGCTCGAAGCTGACGCCGTCTATCTTGATGGTGTAGCTGTCGCCGTTCTTCATAACCGACTGCACAACGCCCGTCTTTGTGACCTGATTGCTGCCGTCCATCTTTGAAGCGGTAACAGTCTTGCCGACCAGGCTTGAAGCGTAGTTCGACTGGGAATAGGTCGCAGCGTCCTTGGAATACTGAAGCGACGTGAACTGTGCCATCTGTGTAACGAACTCGGTGTTGGAGGTAGGCTCCATCGGGTCCTGGTTCGTCATTTCGGCAACCAGCAGACTGAGAAAGGTGTCGGAGTTCACCATTTTCTCGGTGGCGTCCTTAAACTTGCTCTTGTACTTCTCGTAATTCGCCTGTATCTGCTCTGACGATGAAAGAATGCCTGAAGTTCCTGCCATTTTCTCTCCTTTCCCGCTTACATCGAAGCGATTATCTCTGCGAAGCTCTCGCCGTCGCGGTCGTCGTCCTGACGGTGATTTTCGCTCTCGCGGTAGGGGTTCTTGCTACTGCCCTGGTAGTCCTGAGCCTGCGGCTCCTGACGGGATTCGCTGACGGTCTGCCAGTTCTCAAGCTGAACGCCGTTCTGTCTGAGCGTGTCCTGGATAGCGGAACCGTTGTCCTCGATGATCTTCATGGTCTTGGAGTTCTCCGCCGCGATGGACACTGAAACTGCGCCGTCCGCCGTCTTGGTCATTCTGACCGTGATCCTGCCGAGATCCTCAGGGTCGAGCGTTATGCTGTACTCAACAGCGCCCTCTTTAAGGTCTGCCGCGCGCTCTGTGATCTTCCCTGACACCTGCTGCGCGACCTCGGAAGGCTTTACTGTGATCTCCGCGCCGTCCTGCCGTGTGAATAACACGGGGCTTTCAGCGGGGATCCCCTGGGGCTGCGCCTGAGCCGCGTCGCCGGATTTTATCGCCTCAAGCTCGTCTGATTTGAAAACTACCCTGCTGCGCTGCGCCGTGTGGTCTGCAAAGACCTGCGTCTGCTCCTGCTGCGGAGCTTCCTGCGGCTTCTCAGCCGTTCTGACCTCAACGCTGCGAACATCGCTGCGGAACTTAACGTCCTCCTGCGGTGCCTGCTCGGTCTGTCCCGCCTGAGCTGTCTGAACCTGAGCCGCGCCGTCCTGCTGACCTGACTGACCTGCGTCAGTCTGAGCCTCGCTCTGTGCGCCGGTGTTTTCAGCGGTCTGTACTGCCGCCTGCTTCGCTTCGGGCTGGATTTCCTGAACGGGCTTTGCTTGTGCCTGGGGCTTCTGCTCTGTTTCGGGCTTGACCGTGAACTCCACAGCTTCGCCTGTAGCCTCTGCCTGCTCCGCCGCCTGATTCTGAACGGTCTGAACCGCCTGCTCCGGAACGTTCTGCTGAACTGCCGGCTGCTCTGTCTGAACCTCGTCGGCTCCGGTTATCCTGGTCGTCAGCGCGGATATCTCGTCGCTGAGGTCGCTGATATCATCGGGGATCGCCGTCTGATTCATCATTGCCGCAAGTTCGGTCATGACCTGCTGTACTGCCGGATCATTGATCTGCTCCGAGTCGCCGTCCTTGTCGGACTTGGCGTTGTCCACATTCTCAACAGTGTTGATAAGCTCCGCCAGCAATGCCTTGGTTATGTACTCCTGCGGAATATCCGCAAAAGTGAGCTTTCCGTCCGCGATCGCCGCAACGACCTTGCGAAGGTCAAGACTTCCATCAGACTTCGTCAGTTCGCTGCGAAGCATTTCGAACTTCTCATACCTTGCAGGAGTTTCCTTCTCAGATACCGCATTGTTCGCGCTGCCTGCGCCCGAAGTATTCGAAGCATTTGAGGCATTCGAAGCGTTCCTGGAACTTCCGATACCGCTCAGCACCTTGGAGAACTGTTCCTTCTGGTCTGCCTTTGCCGCTTCCTCTACCCTTGCCGGAATAGCCGCGTCGGATATCATAAAGTCGCTGCGGGTATACCCGGAACCGCCTGTGCTGAATGCTACTGCCATTTACTCACCTCCTTTTAATAATGTATCTATATCAGGGTCTGCGCCCGGATATACAAACTTATCAGACGCTCTGCGTCTGAGCCGCGCGTATCGACTGCCCGGAAACGAACTCCTCAATGAACTGCTCGTTTTCCTTGTTTGCCGCCGCCTTGTAGTCCTCAAGCTGCTTTTCCTCGAGCTTTTCCAGCGTGCGGACGTCCTTCGTTGCCTCGACTACGACTCCGAGCTGCTTGTTGATCTCCTCCTGCTTGCGGGCGGCGCTGGCGTCTTTAGCGTGTATCTCCTGCTGGAGAGTTACGATGTAGCGCTTGCGCACGGAGATCTCAAAAGCCTGCGCTCCCTGGCGGCAGACGGTCTCAAGCTCAGCGCTGAACTCCTCCACCTGCTTTATGAGCTGTTCCTTCTCTGCGTAGATCCTCTGTAGATCAGCCTGGAGCGCGCTCAGCGTGTTCTTCTGTCGGTCAAGCTCCTGCTGACGGAAATCCATCAGCTTTTGCAGAGTGAACTGAAATTTCTTCAAAGCCTGTCACCTCTTATTGTTCATCGCCAACGGCAGCTATCAGGAGCTGCACTGTTTCCTCCAGCGTGTAGGATTCCTCCACCCGCTGCATGAGGAACTCGTTTATTTTGTCGATCTTCCGGATAGCCTCGTCCAGCGCCGGATTTGTTCCGTGCTTGTACGCGCCTATCGAAATGAGGTCGGCGTTGTTGTTGTACAGCGACAGCAGATTTCTGAGCTTGCCCGCCGCCTGCTTGTGCTCGGGAGTGTCTATCTCCGACATCAGTCGGCTGACGCTCGGGAGTATGTCTATCGCGGGGTAGTGATTCTGCGCCGCGATCTTACGCGAAAGAATGATGTGTCCGTCGATGATACCGCGGACTGTATCCGCTATC
>ULVW01055290.1_pt1 | contig 9932 bp, 8 predicted proteins | sample 1959801 | NCBI WGS metagenome assembly ULVW01 (sample SAMEA4835796, study PRJEB28245) | human gut metagenome | biome: gut microbiome; material: fecal sample | place: Denmark | collected 2008
TCACGGCTGAAGCCGAAGGTCATCTGAGTCAGGTCGTTGGTGCCGAAGGAGAAGAACTCTGCTTCCTTGGCGATCTCATCGGCGGTCAGAGCCGCTCTGGGGATCTCGATCATGGTACCGACAAGGTACTTCATATCAAGGCCGCTTGCAGCGATCAGCTCGTCGGCGTTCTTGACAACGACGTTCTTTACGTACTTAAGCTCCTTGACTTCGCCGACCAGCGGGATCATGATCTCGGGAACCATCTTCCACTCGGGATGGCGCTTCTGAACGTTTATTGCAGCGCTGATGACAGCACGGGTCTGCATTGCAGCGATCTCGGGATAGGTGACAGCCAGACGGCAGCCGCGGTGACCCATCATGGGGTTGAACTCATGCAGGGATGCGATGAGAGCCTTGATAGTCTCAACGGACTTATGCTGTGCCTTTGCCAGAGCCTCGATATCGGCTTCCTCAGTGGGAACGAACTCGTGGAGAGGAGGATCAAGGAAACGGATGGTTACCGGGCAGCCTTCCATTGCTTCATAGATGCCCTCGAAGTCGGCCTGCTGCATGGGCTCGAGCTTTGCCAGAGCCGCGACGCGCTCTTCAAGAGTGTCGGCACAGATCATCTCGCGGAACGCGGCGATACGGTCGCTGTCGAAGAACATGTGCTCGGTACGGGTAAGGCCGATGCCCTGTGCACCAAGCTCGCGAGCCTTGCGTGCATCGTACGGAGTATCTGCATTGGTGCGAACCTGGAGGCGGCGATACTTGTCGGCCCATGCCATGATGCGACCGAACTCGCCTGCGATGGAAGCGTCAACGGTGGGGATGATGCCGTCGTAGATCTTGCCGGTCGAGCCGTCGAGAGAGATGAAGTCGCCCTCGTGGAAGGTCTTGCCGGCGAGGGTGAACTGCTTGTTCTCCTCGTCCATCTTAATGTCGCCGCAGCCGGAGACACAGCACTTGCCCATGCCGCGAGCAACAACGGCAGCGTGGCTGGTCATGCCGCCGCGAACGGTCAGGATGCCCTGTGCGGCCTTCATGCCCTCGATATCCTCGGGAGAGGTCTCGAGACGGACGAGAACGACCTTTTCGCCGCGCTCGTTCCATGCCTTTGCTTCCTCGGCGGTGAAAACGACCTTGCCGCATGCAGCGCCGGGGGATGCACCAAGGCCCTTGCCCATCGGAGTTGCAGCCTTAAGGGCGGCAGCATCAAACTGGGGGTGCAGCAGAGTGTCAAGGTTTCTGGGATCGATCATTGCAACGGCTTCTTTTTCGCTGATCATACCCTCGTCAACGAGGTCGCATGCGATCTTGAGCGCGGCCTGTGCGGTGCGCTTGCCGTTACGGGTCTGGAGCATGTAGAGCTTGCCGTTTTCAACAGTGAACTCCATGTCCTGCATATCACGATAGTGATCTTCAAGGGTCTTGCAGACGTTCTCGAACTGAGCAAATGCCTCGGGGAACTTCTCTGCCATCTGTGCAATGGGCATCGGGGTACGGACGCCTGCAACAACGTCTTCGCCCTGTGCATTGGTAAGGAACTCGCCCATGAGCTTCTTCTCGCCGGTTGCAGGGTCACGGGTGAATGCAACGCCGGTGCCGCAGTCATCGCCCATGTTGCCGAATGCCATCATCTGAACGTTGACAGCGGTGCCCCAGCTGTAGGGGATGTCGTTATCGCGGCGGTAAACGTTTGCACGGGGGTTGTCCCAGCTGCGGAAAACTGCCTTGATAGCGCCCATAAGCTGCTCTTTCGGGTCGGTCGGGAAGTCCTCGCCGATCTTTTCCTTATATTCTGCCTTGAACTTGCCTGCAAGTTCCTTAAGGTCGTCTGCGGTGAGCTCAACGTCCTGAGTTACGCCGCGTGCTTCCTTCATTTCATCAATGAGCTGTTCGAAGTATTTTTTGCCGACTTCCATAACAACGTCGGAGTACATCTGGATGAAGCGGCGGTAGCAGTCCCATGCCCAACGGGGATTATTGGACTTCTTAGCCATGACTTCAACGACCTGCTCGTTCAGGCCGAGGTTGAGGATGGTGTCCATCATGCCGGGCATGGATGCGCGTGCGCCGGAGCGGACAGATACGAGGAGAGGATTTTCAAGGTCGCCGAACTTCTTTCCGGTGATGCCTTCCATCTTCACTACGTACTCCATGATCTCTGCCATGATCTCATCATTGATCTTCTGGCCGTCTTCATAGTACTGCGTGCATGCCTCGGTGGTAATGGTGAAGCCCTGGGGTACGGGCAGACCGATGTTGGTCATTTCCGCCAGGTTTGCGCCCTTGCCGCCGAGAAGCTCACGCATTTTTGCGTTGCCTTCGGAGAACAGATAAACATACTTCTTGCTCATTGGGTAATCATCCTTTCTATGCTTACGCGCGCAAAAGCGCGCGTTTTTTTACTTTTTAAGTCTTGCCTCGAGGTCGTCGAGTTCCTGTGCAAGCTTTTTGGGCAGCTTATCGCCGAACTGTGCGTAATACTCGCGGATGCCCTTGCATTCCTCAAGCCATAGCTCCTTATCGACTCCGAGGATATCCTTAACGGTGTCGATAGTGACATCAACGCCTTCGAGGTTGATGTCCTCGGGCTTGGGCTCATAGCCAAGCTCGGTCTCGACTGCGTCCTTCTCGCCGAAGCAGCGGCCGAGTATCCACTCGACAACGCGCAGGTTATCGCCGAAGCCGGGCCACTCGAAGTTGCCCTCGTCATCGGTGCGGAACCAGTTGACGTTGAAGATCTTCGGGGGATTGGAAAGCTTTGCGCCCATGTCGAGCCAATGCTGCCAGTAGTCGCCCATATTGTAGCCGCAGAACGGACGCATCGCCATGGGATCGCGCCTTACAACGCCGACCTTGCCGGTTGCAGCTGCGGTGGTCTCGCTTGCCATGATGGAGCCGACGAACACGCCGTGATCCCAGTCACGGGACTGATAGACCAGAGGAGCGGTCTTTGCGCGGCGGCCGCCGAAGATTATTGCGGAGATGGGAACGCCGGTCTTGCTCTCAAACTCGGGGCTGATGCAGGGGCAGTTGACTGCCGGAGCGGTGAAACGGGAGTTGGGGTGTGCGCCCTTGCTGCCGTCGGTGCAGTCCCACTTTTCGCCCTTCCAGTTTTCAGCGTTCTTGGGAGGATTCTTGTCCATGCCTTCCCACCAGACGGTGTTGTCGTCAAGATTGTGGACAACGTTGGTGAAGATGGTGTTCTTCTTGGTTGCGGCAAGTGCGTTGGGGTTTGACTTTGCGCTGGTGCCGGGAGCAACGCCAAAGAAGCCGTTTTCGGGGTTTACTGCCCACAATCTGCCGTCGGGACCGATGCGCAGCCATGCGATATCGTCGCCGACCGTCCAGCACTTCCAGCCCTTTTCGCGGTAAGCCTCGGGCGGGATGAGCATTGCGAGGTTTGTTTTGCCGCATGCAGATGGGAATGCGCCGCAAACATAACGAATCTCACCCTGCGGGTTTTCAACGCCGAGGATGAGCATATGCTCTGCCATCCATTCCTCTTTTCTGCCGAGGGTGGAGGCTATGCGCAGTGCAAAGCACTTTTTGCCGAGCAGAACGTTTCCGCCGTAGCCGGAGTTGACGGACATGATGGTGTTGTCTTCCGGGAAGTGGACGATATATCTCTTCTCGGGGTCGAGCTGAGCCTTGGAATGCAGGCCCTTGATATAGCCGGCACTGTCGCCGATAGCATCGAGCACCTTGGTGCCGATACGGGTCATTATTGCCATGGATACGACGACATAGATGCTGTCGGTAAGCTCGATGCCGTACTTAGCAAAGTCAGAGCCGACAACGCCCATCGAATAGGGGATGACATACATCGTGCGTCCCTTCATCGAGCCGTCGAATATCTCATACAGCTTTTTGTACATCTCCTGAGGATCCATCCAGTTGTTGGTCGGACCTGCATCCTCCTGACGCTTGGAGCAAATAAAGGTGCGATCTTCGACGCGCGCAACGTCGTTTACGTCCGAACGGTGAAGGTAGCATCCGGGGAGCTTCTCTTCGTTGAGCTTAATAAGCTCGCCTGTGCCCATAGCCTCGGCTCTCAGCTGCTCGAGCTGCTCTTCAGAGCCGTCGATCCAAACGATCTTTTCAGGCTTCGTAAGTGCGGCCATTTCGTCGACCCACTTGAGAATGTGGACATTATCGGTCAGTTTCATGATCTTTTCCTCCATATTTTCATAAAAATTATTACCAATAACACCTTAATTAAGACTACCATCTTTGATAGTTCTTAATCAATGCATTTTGCTTACAAAAATTAATCTAAAACAGCGCAAAAAGCATCCGCGATTTTTGCAAATTCACCAATTGAAAGTACTTCTCCGCGCACTTTTGGGTCAAAACCACTATCTGTAAGGCATTTTTCGACGATTTCCTTGCTCATTTCGCCAAATCCTGCACTTAAAGCGTTCAGCAAAGTCTTGCGCCGCTGAGCAAATGCAGCCTTTACGACGCGCATAAACATCGCCTCGCTTTTGACCTCTGCCGGCGGCTCGGATCTCCGCGTAAGACGTATTACGCTCGAGGTCACCTTGGGCTGCGGAATGAAGCAGCCGGGCTGCACATCGAAAAGAAGCTCGGGCTGCGCAAACCAGTTTACGAACACCGTGAACGCGCCGTAATCGCCCGTTCCGGGCTTTGCGCATATTCTGTGTGCCACTTCACGCTGGATCATAACGGTGACGGAGTCAAAGCAGCCGATCTCCAGAAGCTTTGATATCACAGGTCCCGTCACATTATACGGCAGATTGGCGCACACAACGTGTCGCATTCCCGGCATTTTTTCCTCCAGAAGCGCCGGGACATCGACCTTGAGCACATCGCCGAAAACTATCTCGACGTTTTCGCGCTCTCCCATCGTCTCCCGAAGCACCGGTTTGAGTGCCTTGTCAATCTCGACGGAAACGACCTTGCCTGCGCGCATTGAAAGCTGCTCGGTGAGGCAGCCTATGCCTGGGCCGATCTCCAAAACGCCGGTGCGCTCGTCAAGCCCGGCTGCGTCGGCGATATCCTCCGGTACCCACGCGGCGGTCAGAAAATTCTGCCCCATGGATTTTGAAAACCGGAAGCCGTGCCGTGCAAGCAGCGCTTTTATATCGTTTATGTTCGTAAGATCCATCATTTTCTCCGTCAAAGCAGTTTTTCAAAGCACTGGCGCGCCGGGTCGTGTCCCGGCTCGGCCGAGCAGAGCATGTTTCCGCGATAGACAAAGCCGCTTGCGCGCAGAAGCTGCTGCATAGCCTTGTTTTTTCTATGCGTATCGGTGCGTATAGACTTTGCCCCCAAGGCTCTTGAATGGCATTCAAGAGCTTCCATGAGCTTTTGGCTCAGTCCGGTCCCGCGGAATTCGGCGGCCCCCGCCGCGCGGTGCAGCGTGCAGTATTTGCCCTGGCCGTGCCAGCGGCCGTCGGTTATGCCGTCGTAGTCCGCCTCCGGCTCGTCGCCGAGGCAGAAAAAGCCTGCGACCGCGCCGCCATATGTCATAACAAAGCATCTTCCGGCATTTATATCCGGCAGGAAGTTTGCCTCGGCCGGATACTCGCCCTGCCACTGATCAACCCTGTGCTTTTTGAGGTAATTGCGCGCCTGGCGCACGATGAGCATTATCTCATCCATATCCTCCGGCACGGCCTTGCGGCACTCTATCGGCTTTGTGAGCTGCATGCGGCTGCGCTCTTTTTTGATCTCCTCAACAAGCTTCAAGTCGGTTTTATCCGTCAGCTCAAGCTTTGCAAACATATCCGGGCGCTTGTCCATCGTGCGCTCAAGGCTTTTTTTGCGCCGCCAGCGCGCAACGGCAGCATGGTCACCTCCGAGGAGCACCTTCGGCACTTCCCTGCTCTCCCAGACCTCGGGGCGCGTATACTGCGGATATTCGAGCACTCCGTCCCAGTGGCTTTCGCCGGTGAAGCACTCCTCATCGGCCAGAACGCCCGGCACGAGGCGGCACACGGAGTCGGCAACCGCCATTGCGGCAAGCTCTCCGCCTGTCAGGACGAAATCTCCCAGCGATATCTCCTCATCGACGCACTGCTCGATAAAGCGCTCGTCTATGCCCTCATAATGGCCGCACACGAGCACGAGATGGTCATAGTCGTTTTTAAGTCTCCTTGCCGTTGCCTGATCGTATGGCTTGCCCTGCGGCGACATGTAGATAACGCGGCTGCGCTTGCCCTGCACAGTTGACATAATGTCATCAAGGCAGGACTTGAGCGGCTGCGCCATCATAACGCAGCCCCAACCGCCGCCATACGGATAGTCATCTACCTGGCACTGCTTATTTTCGGTGTAATCGCGTATCTGCACGCAATTTATCTCGATTATTCCCTTTTTCGCCGCCCGTCCAAGGATGCTTTCATGCATTATCGCATTCATCGTGTCTGGGAACAGCGTCATTATATCTATTCTCATACCGGGGGACTTGTCTTTGTTGTCAGTTAACATAATATACTACATGCCTTCTATCAGATGCACGGTTATTATTCCGTTTTCCGCATCGGTATTGAGTATGAATTCCGGAACGGCCGGGATCATGTGCTCTGTTTCGCCGCGAATGATGTACACCGACGACGCCGGCGTTTCGAGGATATCCTCCAGCGTTCCGACAAGCTCTCCGGCTTCGGTTTCGACGCGCGAGCCGATGATATCGCACAGGAAGTATTCACCTTTTTTCAGCGGTGCATCCGCGCGGTCGATGTAAACGGTTTTATTCTTCAAACTCATGGCCGCGTTTATATCCTCCACTCCGTCGAGCATGGCGATAAGAAAGCCCTTATGCGCGCGCGATGAGAGGAGCCCGACCGGCTTTGAGTCAATATATACAGTCTTAAAACGGCGCATGAACTCCGGGCTGTCAAGCCACACCTGGATCTTGACCTCGCCGCGCACGCCGTGTGTATTCACGATTTTGCCCGCTTCGATATACTGCTGCTTTTCCATGTGAAAACCTCCATAGTTGGTCAGTATATAATTTACCACAATACTCACGATTTAACAAGCGCGGCGGCACTAAAAATGCACTTTGTGTACTTTGTGAACAACAAAAAAGCAGAACGGTAATTTCCGTTCTGCTTTTTAATCAGTCCATGATATCGACTGAAACCTTTTTGCCCTGTCTCTGGGCGACAGCCCGCATGAGTATACGGATCTCTTTTACGATCCTGCCCTGCCGGCCAATGACCTTGCCCATGTCTCCGTCAGCTACGCGTACTTCATATACGGTCTCGCCGCCGTGAACGCGCTCGGTCACAGAGACCTCCTCGGGTTTTTCAACGAGGCTCTGTACGATATAGGTCAAAAGTTCTTTCATGCCGGTAGCTTCTCCTTGTTAGGCCTCGACTTTAGTAAGCAGGCCGCGTACGGTCTCGGTAGGCTGAGCACCGTTGGATATCCAGTACTTTGCGCGCTCGAGATCGACCTTGATGTTTTCGCCCTCTGCCATGGGATCGTAAGTGCCTATCTCCTCGATGAAGCGGCCGTCACGGGGGCAACGGGAGTCAGCAACGACGATGCGGTAGAAAGGTGCCTTCTTTGCGCCCATTCTGCGAAGTCTGATCTTTACCATTTATCTTTCACCTCCATATTATTTCTTCATATATTACAAACGCATTTGCGAAAGTAATCAAAGTTTAAATCCGCCGAGGCCGTGGAAACCGCCGCCTCCGCCCATTCCGCCGAAGCGCTTTTGCAGCTTTTTCATGTTCTTGCCGGAAAGCTGGCGCATCATGCCCTGCATTGCGTCAAACTGCTTGAGCAGGCGGTTTATATCAACGACCGATGTGCCGCTGCCGGCGGCAATGCGCTTTTTGCGCGAGGCGTTGAGTATCGACGGATCGTCGCGCTCGGCCTGAGTCATTGAGAGGATGATAGCCTCGATGCGAGCCATGCCCTTTTCATCGACCTTTGCGCCCTTGAGCGCTTTTGCGTCAACGCCGGGGATCATGCCGGCAAGGTCGTTTATATCGCCCATACCCTTGAGCGAGCGCATCTGATCGAGGTAATCGGAAAGCGAGAAGCGGTTTGCTTTCATTCGCTCGGCCATTTCAAGGGCCTTTTTCTCGTCAAAGCTCTGCTCGGCCTTTTCTATAAGCGTGAGCACATCGCCCATGCCGAGGATGCGAGAGGCCATACGGTCGGGGTAGAACGGCTCGATCTGATCGAGCTTTTCGCCGACGCCGATGAATTTGATAGGCTTGCCGGTGCTTGCCTTTATCGAAAGCGCCGCGCCGCCGCGCGCATCGCCGTCAAGCTTTGTGAGCATGACGCCGGTAACGCCGAGCGCGTCGTTGAATGCGTTTGCCGCGTTCACTGCATCCTGGCCGGTCATTGCATCGACAACGAGCAGTATCTCGCTCGGTTCTACCTCATCACGGATGTTCTGAAGCTCCTGCATAAGCTCCTCGTCAATGTGCAGGCGGCCTGCCGTATCGAGGAACACAAGGTCGTTGCCGTGCTTTTTCGCATGCTCGACTGCGGCCTTTGCGATATCGACGGGATTTGTCGTTCCCATCTGGAACACGGGGATATCGAGCTGCTTGCCGACAGTCTCGAGCTGCTTTATTGCAGCCGGGCGATAGATATCGCACGCGGCCAGCAGCGGACGCTTACCCTGCTTGCGCATGTAGGCTGCAAGCTTTGCGCCGTTTGTCGTTTTACCGGCCCCCTGAAGGCCGACGAGCATAACCACGCTCGGCGACTTTGAGCCGATGCTCAGGCGCTGATTTTCGCTGCCCATGAGCTTTACAAGCTCTTCGTTGACTATTTTGATGACCTGCTGAGCAGGCGAGAGCGCTTCAAGCACATCCGCACCCGAGGCGCGCTCCGTAACGCTTTTTGTAAATTCCTTTACGACCTTATAGCTGACATCGGCCTCCAGAAGCGCCATGCGCACTTCCTTCATGGCTTCCTTGACGTCTGCCGCGGTCAGTCTGCCCTTGCCGCGCAGCTTTTTAAAGGCAGCGGACAGCTTGTCGGACAATGATTCAAATGCCATGTTCTCTGCCTCCTAGATCTTAAGCTCCTCCAGCTGCTTGAGGATACCCGGCTCTGTGCCCTTATCCCTAAGCTCCCGGATTATTTCGTCTATCTGGGCGTTGCGCTCGAGAAAGCGCTTTATAAGCCCGGTTTTTTCTTCGATCTCGGTCATCGCGGCCTCGGCTCTGCGGATTATGTCCCACACGCCCTGGCGCGATATGCCGCACTGCTCGGCGATCTCGCCAAGCGAAAGATCCTCGTTATAGCGGAGGTCGAAATACTCACGCTGCTTATCCGTGAGCAGCTCGCCGTAAAAATCAAACAGCATTGAACGCATCACTGCACTGTTCTCCACGGCGCACCCTCCCCTGTAAACGTTTTTTGCTTTACAGAGTATAGCATCATCTCCGCCCGCTGTCAAGGGTTTATTCTTGTCACTTAACTTGAGCTGACGAGAGTCGAACGCATATCGGTTTTGACGGGCAGATTTCCGCCCATGCTGCGTTAAAGCTCTTGACAATACGACAGTATTCTCTTCAAGCTTTGCCTTGCCTGAACAAAAATCTGCTCCGGCAAAACTGCGAGCACCTGTTGGCTGTGCTTTTCGAGATATTTTTGGCTTTCTTTGGTGCAGGTGGGCTGGCGCCCATCAAGGCAAAAGCAATCGGAAGGGTACTGACAGGCGATATGGGTTCGGCTCTCGTCAGCTTACGCCGAATATATTTCAAATTTTGCGGCAAAACTGACATTTATAACAAACTGACGGGAGAATGAACATGGACAGTCAGAATAAGAACACCGTTTTCGGCCATGCGGCAAGCTGCGCAAGGCTCAATGAATGCACATCGACAGCCCCGGCAAGCAGTCTGCGCACGCAGCTCCGGCAAAGCTGCACGGAAATAAACGCGGTCTACCGGCTTATCGAGGTGCGCTTCGGCAGCGCGGCATCTATGCCGTCG
>ULVW01036320.1_pt1 | contig 9920 bp, 5 predicted proteins | sample 1959801 | NCBI WGS metagenome assembly ULVW01 (sample SAMEA4835796, study PRJEB28245) | human gut metagenome | biome: gut microbiome; material: fecal sample | place: Denmark | collected 2008
AGAATGGGAAGCAGAAGGAAGTGCCTAATCCATGGATTGATAAGGACAGCTGGCTTGTTCCGACAGATGTGGCATACACTATCAATTTCGGAGAAATCAGTGTGGTTTCAAGAATGTATGATATTAATGTGTACGGAGAAAAGAGAACGAATAAGCTTCATTTGTTTGATGTGGAGACAGTTGATGAGAGCATCGTAAAAGGTGACAGCATAGACTTTGATAAGTCAGATATTGCCAAGAACCTTACACTGTTTCTTTATCCTGATGACAGTGACGAACAGGGAAGGCTTCTTAGAATCTATCAGCAGTATTTCATGGTAAGCAATGGAGCAAGGCTTATATTAGACGAGTGCAGGGACAAATGTATTAACACCGGAAAAACATTTAAGAATCTGCCAGACCTTGCAGTAATCCAGATTAACGATACGCATCCGACAATGGTAATCCCGGAGCTTATAAGACTTCTTACAGAAAATGGAGATATAGATGGAAGTCCGATAACAATGGACGAAGCAATTGATATTGTATCAAAAAGCTGTGCGTATACTAATCACACAATCCTTGCCGAAGCCCTTGAAAAATGGCCTGTGGATTATCTTAACAGGGTTGTGCCACAGCTTATGCCGATTATAAAAGAACTTGACAGAAGAGTGCGTGGGAAGTACACAGATAAATCAGTGTATATAATTGACGATAATAATCTCGTTCACATGGCACACATCGATATTCATTATGGAATGAGCGTCAACGGAGTAGCAAAGCTTCATACTGAGATATTAGAGAATACAGAGCTTAATAATTTCTACAGGATATATCCAGAGAAGTTCAATAACAAAACTAACGGAATCACATTCAGAAGGTGGCTTATCCACTGTAATAATGGACTTGCGAAATACATTGAGACACTTATCGGAAGTGAATACAGACATGACGCAGAAAAGTTAAAAGACCTTTTAAAGTTTGCCGGTGATAAAAATGTTTACGATAATCTTCTTGAGATTAAGACAGACAACAAGAGAAATCTTGCAGAATACCTTAAGCAGACACAGGGAATAGAGATTAATCCACAGTCAATATACGATATACAGATAAAGCGACTGCATGAGTATAAAAGACAGCAGATGAACGCACTGTATATAATATATAAATATTTTGACATCAAGGCAGGCAACATTCCAAAGACTCCTGTTACAGTGATATTTGGCGCAAAGGCTGCACCTGCATACACAATTGCGAAGGATATAATTCATCTGATACTTACATTGAGTAAGGTTATTGAGGCCGATAAAGATGTAAGTCCTTACCTTAAGGTTGTGCTTGTCCAGAACTACAATGTAACACTGGCAGAGAAGCTGATTCCTGCATGTGATATATCAGAGCAGATATCACTTGCATCTAAAGAAGCATCAGGAACAGGCAACATGAAATTCATGCTTAACGGTGCTGTGACATTAGGAACAATGGATGGTGCTAATGTTGAGATTGCAGAGCTTGTAGGTAAAGATAATATATATACATTTGGCGCAACAAGTGATGAAGTTATTGCACATTATGAAAAATGTGACTATAACGCAAAGAAGCTTTATGAGACAGATGCTCTTATAAAACAATGTGTGGATTTTATAATATCGGATGCTATGCTTCAGGCAGGTGATTCACATAGTCTTAACAGACTGTATAATGAGATTGTAGGAAAAGACTGGTTTATGGCATTGCTTGACTTACGAAGCTATATAGAAACCAAAGAAAAGGCTCTTGCAGATTATGATGACAGATATGCGTGGGCAGAAAAAATGCTTGTTAATATTGCAAATGCCGGATTTTTCTCATCAGACAGAACAATCAAACAGTACAATGAAGATATATGGCATCTTTAATATAACTAAATAAGTTGATAATAATTGCCCCGGAAGCTATAATCATTATAAGAGCAAAAGTTCGTGAATGAGGAAGGTTTCGGGGTAGATTTATGTATAATATACTTATAGTGGATGATGAAAAGATTGAAAGAAGCGGAATAAGAATGCTTCTTAAGAGAATGGGAATTGAGCTTGGAGTATTTGAGGCGTGCAACGGAAAGCAGGCACTGGAATATCTGACATCTGACAAGAATACAGGAATTGGACATATAGATATACTGCTTACAGATGTTAAGATGCCGTTTATGGACGGAATAGAGCTTATTAAGAATGTGATGCACAACGACATCAGTTTAAAGACAATTATATTCTCAGGCTATAACGAGTTTGAGTATGCCAAGCTGGCAGTTAAATTAGGAGTTAAAGATTATATATTAAAGCCGGTTGATCCGTCAGAATTCAGTTCGACAATTACAGGGGTTATAACAGAGCTTGACGAGGAACACAAGAAGGACGAGGACTATAACCGGCAGGCTAACTTTATAAAACAGTACTACATGTATACGCTGCTCAACTCCGGTGATGCATCAGGAATACTTGATAATGGGGATTTTCTGGCAGGGTATAACAGACTTGCACTTATAGAATTCAATACTGATTTCTTTGGGAAATATGATACAGGTGAAGACATATTTAAAGAGATAACCGGGGAACTGGATTATCAGTACCTTAATCTTAACCCGTTACAGTCAGTTATCATATTTTCTGATAAATCATTCACAGCAGATGGTAATATTGATAAGAACATTGAAGAAATGTTTACAAATATTCATGACTATATATATAGAAAGACGGGGCAGTTTATGTATATTGCTGTGTCCGGTTTATTCAACGATTATCATGAGCTTCCACAGGTAATGGATGCAGTTGATACACTGATGAATAATAAGTTTTATGAGACAGGAAGATATATTTTTTCTGATAATATCAGTGAAGATACACCTGTGCTTGTACAGATTGATGATGATGCACTTATGAAGCAGATGAAGCAGGATATCAAGATGAAGGATATCACATTTTTACGGATACATTTTGATGCATTGTGTAAGAAATACAGGGGGCAGTCGAACTTCTCACATATATACATCAAGTTTGTATTTTCCAATCTGTTAAAAGATTTCTATGACAATATTCCGGGTGCTGATGAGGCGGAATTTGGCAGGGAGATTGACAGACTGTATAAGTCGGAGGATTTCTCATGCATTATGGATATAGTGAATAACTATATTGATTTGTTGGAAAAGAGTTTCGGAAAAGAGCCGGCCACGTCACACCGGGAGATTGAGACCGTAAAGAATTATATACATAACCATTATGGTGAGGAGATTGGCGCACAGCAGCTTGCGGATATGGTTTATCTTGCACCAAGCTATTTAAGTTCACTTTTTAAGAAGGAAACAGGACAGAATCTGAGCAAATATATTAAACAGTACAGAATGGAGAAGGCTAAGGAACTGCTTACCGGTACGAACATGAAGATTGTGAATATAAGTGAACAGGTGGGTTATCCAAATGTTTCATATTTTGTACAGAGCTTCAGGGAGTACTTTGGTATAAGTCCTCAGAAATTCAGGGATCAGGGAGAATTGAGTTGAAAAAGATTAAGCAGAAAATCAATGATATAAGATTGCAGAACAAGCTTGTCATCATATATGTAGTGACCGGACTTATTCCCCTGATTGTGCTTTTTGTTTTTGCATACTGTCAGATGAGAAACATTCTTATGGACAGGGACTTAAAGAGCATCAAGGGGGCAATTGGGCAGTCTGTTACAACGGTGGATGGGCAGATAGAGGTGTATGACAATCTGTCTAATTATATAACATTTAATGATACGCTGTCGGGAGTACTTTCATACGATTACAAAAGCACATATGAGATGTATAACCAGATTGTCACTACATTTGACCCTATGCTTTCATCATTAAAGTATTTTCATAATGATATTAACAGGGTAACAATATATGTGGATAAAGCTATTAAACATGACACAACTATAGCTCCAATAGAAGAGATAAAAGACAGACCTTTTTATAATTCTGCTGCTGAAAGCACTAAGATACAGTGGTTTGTTGATGAAGACAGCAGGACACTTGTTTCAGCACGAAAAATGTCAACGCTTGACCAGTTAGGAATTCTTGGAATCATGTACATAGATGTTGATTATGACAGCATGATGAGTTCATTTACAGGTGGTCTTGAGCAGAACTGCGGAATGGTGGTGCTTGACGCTGATGGAAAAGTTATATGCAGCAGTGACACATTTGAAAACAATAATACCAGATACAGATTAAACAGTAAGAAACTGCTTTCGTTAATCGACGGGGCAGAATGGGATAATGATACATGTGGGAATACAGATGGTTTCTCAGTAGTAAAGAAGGAAAGCTCTGTTACCGGATGGACAGTATATGTCTATGAACCAAGAAAACTTGTGCTCAGGTCAGCTAATTCAATGATTACAATGATTGTAGTTGCATTTGTGGTAGCAGTTGCAGGTGCCGCTGCGGCGAGTATATTTACAACAGGCTTCATTACAAGAAGAATTAATAAATTAAAAAACAGTATGGCAAAGGTTGAAAATGGAGACTTTGATGCGGTAATTAATACACAGGACAAAGATGAAATAGGTGACCTTATTCATAGCTTTAACAGCATGACAACCCAGATTAAGAATCTTATCACGCAGGTATATGAAGGACGTATAAGCCAGAAAGAATCAGAGATGCGGGCATTAAGGGCACAGATTAATCCGCATTTCCTCTACAATTCATTATCGCTTATCAACTGGAAAGCAATAGAATATGAGCAGGAGGATATAAGTGAGATAACACTTGCATTGTCTAACTACTACCGTACATCGCTTAATAAGGGAAAGAATATACTAAGCTTTGAGCAGGAATTAAGCAACATGCAGTCGTATCTTAAGATTCAGCAGATAATGCATGACAACTCATTTGATGTGGTGATAAATGTATCAGAGGAAGTTATGCCATGCGAATCTTTAAACCTTATACTCCAGCCATTGGTAGAAAATGCAATAGACCACGGTATAGATCTGCTGACAGACAGGAAAGGTGTAATAACAGTAGAGGCCAAGATGCAGACGGATGAAGAAGGTAAAAAGCTTGTATGTGTAACAGTGTCTGATAACGGTGTAGGAATGGACAAAGAAACTGCACAAAACTTCTTAACAGTCCAGTCAAAAGGGTATGGTGCAAGAAATGTTAATGACAGAATAAGACTTTATTACGGCGAAAGCTATCATCTGGAAGTGCAGAGCATACCTGATGAGGGAACAACAATAACAATAAAATTCCCGGCAAAACCATACAACACAAAAAACTGATATGTTTCTAAAATATCTTATATTTTAATATTAACCCCTCCTTAATATAATTAGATTATCAAAAGAGGACAGTAATCAAAGCTGTCTCGGATAATTATTAAGGAGGGTTTTTTATGAAGTTTAAGAGATTAGCAGCTGCAGTGATGGCAGCAACAATGTGTGGGTCACTTTTTGTAGGTTGTGGCAATGCTAAAAAGGATGACACAGCAACAGGCGAGGAAAAAATTACAGCTACAATCAAGGTATGGGGCTGTGCAGAAGATCAGGCAGATGAGAACGGCAAATGGCTTCAGACAATGTGTGACCAGTTTAATTCAGAGCATCCTGACTGGGATTTAACATTTGAATACGGTGTATGCTCAGAGCAGGACGCAGGAAAGATAGTTCCACAGGATCCAGAGAATTCAGGAGATGTATACTTCTTTGCTAACGACCAGCTTCAGACACTTGTTGATGCTAACGCTATTGCAAAGCTTGGTGGAGAGACAGCAGATTATGTTAAGAAAACTAACTCAGATGCAATTGTAGATTCAGTATCAGTAGATGGGGCTGTATATGGAGTACCATTTACAACTAATACATGGTTTATGTACTATGACAAGAGCAAATTCACAGACAGTGATGTAAAGAGCCTTGATAAGATGCTTGAAAAGAATAAGGTAGCTTTCAATATTACAGAGGGCTGGTATATGTCATCATTCTTCCTTGCTAATGGATGTACATATTTTGGAAAAGACGGAAAAGATAATTCAGCAGGTGTTGATATCTCAGGAGATAAGGGAACACAGGCAACACAGGCAATGGTTTCACTTGTAAATAATCCTAACTTTGTCAATGACCTTCAGGGTGTTGGTATCGCTGGCTTAAGAGATGGTTCAGTTGGAGCTTACTTCTCAGGATCATGGGATTATAAGAGTGTTAAAGAGATTCTTGGAGACAATTTTGGAGCAGTTTCACTTCCTACAGTAAAGATTGGTGGAAAAGACAAGCAGATGTTAGCATTTGCAGGTTCTAAGGCAACCGCAGTTAATCCTAACTGCAAGTATCAGCAGGTAGCAGTTGCACTTGCAAAGTATCTTGGAAGCAAGGATGCACAGAAGAAGCACTATGAATTAAGAGGTGTTATTCCTTGTAATACAGAGCTTCTTGCAACTGATGAAGTAAAGAAGGATGCACTTGTAACAGCACAGAATGATACATTTAACAAGACATCAGTAATCCAGCCAACAGTAACAGGCATGAATGATTACTGGGCACCTGCACAGAACTTTGCTAAGGCAATCGTAAATGGTGAAATAACAGCAGATAATGCAGCAGCTAAGACACAGGATTTCTATAAGCAGATTAATACATCAATCGCAAAATAATTGATAGGGATTAAATGCTGAAAGGAGTGGCGCATAATGGCAGTTAAGTTCACTGAATCATTTAGAAAAGGAAATATATTTACGAAGTTAAGCATTCTGATTCCAGGACTTGGTAATCTTGTAGGAAAGCAGATTATAAAGGGAATTATGTATATAGCTATAGAAGCAGCCTTTGTATGCTTTATGATTATGAATGGAATTAACTGCCTTGCGATGCTTCCAGGTCTTGGAAGCAGACCGCAGCAGGAGGTATGGAATGAGAAGCTTGGAATATATGAGTATGTTGCAGGTGATAATTCACTTCTTATACTTCTGTATGGAATAGCAACAATATTCATTATTATAGCTTATATAATAGTTGCAGCTAGTGCTGTAAAAAGCTCATATAAGCTGGAGCTGTTAAAGGAAAAAGGAAAGCATATAAACACATTTGCAGAAGACGTGAAGTCGCTGTTTAATGAGAATCTTCATAAGCTGCTGCTTACACTTCCAGTATCAGGTGTGCTTATATTCACAATACTTCCGCTTATTTTCATGATAAGCATGGCATTCACTAATTATAGTAAGGTTGACAGCCATCTGGTGCTTTTCGACTGGGTAGGACTTGAGAATTTCAAGCAGATATTCGATTCAGGAAGCATGATAGGACAGTCTTTCTGGTCAGTATTTGGCTGGACTATAGTGTGGGCAATATTTGCAACATTTCTTAATTACATATTCGGAATACTTGTTGCACTGCTTATCAACAGAAAAGGTACGAAATTCAAGGCCTTCTGGAGATTTATATTTATACTTTCAATCGCAATTCCACAGTTTGTTTCACTTCTTATTGTCAGAAGCATGCTGGCACAGGATGGAATTGTAAATGTTGTTTTAAAGAATGCAGGATGGATAACAAAATCACTGCCATTCTTTACAAATGCGACTTGGGCAAGAATCACAGTAATCGTGGTAAATCTGTGGATAGGTATTCCATATACTATTCTGCAGGTTACAGGTATATTACAGAATATACCTATGGAGTTGTATGAGGCAGCAGATGTAGATGGAGCTAATGGATTTGTCAAGTTTATTAAGATAACAATGCCATATATGTTATTTGTAACGGCACCATATCTTATCACTACATTTACTGCTAATATTAACAACTTTAACATTGTTTATCTGCTGACTAAGGGAGATCCGGTTATGGCAGGTGCAACGGCAGGAAAGACAGACCTTCTGGTAACATGGCTGTACAAGATGACAATAGATTATCAGTATTATAATCTTGGTGCTGTTATCGGTATTATGACATTCATATTCTTAGCAATTGGTTCACTGCTTGTATACAGAAGAACGAAAGCGTATAAAGATGAGGAGGGATTCCAGTGAAAAAGAAAAAGACTATTAAAAATATACTGGCACATACAGTGCTTACAATATTAGCGATAGTGTGGGTAAGTCCTCTTTTCTGGATACTCCTCACAAGCTTCAGGGCTCAGAAGGGTGCTTATACAAGCTCCTTCTTCCCAAAGCAGTATTCACTTGATAATTATGTAAAGCTTTTTACAGATACAGGAATACTTAATTTTCCACGAATGTTTACCAATACTCTGATAGTAGCAGTATTCTCATGTATTATATCAACATTTTTTGTACTGTCAGTAGCCTACTGTATGTCAAGACTTAAGTTTAAGATGAGAAAAGCAATGATGAATATCGCAATGATACTTGGACTTTTCCCTGCATTTATGGCGATGGTTGCCGTATATTATATACTTAAAGCAGTAGGACTTTCAGAAGGAGCAATGATAAGAGTTGCGCTTGTGCTTGTATATTCAGCATCATCAGGAATACAGTTTTACATTGCAAAGGGATTCTTTGATACTATCCCAAAGACAATAGATGAGGCTGCTATGATAGATGGAGCAACGAAGTGGCAGGTATTTACTAAGATAACAATACCTCTCAGTAAACCAATTATAGTGTATACAATACTTACATCATTCATAGCACCTTGGGTAGATTTCATATTTGCAAGAGTAATCTGCAGGGCAAATGCGAAGTATTATACCGTAGCAATCGGCTTGTGGCAGATGCTTGAAAAGGAGTATGTTGATGTATGGTACACAAGATTTGCAGCAGGAGCAGTTCTTATATCAATTCCAATTGCAGCCTTGTTTATGATAATGCAAAGATGTTATAATGAAAGCATGACAGGTGCAGTGAAGGGTTAGATATATGAATAGATTAAAGCAAACATTAAAAAAATGTGTGGCATTTGGTGTCACAGGAATAATGCTTATATTAGCCGGGTGTAAAAGCCCGGCTGGTTTTGTGTCTAATGATAATGAAGAATACAATGCGAGAATGGAAGAAGCGAGAACAACTCCATTCGGAGCTTACCCGGAGACTATAGAATATACACTTGGAAAGATGACAAGTGTTAATAATTCCAATATGCCGGAGAATGACACTTATACGGATAATGCGTACACACGCTATATTAAGTCTGTGATAAATGTGCAGAATGTTGATGTATTTGAAGCAAACGACAGCCAGTATGACACTAATGTTTCAATGGTAATCTCAATGGGAAGCCTTCCGGATATTATGGTTGTATCAAGTCAGGATGAGGTTGAACAGTTAGTGGAAGCAGGATTTATAGAGGACCTTACAGAAAGCTACAATAACTGTATAAGTGACAGAATCAGGAAAATGTATGAAAGCTATGGCGATTCACTTAAGGATATGGTTACATATGATGGAAAGATAATGGCACTGCCGGAGACTAATATAACAGATGGACCTAATCTTGTGTGGTTAAGAAAAGACTGGATGGATAAGCTTGGATTGTCAGAGCCACACACTATTGATGATGTTGTTAATATAGTGAAGCATTTTATATCAGAAGACCCTGGAAATAATGGCGTGGATGCGTCCGGAAAACCTAATACAGTGGGACTTGCAGTGGATACAGATGTGACAGGTGAATGTGGTTACAGCAGTGAATTTCTGCTGGATATAATATTTGCCTGCTTTGGAGCATATCCAAAGCAGTGGATAATGAACGATGATGGTGAGATTGTATATGGTTCGGTTACAAATGAGGCAAAAGAAGCACTTTCATATATAAGCAGTCTGTACAATCAGGGCGTTATAGATAATGATTTTCTTCTGCGTACATCAACCAATATATGTGAGCTTATAGAGAATGGTCTGTGTGGCTCGTTTTTTGGACCATGGTGGGCACCGAATAATCCGCTTGCTAATGCAGTAAGCAGGAATCCGGATGCAGACTGG
>ULVW01012938.1_pt1 | contig 9903 bp, 13 predicted proteins | sample 1959801 | NCBI WGS metagenome assembly ULVW01 (sample SAMEA4835796, study PRJEB28245) | human gut metagenome | biome: gut microbiome; material: fecal sample | place: Denmark | collected 2008
CGGGAAATCGACGGCTGTCGTTCAAACGCGATGCGTGAGGCGGTCATGAGGTGCCCCCACGGGGGTAACGCACGCGATCTTTTATTAATGTGAGGGTTCATAAATTTGCTCCATTTTTTCAATCGGGGGTTATCCACAGGACACCACAGGTTATCCACAGGACACCACAGGTTATCCACAGGCTTATCCACAGGTACTCGAAAAAAAAGCCCCAGACAATCCACCGAGGGAGAGTCTAGGGCTATTACGTGACACACTATGGAAATCTTAAAGGGTAGAGTCAAAGACTCTATAAGGAACTCACAAGAGTCCTTAAGACAGCATCAATCATACTTAAGTCACCATTCATCAATGACATGATAAATAGGACAATGATGATGATTATCTTTATGGTGATAAACACCTTGTTCTTAGTCCAATTCATCTATGTTCTTATTATTATTATTATAATTGTTAATGATGTTCACCCCTATAAGGGATCTGTAGGACTCCTATAAGGGAACCCTAGGATCCCCATAAGGGAACTATAGTACACCTATAAGGGACTATAGTATACTGATACCTGATACCTTGATATATTGTCTTTAGAGGAGAGCTAGTGCATGAGCTACATACACCTATATATAACCTTTCTCACCCCCTACTAGGAGAGTACACTAATTAAAAAAGTAGTATGTCGTCATTTAAAGGTACATTAATTACCCAAAGACTACCACTAAATATAACTATAGGGTATTATTTAGGTATCACTTATCAGTATTTCTACTTAAGTTTGTACCCTGAAGTCTCTCTTTTGATACCTTTAGTAGTGTTTCTAGAGCCATTCTTTGTGTCTTCAGTAGTGAGGACACCACCTACATGGTTAGTTACGAATCCATAGAAAGACTCCATAGACTCCTCTAACCACTCTTCAGTAAGTTCCTCAATTCCAGTGTCTGCATCGACACCCATGAAGTCCACAAGGTATTTAACTCCGATTGCCAGAGCATCCAGACGGTCATCATGAACAAGGGCACCCCTGTCAGTAGTGATACGAGTAAGCTGATAAAAGCAAGCATATTTGTAATCCGATTCAGGGACTGTAGAGAAGTCATTCCTGATACATTCAGGGGAGACACACATCTTATGGTTAGAGATTACGGGTTCCAACGTATCAATAATCCTAAGCTCCTTCTGACCTGAGGATTTGACTTCAGTAATCCCACATTTATCATAGGTCTTCTTAAGTACAGGTTCAAACAGTTTGATGTACATGCCATCACCAAAGTTACCCTCGATGACTACTTCATTGACACTGTACTTCTTAGCAATCTTAGCTAGTTTGTTAAGCACCACATCGGAATATCCTCCTAACAGTCCACCTACTTCCATGACGTAGATGAATCCATTAAGGTAATACAAGACAGCATAGCCTGTTTCGTCCTTGCCTCTACCTGAAGGGTCAATACACATCATCTTATAGGCATAAGGTTGAATCTCACCTGAGGCAGTATGATAGTAGAAGTATGAGTCACCCTTAAGCCCCATCACAGGAGCTTCACTCACAGGGACACGTTTAGAGGGCTCTGGGAGCCACGTAAGCTTCATCGGAGCCTCGTCTAAGGGGAACATACCTACAAGCAGGTCACGAAGCCTCAGAGGGTATTTATCAGCGTCTGAGAGGGTCGTATCAAGCATGAACTGTAAAGCAAAGCCTGCCTTTCTATAGGACAGCTCACGCTTCTGTAAGTCCTCTTCAGAGAATCTCAAGGGGTCTGTAGGTTTACCTGCCCATCTCTTAGGATTCTCATCATACTTGTTAGCAATGATATTAGCCAGTCTATCGCCATAGGAGGCTCTGTGAGCGTCATCATAGGGGTATCTGGCAGGATAGATCACAGCAGTGTATCCACGCTCCTGTAGCTCATTATAGAGGCTCATCTCATTCTGAGGAGTCCCTAGGTAAATGATCTTCTTACCTTCACCAGGCTTAAGGACAGCATCGAATTCCTTAACGAGTTCAAAGAGTTGGTCTCTAAGAACCTGAGTAAAGGAGTTACTAGGCACCTCAACGTCGTCCGCCACGATAATGTCAGCACGAGAACCCGTAAGCTGACCTTTGATACCCACTGATTTCACTGAAGGCGAATGGTCGGGTTTAGCAGGGCCAACATCAAAAAGGTTCTGAGTGTCTCTCTGACCTTCACGAGCCTTCAGGTGATCCAAGAAAGGGAGTTCATTAATGATCTTCTTAATGAAGGTAGCATTAGCGTCAGCTCTTTCCTTATTAGCTGAGACAACCATAATCTTAGTCTGAGGGTCTCTCCAAAGACACCAAACCACGTAGGCACACGTAATGAATGACTTAGCTACCCCTCGGAAACCCATAAGGATCATACGGTCATTAGGGGGATCTTGGAGTAGCTTTGCAATGTCAGCTTGGATAGGCGTAGGCTGAGGTAGACCAATAGCTTTCCATACAAGAGCTGTAAAGAGAGGAAAGCTAGTGAAGTAGGGGACTAATAATTTATCAGTTGATGCTTGAGCCATAGTCCTCCTCAAATCTCTGCTTAGTAGCCTTCAGGAGTCTGCTAAGGGCATTCTCGTCTCCATCACCTGCCTTAGGGATGCAGTTAATACCATTACGTTCAAGCTCCTTAATGATGGCATTGTAGAGCTGTGGGGATCTCTTCTCAGGGTTGTTAAGGTCTTCAAGCATATTGTTAAGCAACTCATTCTGCAGGTTGCCCAAAAGTTCTTCAAGATCGTTGTAATTCATTTCTTTCTCTTCTTCTCTAACCAAGGGTCTATCCAGTGTTTCTTAATCATTGTGCAAATACCTACGAAGGTATAGACAATAGTAACTATGTAGACCCAATCACTTAAGGGTAAACCTAGGAATGCCGCACTAGACACTGCTAATGATGGAGTGATTTGTGCGATATTCTCTAGGATGGTGTTCTGTTCATCAGCCACGCTGTTCCTCAGCCACGCTTCATCAACTTCTCAAAGTTAGCCTTCTTAAAGTGATCACCCTTAAGGAGCTTACCATCTTCCCTATAGGTTGCACAGAAGTTACCTTCGTCATCCCACAGCTTGCTAGAATACTCCTTGATAAGCTCATTCATACCTGCCTCAATGTCATAACCACAGGCATTAGCATACTGAACACAAACCCAAATGAGGTCGCAAAGTTCCTTAAAGTCCTCATGGGTATTAGAATCCTCATCAAGGAGTTCATTGAACTCTTCACTGATGCACTTGCGATAAATAAGCTTAAGATCCGACTGGTCTCCCGAGTGGGTAATCTTGAACAAAACCTTCAGCTTCTCCTGAAGATCTCCAATAGACACGTTGGTTACTCGATCCATAGTATTTTCCATTACATTTCTTCCTTTCAATAAACGGTTCTGTGATCAGCACATCCACATACTTAAGGAGTGCTAGATCTTTAATTTGTTCGTACTTTCTACCTGTCCACAACCAAATGGTCTTGGCAGGACACAACTGCTTCACCATAGCTACTATATAGCTCACTGTGGGAATGTTATATGCCTCCAAGGGGTCACCCCCAAGGATACTCAGCCCATTGATCCACGGGCTTCTGAGAGCCTCCAAAAGGGCATTCATGGTCTCCTCAGTGAACTTCTTACCATAGTTCTTATCCCAAGCATCCTTGTTGAAACATCCCTTACAATGGAGAGAGCATCCTGAGACAAACAAGGATACTCTCAGTCCATCACCATTGGTTGAATCACAGGTATTCAAACCTGAATAATTCATTAGCCTTTTCCTTCTAAGCAGTCTACAATAGTTTTGTAGCATAATAGGCAAACAAATATCACTAGACCTACTGCGCACACATTAAGTCCCAGTAGGCATAGGATTGTAGTGCTTTGAACTAGCAATTCAATCACATGCTCTTCCTGTCTTTGATCTCTGCCATCTTGGCATCATTCATTCGGGTCTTTCCATTGACATTACTGTAACCCAAGTACCCACAAACACGAGAAATAATAGAGAGGTTGTGAGACCCACAATGAGGACAGGTGTTACCAACATTAGTGCTATGCCTGCCACAATCCTCGCAATAAGCCGCATCAAAGTTGACACCTTGGTAGAAACCCATCGACATGCCTCTCTGAACAAGGGCTTTAACTGCATTGACATTATCAGGGTTATCCACTCGTACATACTGAATGTGACCCCCATTACACTTGTGAAAAAGTTCATATTCCTTATTCTGCTTCTCAAAAGGGGTTACATCTTCACTAACGTGGAGGTGAAAGGAGTTCGTGAAGTAATCTCCGAAGCGATTGTCTCCTGTATATTCACGGTATTGTCTAGCTTGAGTCCCACACAGAGATTCTGCAGGAGTACCATAAAGAGCATAAAGGTAACCATCTTCTTTCTTAAATTCCTCAATCTTTTCGTTAATAAAATCAACAACAGTATTAGCAAAGTAGCTAGACTCTTTCAAAGTCTTGCCAGTAGCTAGGATAGACAACTCATTCAATGCAGTGATTCCAAAGGATGCAGTCATGTATTCTACAAGATCCCCAATCTCATCATCAGGATTCAAGTAGCCATTGTAAAGACCACCCTGAGTGAAACACATGGGATTAGTACAAGCCTTAGTGTGACGGATCATGTCGTAACGTTTCTTAAGAAACTCACGGATGACCTGCATTCTATCCTCAAGCACTACAAAGAAGTCTTCACCTTCATTCTCAGCAACCTTCCAAATCAACGGAAGATTAAGAGAAACAGCACCAATGTTGCAACGACCGATAGTAATGGCTTCGTTTGTCTTAGGGTCATGCCACTCAGTGAGATATGCACGGCAACCCATAGGACTCGTGATAGCCCCAGTACGCTGATAGATATCGCCCACCTTGCCATGGTTCAAACTAAGGTAGTCAGGGTACATACACTTACTAGAGCACTCCACAGCCTTATGGAAGAGTTCCTCATGATCCTCATCAGCTTCAATCTTATCTTCATCATAGAGGAAGACGAGCTTAGGGAAGACAACCTGCTTACCGCCATGTCCCTTCATACGGGTATCGAGGATAACTTCACCGATCAGCTTCATGATGTCTCTGTCGAGATCATCCATCATGATATCCCACGTACCAAAGGTAAGCGTAGTGAAAGCGAAGTCGCCGCGAGAACACGGGACAGTGTTGAGCTTCAGTTCAAGAGACTGAAAGCCCTGTTCAAGTTCACGCTTGAGGTCCTCCATAGCCATTACATAGGATTCATTATACTCCATATTGCATTGTTCGAAATACTTCCTAAAGGCGTTATCGTAGGTCTTCTCAGCATACGGAAGGAGAACCTTGTCGATCTCTGCAATGGTAAAGCCACCGAACTGCTGGGCGGTCGCCACAAGCGTGATGTCACCGATCACCTGAAGAGCACTGAGAACACTCGTAGGTTCCGTGTACTTCACATTGGACATCTCAAAGCCATCCCTCAACACGGCTTCCATGTCAAAGAGACAGCAATTAAAGCTACCGAAGATCATGTCTCTGAGATCATGAATGTAGATGTCACCTCTCTTAACAAGCTCCTTCTCTTCCTTAGAGAGATAGAACTGCTTGTACAATTCCTTGGTCAGATACCCCTTGATAAGAGAGCCCTTAGTAGAGATAAGAGAGCTATCAAAGTTAGCATTTTCTCTGTCTCCTAAGAGAAGCACCGTATCGGCTTCACTCTTGACAGACTCAAAGGCTTTAGCGTAGGTGTTCTTGTAATCTCGATACTCCTGATAAGCCTTACCAACTTCAGGGATGTATCTGTTGAGGGCATCAATGACATACCCATGGAGAGCTTCAGCAGTCACTTCAGTCTTCTTAAAGAGGATACCCTCAATGTACCCTTCGATTTGCCAAAGTCTCCATTCAGGATACTTAGCATTAGCTCTCTTGGTAGCCTTATCAATAGCTACCTTGATCTTGTCAAAGCACCAATCTTCACTGGTGCCATCTTTCTTAATAACGTTGATTTCCATAGTGTGTTTTGTTAGTTAGTGCTTCCTTTGTATGGATTAGCAAACTGCTTTATGGCAGTAACTTCATCAGGGGTGAGATCACTAATAGCGTTAGTATAGATCTTCTTAGTTATGTTGTTGTCTTCGCTATATACGAGGACATCAAAGGTAACTGTAGGAATGTCAGGTTTCGTTGTAAAGAATACCTTATGGTTCTCATACTCACAGGCACCTACATTGCCATCCCAATAAACTTGTATATTCATTTACTTAGTCTGTTATATAGGCTCAGTAGTCCTACGGTAATTACTGTGCGTAAGTCCTTTAGGACTACTGAAACACCCGAATTACTTGCTCTTCTCAATGCTAATGAGATAGTACAAAGCCTTTAGGGCATCCTTATAGGCTCGGATGTCTCCCTCAGTATGGTAAGACTCCTTGTTACGCTTCTCAATAACTTCAAGAAGTTTATGCTTAGCCATCATAAAAACATTATCTTCCCACTTTTCATCAATCATCTTTGTATTTCTCCATAATATTAATTAGCGTTTCACCATCGGATTTATCGAACTTAAATCCAAGGTATTCAACAGCACCGCTCTTATCGAATGCACTATTGATGAATCCCTTAGCAACTTCAATGTCTACCTTGTTGTTCTCATCGACGATACCCACCTGTTTGAGCATAGGCAGATACTTACCGATGAGGGTATCCGCCTGATGCAGAATCAAGAACGTACTCCCTCCAAGAAGCCACTTCATCGTGGAGGGAGCACTAGGCATCAGTCGAGTATCTACGAACTCAGGGAGAACCTGAGAGATTTTACTCAAACTGATTTTCATAGGAAACTATTATGCGCCCGTAGCAGGAGTATTCGTAGGAGCAACCCACGCATTGTACTTAGCCATCGGAGTCGGGCAGATAGCACTCATAGGAACAATCGTGTCCGTGATCTTACCAAGCGTACCCATGATGTTCGCAATAGTACCATCAAGGCAACCGAACTTCGCCTGAGTCGTCAGGGCAAGCTCATTAACCTTACCAAGAACAATCTGCTCACGAAGCTCCTGCTTTTCACAGCAACACTTAAGCTCAGCCTGAAGTTTAGCAAGCTCAACACGGTTGTTCGCAGACTCGTCAGCAAGAGGCTTAAGGTAAGCAAAGGTCTCATCACGGAGCCTACGGTTGTCTGCAAGAGACTGTGCGTAGACTTCCTTGGCATTCTTATCAGAGTAGTTCTCAGCCTTGAGCATGCTGTTTTCAGCCTGAAGAGCAGACACTACGTTCTGATTACCTCCACCGAGGAGACCACCAAGGAGACCGTTGCCTCCGTTATTTAGGAGGCCAAGAGCCGTACCTGCGATACCAAGACCGAGACCAGAGCCCGCAACACCCTTAGAAGCAAATTCAGCCATAATATATTCCTTTCCAGCTTTATGCTAGAGTTAATAGTTTAGTAGCTTAGGTTAAACTAGAATGCTCTGAGGCTATAGCTACTGAAAAGCCTAGCATTATGAGAGGTAATTTAGAGTGCACCTCTCGTGGCACTATAGGTAATCTAAACGAGAACCTTATGGGATCCCCACTTTAGCCAGTCCAAGACCCATAGCCCCCTCAGTATCCTCACAGAGCACTCTAGGCTCCACAGGCCACTTAACATCCCTAGGGAACCCACTCTGAAGCGTGATGTCTCTAAGAGCCTGTCTGTAGCTCTTAACGAGATCAAGAGTCTCAGGGTCAGCAGGATAGTCAGGCATCATGTACCAGTCAGTTTCTGCGATCTTTCTGTCTCTCTCTGATCTTACGTTCTCTGCAAGAACCCCAATGGAAACTGGAGGGTTCTCTACTATCTGATACTTACCGTCTACCTGTTGAATACTGCAGTCACCTCTGGTGTTACACCATATGGCGGCTTCAGGAGGATATTCACCCTCGAAAATTTGTCCAATTTTATAAACCATCGTGTTCATCCTTCTAATACCCAAAGGCGTACCAATCGTTATCGTTGTTCCACGCTCTGATCGTGACAGAAGTAGCAGTTTTAGATATCACGCAAGCGGGTCTATCCGAGATTCTCCACGCCGTAGTTTGAATGTTGTAGTTAGTGTTTTTAAACGGCTTTTGGAATGTAAGTGTATTATCGCGACCCTCTCCAGATACGTAGACTTTTCCCCACTGTTCAATGAATCCATCGCTCCAAACTCTATAGCCTTGCGTACCTGATACGTGCGTTTCCGTAACATATGCTTTAGGCGTCGGAATCTCCCCAACTTGAGCCTGTACAGCATTCACGGCAGACATAACGTTCTGAATGTCCACAGAACCTACATTAGTAGCAATACCGTAGGCTACTACACACATTACCCATTCGTGAGCTCCGGGCTGAGTTGTGTCGGATGCACCGTAGACATTAGAGTTACGAGAAGCATCAAACAAAATCGCTGGTGTGGTATTGTAGCCACCGCCTACCATATGGGTAAGGGTTGTAGTCTTGTGATAGAAAGCTCCTGATGAAGGGGTACTTGAGGGACTAGAGCCAACATTAATGCCAGTATCCCCCTCAATATTCGGCAACCCTGCTTGATGATAAGCAGTAGCCTTAGCTACCTCCATAGCAATCTGCTGATAAGGAGCAAACTTAGGAGTCCTAAAGTTCGTACTACCATCACCCGAAGAGTAGAACGGGCAGAATCCATTATCTCTCGTAGCAATCTCTTGCCATTCATCTTCAGTCTTCACCCACCCTTGAGTTGTAATGTAATCAAAGAAGTCTTTATACAAAGCTCTAGAATACGTAGCCCCATTACAAATAATAGAGTCAGCAGGCACTGTTCCGTAGGGGTGAAGATAGTGGAAACCTAAAGGTCTAACAGTACCAAGTTTACTGAGTTTCTCAGCTAATTGATTAATAAATTCTTGATCTTCCATTGTTTATCCTTTAGTAACCACAGGCATACCACAAGCCAGCAATATCTTCGCCGCAATCGGAGATAGTTGAGAAACTAGATAGGCTCTTTTCTGCAACATGGAAATTGTTATACATAGCATTAGATGACCCGCCAGTGTAGCTTTGAACCACGACAAAGTAATCATTTGAAGAAAAAGTGGTACATAATTTAATGGTTCTACTAGTGGCCCCTCTGGCCGATTGTGTAATACCACCTTGCTCAATAAAACCGTCAGACCACTTACGATACCAACCCAAACCATCAGAACTCTTACCAGTCTCCTTAATATACCTTCTGCTTTCCAACTGACCCAATTGAGCCTGAATGGTAGCTAGTGCTAACTTAATGTCATCAAGAGTAGGATCACCTGCGTGGATAGGATTAGCACCATTTAGAGCCTTATCACAGGCATCAAGGATACCTTGTTTCTTGGCATACGTAGGAGACAGAGTGTCACCAATACCGTCAACCTTAGAGGACACGGCAGTGATAGACTGTCTGATTTTCGTAAGGTCTACCTGAAGTGTAGCATCGTTAGTCTTAGCATCAAGGGAGGCCTGAAGGTTAGTAACCTGACTAATCGGATGAGTATGGGAAGACGGAGTAAAGGAAGTAGGGACACCTGTAAGTTCACTATAGGCTAGACTGTTCTTAGCAGAGAGAGTACCAAGGGTAGGCTTGTTCTTAATGAAGTCATTCTTAGTAGAATCAGTCTGCTTCCAGTCTGCCTGTAGCTGACCTGCAGTAGCCTGATCGGCATACTGTTTAGCTTTAAGCTCTGATTCTTTAGCATTCGCCTCAGATACCTTAGCGGCATCCTTAGACAAAGCCGCCTTATCAGCATTAGTCTTAGCTTCAGTAGCCTTTTGGGTAGCTAACGTAGCCTGTTGTGTAGCTGTGGATGCACTATTAGCAGAGTTCTTAGCACTAGCATCAGCCTCAGTAGCAGACCTAGAGGCACTCGTAGCATCAGCTTCGGC
>ULVW01083737.1_pt1 | contig 9900 bp, 7 predicted proteins | sample 1959801 | NCBI WGS metagenome assembly ULVW01 (sample SAMEA4835796, study PRJEB28245) | human gut metagenome | biome: gut microbiome; material: fecal sample | place: Denmark | collected 2008
TCAGTTCCCTGCCAGTCTGTTCAGGTGAACACATACTGCCATTTACGAAGTTGGCGAACTCTTGGGCAAAAGCCTTGTCACGTTCGGAGATGGTAGCTCCGGATAATTTGGGATAATCCATAGTTAAAACAATTTAGATGGTTACGTTTCCAATTCTTCTCCCTCTTGTGAAGCCCTTTAGAGCTTCTTGGTCGGGAAAACCGTTTTACGTGCATCCCCTCACTGCGGACACCGGGGAGAATAAGGCAAGTGTGAGGATAGAGGACTTTACGGAATACCCAATTTGGCACAAATTGTGGAAGGCTGCCGGAAAGTACTCCGTCCGAAAGCGTCAGCAGCACTTGATGTTTCTCCCGTCCGCAGTACCTTTGCACGACAAAACGTAAAAAGACCGGGAAGCTCCAAGGATTTACCAGGCATTTCATTCTGCCTAACTCCAAGGGAAAAGTACCTTAGTACGAGCCGTCCAACACGTTGCTTCGTTCAAGCCTTCACGTACTAATGTCTAGTGGGTGTACGTTAGTACGAACAAGCCTGAGCGACCTAATGTCCATACCCTTACGAAGTAACATCCTCCCAAAAATCGTTGCCATTGTGAGAACCTGCAAAGTGAAGCGAAGTGGAGCCTTGCGGGTTCTCTCTATGGCAACAGACTGGAGTCCTCCGCTTGTCGCAAAAGCCTATCAGTCGACCTTTGCTTGGTGTTGAAGACACGAAGCAATACGGATGGTACATCTTCCAAAAAGGTCGTCACTTCCGGCATCGCATGAAATACGATAAGTCGGAAGTGGCGACCAACCTCTGTGAGCCAGCCGCCAAAACCATTCGATGGCTCTACTTCTGCAAGCGTAAGCCTGCGTTCGGTAGAACCATCGTGCAAGTTATCATTTGTAGATATGTTTTCCAACCTCATTGACACTGTGAGAAACAGCTGAGTGGAGCGAAGTGAAACCCTGCTGCTTCTCTCTGTGGCAATGGAATCGAGTCCTCCGCTTGTTACAAAAGCCATTCAGCCGGGCTTTGCTTGGTGTTGCAGACACGGAGCAAACTGGATGGTACATTTTTCCCAAAAGGTCGTCACTTCCGGCATCGCATGGAATACGATTAGTCGTAAGTGGCGGCCAACATCTGTGGGCCAACCGCCAGAACCATTCGATGACTCTACTTCTGCAAGCGTCAGCCTGCGTTCGGTAGAGCCATCGTGCAAATCATCGTTTGAAGCCTCATATTCCCGACCTCATTGACACAGTGAGAAACAGCTGAGTGGAGCGAAGTGAAACCCTGCTGCTTCTCTCTGTGGCAATAGACAGGACTCCTCCATATGTAGCAAAAACCAATCAGCCGAGCTTTGCTGGGTGTTGCAGACACGGAGCAAATCGGATGGCAAATTCATTCCCAAAAAGGTCATCACTTCCGGCATCGCATGAAATACGATAAGTCGGAAGTGGCGGACAACAACTTTGAGCCAGCTGCGAAAACCATTCAATGGCTCTACTTCCGCAAGCATCGGGCTGCGTTCGGTAGATCCATCGGGTTGGTGATACAAACGAAAAAAGAAGATTCAAATAACAAGAATACAACCTATAGTGATGATGATTGCATTCAAAAACCAAATTATCAGTTAAATGATAATTTATCTGACGATTGATGGCTATCTTCTCGTCTATATCTCTTAAAATACGCCCAATCCTTTTCTGTACATCAAAAGAAGGAATCCATACTGTGCATTCTTTTATTTTATCTGGAGAAGTATGGCGTATTTTTGTTTGTTGAGCTGCTGCATTTAGTTGCTGTTTAACACATGCAGATGATAAAAGATAGAAAGCAAAATTTTCATCCAATAAATTACTGCAAGTAATCTTGGCAATATCTTGGCTTTGAATATATTTTCCACTTTCAGGTATTCTTGCTGTTGTACCAAGCAGACCAATTGCTTGTTCTGTTAGAGGGGTAATAATATCTCCTTTATTAAGGAGATATTCATCCCTAAACTCTCCAGTATAAAAGATATTTTTTTTTGAATCGTTTTTCTTGAAGCAATTGTTTCGATAGTCGAAGTTACCACAAGTTAAACGAATATATTCACCCTCCGTGGCATAAAACTCGCCACCGAGGCTTGCTCCTCTTGTTACATCAAGGATTTCTCCTAATTTGTATTTTTTCAATTCCATTATCTTCTTTCTTCGAAATTAGAGATTTTCTTTGTTTGGTAATGTTCATTTAGCAATTCATTGAAACGCTTGTCTATGGCCATATGAATAGGTGTAAGGTCATATTCACGTTCATAGTAACCCATACTATTATCTACAAAAAAACGTTCTTGTGGAGTTAATCCCTCGTATTCGGCATCCAAAACTCCTTCTACTGCATCCTTCAAGAATGGTGATATTTCATCATAGGATTTGCTTTGCCGTTCTACGGAAAGAATATCAAAGAATTTAAATGATGATGGATAATCGTCAGTACCAAATCTTACATCCCAAGAATTCATTTTGCGAATAGCACGCTTACAAATACGAGTTATGATGTCCTTTGCAAAATATTCGCATTGATCTTGAATATCCTCAAAAGGGTCGTTATTTCCTACCATCGTTCTTACCCGTTCAAGCAATTCGGGGGAGTAATCTTTTCCGAATAAAGAAGTACCTTCATGCTTCAATCTATTATCGTCAATAGTAAAGCCTTTCGTTATATATTCGTTAATAATCTCTGTACTCCAATGGCGGAAGCGAGTAGCTTTTAGGGAAGAGACACGGTAACCTACAGCGATGACAGCATCAAGAGAATAGAAAGTAGCTTCCTGTTTTTGACCATCAGCAGCAGTTGTTTCCATTTTGGAAACAACTGAATATGCATCAAGTTCGCCTTCATCAAATATATCATTAAGATGCTTGCAAATAACTGGTATATCAACCCCAAAGATTTGTCCCATAGCTCTTTCTGTATACCAAGGTGTATCATCTTTTATAATAACTTGCATTTTGCCTTCGGCATTCAGCATGTTGTACAAAAGAAATTGTATTTCGTTGGTCATAAAATTACTCCTTGCCAATATTATCATTAAAGCTGATGCAGTCGAGCTGCTTTATAATCTCAGCTTCCAAGCGATGACTTTCCTCAAATTGAGAGATAAGCGTCGCTTTATAGTTGTTCATGCGCTTATTGAATTCTTCATGTGTAATATCCACATAATCAATCTTGATGTCGAAGTATTGACCAGCCGAGAAGCTATAACCTTTCTCTTTTATCTCTTCAAACGATGGAGTAACCGAAAAGTCATCTACGGCTTCCTTGCTACGGAATGTTTCAACAATTTGCGTTATTTCATCTGTGCGCAGCTTTGTTTTTTGGTTACCGTTCTCCTTAATTGTTTCACCAAGTTTGCTTGCATCAATAAACACAGGCTTGTCCACACCAGACTTGTCGATGAAGACGACACTCACGTTTGTACCAGTATTAGCAAAAATATTGCTCGGCATACTCACTACGCCACGAAGAATGGGGTGTTCACCATCCACCAAGTGCTTGCGTACTTTAAATGCAATGCCACTCTTCGCTGTAATGAAGCCTGTAGGCACAACGATAGCAGCCTTGCCATCATCTGCCAAGCTATAAAGCAGGTGCTGGAAGAAACACAGGTAGATTTCCATACCCTTCTTGTCTTTATTAGGAATATTAGGAATGCCAGCAAAGAAACGACCCTTGTAAGAATCATTCTTCAAATCTGAATGATAATCCGAGAAGTCAAGTTTGAAGGGAGGATTGCTCACAATGTAGTTAAATTTGCGGAGTGCTCCATTTTCCTCTTTATGGAACGGATGCTTCAAAGTATTGCCTTGAATTACATGCGTTAAAGAATGACTCATGCTATTCAAGATTAGATTAAGCATCATCATCGTAGAAGACTTATCACTGATATCTTGTGTATAAACCGTACAGTTTTGTTCACCAATGGCATGAGCCAATGCAATGACCAGTGTGCCTGTTCCTGCAGAAGGGTCATAGCAAGTAACGCTCTTCACATCCTCCTCAGGATTAACAAGGAGCTGTGCCATAATTGCCGCAATAGCATGAGGTGTATAATACTCCGCATAATTGCCACCTCCATTAGCATTATAGTCCTTAATCAGATATTCAAAAATTGTAGAGAAAAAGTCATAGCCAGCTTCAAAGGCATTTTCAAAAGAGAAACTTGCCACATCATCAATAAGAGAACGACAGAAAGCATTCTTTTTTGCCGAACCGCCAGACACCACATCTGATATAGGTTTCATGATGGATACACGCGTATTGTCTTCGTTGAGAATATAGAAAATTTCCTGGTTTTCGCATGCGATACTTTCCAACGTAGAATCAAACAATTCTGCAAACTTATCCTCGTTTTGGCGTTTAGCTAAGAAAGGAATAAGATGTTCCTTTTTAAGGATAATAGTATCAAACATCGAGTCGCACATCTCCTCGTAGTCGTCTTCGGACATAGCATCCAGTGCTGCGAAGAAATCCTCTGCATCAGCCAGTTCCGGGTTCTCCTTTTTCGCCTCATAGATAAACTTATCATTTAGGAACTTATAAAGGAATATTTCAACTATAACTACATACTCATTACCGCTACCAGCTAAACCATTCTCAGTGGTGGTCTTCTTAAGGTCATCAATCAGCGCATATGTCTGATTCTTAATATCTTCAATATTCTTCATTATCTTTTATTTGCTAATTTGATATTCTCGGTTGATTACATCACTTACATACTTACGCACATCGCGATCGGTTTTTATTTGTTCCTCTTTAAAATGCCGAGTAACATAAGTGAGGATATTCTTTTTAAAGTATTCAGGCACTTCAAGGACAGCCTGGTTATGAAAATAAATATCATCAACATCTTCCTTAATAGCCAAGAGAATCACTACCATTTTGTTCTTCTCTTCTGTCCACGCATAGTAACGAGGAGAAACATTGTTCTCCTTTTCTTCGCGGTTCTTTTCGTTCAATCGTTTAGCAACACGCACGAACTTAGAGTCACCATTATACTTCAAAGCTTCAATGGCATCGCGTTCGTTGAGCTTCTTTATACGGCGCAAAATGTCATTCACGTTCTGTACTTTTTTGTGCATATTGAACTCTTCGTTCGATTCCATATCTTTCTTTCGGAATAGTCGCAAGAATTCCTCCAGTATAGTACGGTATTCAGGATCCTCCGTGTCTACTGAAGCTCTTAATTGATTGCGTACATGTTCTACAGACTGTCGATATTGCTCTTGAAGTTCAAGCTCGCCTTCGCCACGCTTCTCAAATGAGAATTCTATATTTTCAAGGGCGGTATTAAGAAGTTTTTGAGCATTCTCAATTTCATCTGCATTCTCAATGAAACCCAACAAGTCAAGACGATTACGAGCTGCTTTTATCAGATTATATATATCCTGTATTTCCACAATCTCGGCAGCGTCTGAACCTTGTGAAGTCAGCATGTTCTGCAAACAACGCATATTCTCTAAGGCATGAAGCGTATTACGCACAATCTCGCGACTGTCAATTAGATTGAGTTGTCGAGAGAATATCTCTGGGTTGCTAAGGTCGAAATCCTTTAACACCTCCAGTGCCTCTTGAACACGCTCTTTTGCTTCCTCGACAGTAACAAGCAAGCGGTCTGTTTCCTTAAAGTTTTCAGAACCAACTTCGTTCTCCAGTTCGTCTTGATATTCCTTATTCGTCTTGTTATATTCTTCTTCTATATTGGCAAAGTCTACAACATGACCGTATTTCATTTCCTTATAAGGGCGATTAACACGAGTCAGTGTCTGCAACAGGTTATGCTCCTTGACCATACGATGTAGGTACAATTTCTTAAGACGTGGAGCATCAAATCCCGTTTGTAGCATTTGGTAGACAATCAAGAGATCAATCTTGCCATCTACAAAAAGTTTAATCCATTTCGCACGTTCTTCCTTATCTTTATTATAGCTATCGTATGTAATCAGTGCAGCACGGTAGCAACCCTTTTTGCAAGGACGCTTCTTTACTTCAATTTCTCCAGCCGTTATACTTTTATAGATTATAGAGCCATCATCATCAGTTTCTGTGATGATTTCACTATCATCTGCATATTTCTCAAGGAAAAAGTTATACATTTCAAGAGCCTGTTCCTTGCTATTGCAAACAGCCATAGCTCCCAATGTCTGGTCTCCATTTTTTATACGGAATGACTTCAAGTCATTGAAAATATAGTCTAGCAACGGATGCACATAAGCAGCATGAGCATACACAATGCTATCTTTCAAACTTCCTGCTTTGACGCGAATGCTATTAAGAGCTTCTTTCAGTCTGATTTTATAGTTAGAACCTATATCTTCGCGAATCAAACGCAATGTGTAGCCGTCTGCAATTGACGCATTATAGAAATACGTATGAATATAATCACCGAAAATATCTTTGGTGTTGTATTCCTTGCTAATAATAGGTGTACCGGTTAACGCAATCTTCACTGCGGTTTTGTCGCTTGACATGAGCTGTTTTAAAAAACTGCCTTCTGGGTTGTAATTGCGGTGTGCCTCGTCGATGAAATAAATGCGCTGTACAGGAACATTATAAGCATTCTTCGGCAAAGCCTTCGCATCGTCCGAAAATTTTTGAATGTTCACGACAGTTATTTCTGCCTTACCTTCACGATTCTGCGTATTTTTACCACTGGTGATAATATTTGTGAAGTCCTCTTTCGTCTGAATGGGATTTACTTTCAAACCGCGATAAGAAAATTCACGCTGCGCCTGATCCATCAGGTCAAGACGGTCAACTATGAAAAAGAATTGTGGTACTATACCCTTAGAAGAATAGTAATCTGTAAGATATTTTACATTGTAATAAGAAAGAGCTGTTTTCCCACTACCTTGTGTATGCCATATAATACCTTTAGTCATTCCTTCTTCAAGTTTCGCCTGAATGGCTTTAGTGGCAAACAGTTGTGGATAGCGCATAATGTGCTTTTGCAAGCCATTCGGATAATCCACATAAGCAATGCCGTACTTTAACAGGAAATGTAAACGATTAAATGAGAAAAGACTGTCGCAAATACGCTTTGTAGGAGTGTTAGCAAGACAATTTGTCTTGTATTCGCTGCTTCCCTTGTACTGTACCACGTTATTATCACGCAAAAGGATTTCCTCTTCCTCTGGAGTAACATGGTGGAAATGACGCTCAATAGGAAAGCTCGTTTGTCCTTCTTCACGGAAACAATTGTACTTCGTATTGCGCTTACCAATGGTGGCATAAAAGGCACCAATGGTAGGCGTAACTTCGTTGTTATCATATTCCATATCATTGCTGAACACCATAATCTGTGTAATGTTCAAGAAACGACGGTAAGCAGGATTTCTGAAGCGCTCCTTCATTCGGTCTGTTTCGGCAGTAATACCTTTATGATTATTTTCTTTCTTTACCTCAATGAAAGCGAGAGGTAGACCATTAACAAAAATAGTAATGTCGGGGCGGTAGTTTGCTGCATCTTTGTTGCCACAAGTCATCTCCGTAGTAACCTGAAATGTATTGTTTTTCAAGAAGTTTTTTGGAGTAGACAAATCTATAATCTTCTCAGATGTATTCAAGAATATTTCATTATAGAACTGGCGTCCCAAATCATCGTTAAGCAACGACTTCTGAATCTTCGTCAGCATTTTCTCTGCATCCCCTTCTTGTGCATTAGGATTAAGCCCATAGTATGCCTGTGAAAAATAATCCGTGAGAATATTCGTCAGAGGGTCGAACTCAGTTTTTGGAGCTTCTACATATTTATTTTTCAGGCCTTTCAGCGACACATACTTAAACCCCATTCCCATTAAGTGCATGAGAGTAGGAAATTTCACTCTACTATCCTCGCAGAAAGCTGATTTCTTTTCATTTTCCATAGCTGAACTTTTTATTTGTCCGCAATAAGGTCTTTTATACTTACTGAAAGAATATCGGCAATTTTGCTCAGTAATTCTAATGAAGGTTGCTTGCGATTACTGCAATACGCATTAATTGTACTAAAGCTCATACCTAAATCCTTTGCTAATTGTGTTTGCGAGATGTCTTTCTCAACAAGCACACACTTAATTCTATTCAGTTTCATAATTCGAACCAACATATCAGTACAAAGTTAGCGATAATATTTCACTAAATCGCTTATTTCTGTCACTATTTACACAAAGGCAGGCATTATAAAAGATTTCCTCATAATCATGATGGCGGTATATATTGTCAATTTCCTAGCAACTTTCTGGACTATTCAAATCAAACATGGATTGTCAGAATAAATACCCTATCCATCGCTGGCAAATTTATTGATAATGCCTCAATTCTGTTTAACGAAAAAGCTGGATTTGAGGCATTATCCTAATGCTAAGTTTCTACAAATGCGTTTACTTCGCCTTCGGTAGCCGGATTTTCTTGTTCTTCTCCTCCCAGGCATCCACATAGTTGTTCAATGCTTCAGAGATAACGTCTTTCAACAGAATACCTTCCACGAGGGAAATGTATTTCACCTTACGGACCAAATCCGGATCCACGATGAAGGTGGCGCGGATTTCCTGGGGCTTCTTGGCACTTTTGACTGGCTCGCCTTTCTTGGGGCGACCTACATTTGCTCTGCGTTTGGCTTCCAGTTTGGACTTCATTTTTTCTGTAGAAACCGTTGCCGGAACATCATGCTGAACGGATGCTTCCTTGACTACTGCATTCTGGTGCTCCTGAACATCTTTAGCTACAGCCTGTTCCTGAGTCTGTTGAACCTGCTGTTCCTGAGGCAATTCTTTTGCCTGGTCGGTTGGATTGGCTTCACCCATGAAGCCGTCCATCCATAAAGATAAATTCTTCTTACTCATATTGATTACTTTATTACTTGTTTACTTACTGATTATCCTACTATGTTACCAATAATCTTTGTGATTAGTCACATAGTAATATAGTTTACCTATTTTCTTCCCGACTGATTATTTCATCGGTCAGTGTCCGATAGTCCGCTGCGCCATTGCTTTTCGGGTCGTACTCAAAGATGGTCTGACCGGACAGCGGCATCTCGGCTATGGCGATATTCTCCCGAATTTTCGTCTGAAAGACCTTCTCTCCGTATCGCTTTTCTACCATGGAAATCACTTCCTTATTCAACTTCCGGTTATTGAACCTGGTGAAGAACACCCCACCCAACTCCAGCGTCGGGTTCACTCGGCGCTTCACTTCCCGGACTATATCGTCCAGCATGGTCAAGCCTTTCAAGGGCAAGGCTTCGGCGGTGAGCGGTATATAGAGTTTGTCCGCTGCCACCAGCGCATTGGTAGTCACGATACCGAGTGAGGGCGAACAGTCCATCAGGATGTAGTCATACTTCTCCTTCTGTTCATCAAGGTAGGATTTGAGGATGCCTTCCCTTGCCATCATGGTGGCCATGTCTATTTCGGCTCTTGCCAAGTCCAGCGATGCCGGAACGAGGTCCAGGTTTTCACGGATGGGAATGATGGGCAGTGGTTGGTCTTTGACCAGCGTATCATAGATGCTTGTTTCCGGGTCTTCGTTCTGCGTCAGCGTAAAGGTGAGGTTCTGCTGTGCATCGAGGTCAATGAGCAACACACGTCTTCCTTGCAGTGCGAGTGCTGCGCCTATACATGCAGTAGAGGTGCTCTTGCCGACTCCACCTTTCTGATTGCCGATGGCGATTGTCAAGTTATTTCCTTTCATTATCTTCAAAATTAAAAGTTTACTTTTCCATTTGTTTCCTTACTTACAAAAATACTTTATTACTTGCTGATTAGGCAGAAAGTTTACTCATTTATTCTGCGAAAAAATCACTTTTCTGATGATTTTATATCATTGTTAATCAACCATTAAATAAACATCAAACAAATATCAAACAAACATCAAGAAGGTTTTTGTCCT
>ULVW01090128.1_pt1 | contig 9852 bp, 8 predicted proteins | sample 1959801 | NCBI WGS metagenome assembly ULVW01 (sample SAMEA4835796, study PRJEB28245) | human gut metagenome | biome: gut microbiome; material: fecal sample | place: Denmark | collected 2008
GCCAAGCGGCGGTCGGCCTGCGCCGCCTGTCCGCTCGCCCGGGCGGCGGAAAGAGCCGGGTCGACCGCATAAGCCTGCTCCAATACCTGCTCCAGCGGAGCCAAGGCTGGCAAAGGCATCGGCTCAATCTGCACGTCCGCGCCCAGCGACAGCCCCGAGAGGGATGACAAGGAGGTCAGGGCCGTTTCCAAAGCCATCCGGGTACGGGTCAGGTTGTTGCGCGCCGAAAGGCTTTGAAATTCGATCCGGTTTTCCTCAATCGAGGTGATGTCGCCCGCCTGAGCCCGTACGCGAGCGATCTGCCGGGCAAACTCGGCATCGGCCAGGCGAAGGCTGTCCACCTCGATGCGTTTTTGCAGGTAGAGGATCTCCTGCACGGCCAGACGGGCCTGCAGCAAAGTCTCCATCCGTACCTGGCGGTAAGAAGCCTGCGCCACGTCTTCCCGCGCCCGGGCAGCCCGGGTGCGCTGCACGTAGGCAGTAGGAAAATCGAAGCCCTGCGAGGCGGTAAACTCGTTCTCCCCGGCCGCACCGGACGAACCCCAGGTATGGGTGTAGCCCAGTTCGGGGTCGGGAAGCGTATTGCCCGTGCGGGCCTCTATCTGGCTGGAATGGGCCGTAGCCGCCGCGCTCTGCAACACGGGGCTGTGCCGTTCCACCGCCTGCAGGAGATCGGCTTCCCCGATGGATTGTGCCGCACTACCGAGAGAGAACACCCCCGGGAGGATCAGTGAAAAAAGGTATCTTGTCCTCATATCATTCTGTTTTTTCGGTTAATAAGGGTGTAAACCACCGGGATGACGAACACGTTGAGCAAGGTCGAGGTGAGCAAGCCCCCGAGGATCACCTTGGCCATCGGGCTTTGGATCTCGTTGCCCGGCAGGTCGCCGCCCAAAGCCAGCGGGATGAGTGCCAGTGCGGACGAGAGCGCCGTCATCAGGATAGGATTCAAACGGTCCATCGACCCGTGCACCACCGCCCGCTCGAGGCTTTCGCCCTCGCGGATCAGTTGGTTGTATCGGGAGACCAGCAGGATGCCGTTGCGGGTAGCGATCCCCAGCAGCGAGATAAACCCGATGACGGCCGGGATGCTGATGATCCCCGAAGAGAGGGCGATGGCCGCTACCCCGCCGATGAGTGCAAAAGGCATGTTGAGCAGGATAACCCCCGAGAGTTTCACACTGCGGAATTCCTGGTAGAGCAGCAGGAAGATGATCACCAGCGAAAAGAGCGAAGCCAGCGAAAGGATGTTCGAGGCCTGCTGTTCGCTCTCGAACTGCCCGCCGTACTCCACGTGATACCCCGAAGGCATCTCCACCTGCGTATCGACGATCCGGCGGATCTGGTTGACCACCCCGCGCAGGTCGCCCGAGGAAACATTGGCCGAGATAACGATCTTGCGGCGCACATTTTCCCGGGAGATGGTATTCGGACCGGACGAGGAACGGATCTCGGCGACCTGTTCCAAGGGGACCTTCCCTTGCGGAGAGTCGATGTAAAGCCCCGAGATGGCCTCGATCGAACCGCGCGCCGCATCGTCCGCCTTGAGGGTTACGTCGTACGTGCGTCCCTGGTCGTACACCTGGGAGACGACTTTTCCCGAGAGGTTCGTCCCGACAAATTCGGCGAACTCCGAGAGCGTGATCCCGTACTTGGCCAGCATGTCGCGCCGGGGGATGATCTGGAGCTGGGCGCGTTCGATCTGCGGTTCGAGGGTCAGGTCGGCGATGCCCTCCACCGAGGCGATCTTGTTGCGGATGTCCTGCCCGATGGCAAACATCCGGTTCAGGTCGTCGCCGAAGAGCTTGATGGCAATATTGGCCTTCGTACCGGAAAGCATGGCATCGATCCGGTGCGAGATCGGTTGGCCGATCTCCACGCTGATGCCCTTGACCTGGGAGAGACGCTCCCGCACGTCGGCCATGAATTCCGCCCGGGAGCGGTCCTCGAGCACGAACGGCGCTTCGATCTCCGAGGCGTTCACCCCCAGAGCGTGTTCGTCCAGCTCGGCACGGCCGGTCTTGCGGGCGACGGTCTGGATTTCAGGAACGGTAAGCAGGATTTCCTCCACCGTACGGCCTATCCGGTCGCTCTCCGGCAAAGAGATCCCCGGCTGGGTGGCGATGTTGATGGTCAGCGAGCCTTCGTTGAATCCGGGCAGGAAACTGCGCCCCATCCCCAAAAAGAGTACCACCCCGGCCACGAACAACACGCACACCGAAGCGAGCACCCCGCGCTTGTGTCCCATCACCCACTGCAGGGCACGGCGGTAATGCTGCTTGAGCCAAGCCGATACGGGCGGTTCCTTCTCGGCGCGGCGCAAGGTCTTCTCGCCGGTGAGCAAGATCGAGCACAACACCGGGGTGAGCGTTACCGCTACGATCATCGAGGCAAACAGCGAGACGATAAACGAGATACCCAGCGGACGGAGCATCCTTCCCTCCATCCCCGAGAGGAAAAACAAGGGCAGGAACGCTACGATGGTAATGATGGTCGCGTGCACCACCGAGCTGCGGATCTCCACCGAGGCGTCGAACACCACGGACAACACCCCGCGCCGCTCCTGGGGTGGCAACGCATGGTTTTCCCGAAGCCGTTTGTACACGTTTTCCACGTCGATGATCGCATCGTCCACCAGCGACCCGATGGCGATAGCCATACCGCCCAGGCTCATTGTATTGATGGTCAGCCCCATTGCCTTGAGTACCAGCACCGCCGTAAGCAGCGAGAGGGGAAGCGCAATGAGGGAAATGATCGTCGTACGGGTACTCATCAGGAACAGGAACAGCACGATGACCACGAACAGCCCGCCTTCCAACAAGGCTTTCTGTACGTTGTCGATCGAGTTTTCGATAAAATTCGCCTGACGGAATATGTCGGTCGATACATGAACCCCGGCGGGCAACTTGGCCGAGAGTTCCGCGAGAGCGGCATCGAGTTTTTCGGTCAGTTCGATCGTTCCGGTGGCCGGCTGCTTGGTCACGGTGATCAGCACCGCCGGATGGCCTTTTTCCGAAGCCAGACCCAACAAGGGGGTCTTTCCGCCGGTCTGCACCCGGGCCACATCGCCCAGGGTAATGGGCTGCCCGTCCACCGTTTTGATCACCGCACGGGCCATCTCCTCGGGACGGTCGGTAGCGGTGATCCCGCGGACGATGTATTCGTTGCCCCACTGGTAGAGCACGCCACCGGATGCATTCTGGTTGAAACCTTCCGTAGCGCGGGTGATCTCATCGAGCGTTACCCCGTAGTACTTCATCCGGGCGGGGTTCATCAGGATCTGGTACTCCTTGATGTCGCCCCCGATGACCGTTGCCTGGGCTACTCCCGCGGTGGAGAGCAGGCGGGGACGGATGGTCCAGTCGGCCAGGGTGCGCAATTCCTCCAGCGAAACGCTGTCCGAGGTGAGCGAAACGATGAGCATCTCGCCCAGAATGGACGATTGCGGTCCGAGCGTAGGGCTTCCCACCGTTTCGGGCAGGGCATCGGCTACGGTAGAGAGTTTTTCGGAGACGATCTGCCGTGCCTTGTAAATATCGGTTCCCCAGTCGAATTCCACCCACAGCACCGAAAATCCGGTAGTGGACGAACTGCGGACGCGACGCACGTCGGTAGCTCCGTTCAAGGCCGTCTCCAGGGGAAAGGTAACGATCTTTTCCACCTCCTCGGGGGCCAGACCCGGTGCTTCGGTGAGCACGGTAACCGTCGGGGCGTTCAGATCGGGAAATATATCGACTTCCATCTGCCGGGACACCAGCGTACCGGCTACCAGCAGCGCCACCGAGGCCAGAATGACCACGATGCGGTTGTGGATACTGTAACGGATGATCTTGTTCAACATCTTTCGTTCGGTATTTTACAGAGACCTCCCGTGATCAGTGTTCGTGGCCGTGAGGGATCGCACCGGAAGCCGAAGCCACCTTCACGCGGTATGCCCCGCGCGAGACAAAGACCTCCCCTTCGTGCAAGCCGGAAAGGATCTCGGCGCGCAAGCCATCGTGCTGCCCGACGGTAACCAGACGTTTTTCATAAGCCTCCTCGTGCGGCTGCACGTACACGAAGTACGAGCCCTGTTCCTCGGTCAGCGCACTCAAAGGAACCGTCAAGGCATCCCGACGGTCCTTCAGCCGCAGGTACACCTGCACGAATGCCCCCTGAGGGATCTGCGGCACCGCATCGTACTCCAGGGTCAAGGTCAGCAGTCCCGAAGGCGAAACGGCACGGGAATACGACACCACCCGCCCGTTCAGGCTGTCCGTATCGTACTTCACCCCGTCTTCGGCCACAAATACGGCCGAAACGACCTCCGGCAGACGTCCATAGTATTTTTGGGGGACATCCGCCTGCAGCCGGCCGCGCGAGGAACGCACCAGGGTAAAGAGCGCAGCACCCTTGTCGGCAAAAGCACCCGGGACGACCTCCAGAGAACGGACATACCCGGCAAAGGGAGCGCGGACGACGATGCCGCCATTTTCCGAGCCGCTCAAAGCCTGGTAGGCTTGCCGGGCATTTTCATAGTCGAGCTTGGCTTGGAGATATTCGCTGCGGGTGATGATCCGATCTCCGATGAGCCGTTCGGCGCGCTCCCATTGGGCAGCCGCATAGTCGTATTGGGCCTTTACCCGTGCGTAGGTATCGCCATCGGCCATATTTTTGGAGACGATCCGCGCCAGAGGCGTACCGGCTTCCACGCGGGCTCCGGGAGTAATGTTCGCCTCGGGCAGCACTTCACCGGCCGAGGGGGCGACCACCGTGCGGAAATCCGCCGCAGAGGAGACGATCTGTCCGCTCACCGCGATCACCGGGGCAAAAGTCGAACGAGCGGCGGTGTCCAATTTGAATTCGCCCATGGATGCTTGCCGGGCAGTAAAGACGATCTCGTCGGTATGCTCGTCCGAAGGAGCTTCCTCCCCGGGGTGTACGTGGGCTTCTTCCCCGGGATGGTCGTGTTCCTGTTCCTCGAGGTGCGCTTGCTGTTCCTGCGTAGCGGTATGGGCATGGGACGGGTCTTCCCCGTCGTGATCGTGGGCTGCTTCGGGCGCAGCACAAGCTACATAGCACAGCGCCAAAGCCGCCAATAAATATTTTTCCATCTTTTTCAGACTAAACGATTTTGTCCGGCAAGAAACGCGTACACCTCTCCCGCAGTCCGGAGCCGGACATCCCGGGGGGAGAGCGACGAAAAACTTCGTTCAAAGAAACTTCAAGCCAGCAAAAACGGGGGAGCACGCCACGCGGAAGCCCTGCCGAAGAAGTCCAAAGGGCACATTCCGCGAAAAACCGGAGGCGTCGCTGCGGAAACTGCCTCGGAAAGGCCCTCCAATCCGGTCTCCTCCGGGAGAAAAACGCCCGGATCGGCATCCCGGTCGCACGGGGTGTGCGCGAGGACGACGGACATCGGATTTTCTTTCTGCGGACAGTAATAATTGACATTCAGCACGCATTGCGTCTCGGCATCCGTATGGGTCGCTCCTCCGTGTTGATGGCAAACAACCCCTACGGCGAGCCCTGCGGACGAATGTTCCTGCGAGAGGTCGATGCAGACACAACCTCCATGGTGATGGTGCGGCAGAACGCTCCCCGCCAGCATCATCAGCGCTGCCAGGGCAGTAAAAAAGAAAGCAAAATGTGTTTTAAGGCCTCTGCCGGTCATCTTTCACAAAGCGTCAATCGAGTTTCACAAAGCGTCAATCGAGGACAAATGTACTAAATGACAAGCTCCGCGCCAAATCGGAAGCGAACTTTTTCCTTTGGCCCTCCCCGATCCGCCGTTTATCTGCTCGAAACACGCCCTCAAGCACCCGTTCCCCCACGCTTCCCGGAGGGAAAAAGGGGGATAAAACCTCCGAGGAATATCGCTTGCCAGAGAACGAGGTTTGTGTTTTTTGGCGTAAATTTGCAGTTCGAAAAAAGATGGACGGGAACTCGCTCGAACAATGGAACGACCGCCAGCATCTGCTGGTCAAAGACCGGGGCATCGAACGCCTGGCCCGGGCGCATGTATTGGTCGTCGGTCTGGGGGGCGTAGGAGGTTTCGCAGCAGAATTTCTGGCGCGCGCCGGGATAGGACGCCTCACTCTGGTGGATGCCGACACCGTATCCCCGACCAACCTCAACCGGCAGATCGCCGCCCTCACCTCGACCCTGGGACAGCCCAAGGTGGAAGTGATCGCCCGAAGGCTCTCCGAGATCAACCCCTCCCTCCACCTGGAACTCATCGAGCGTTTTCTCCAGCCGGAGCAGGCCTACGCCTTGCCCGAGGCCAAATACGACTACGTGGCCGACTGCATCGACAGCCTCAGCCCCAAACTGGAACTGATCCGCGCCTGCATGGACAAAAAGATCCCGCTGGTCAGCGCCATGGGCGCCGGGGGACGGCTCGACCCGGCCGCCGTACGGGTGGCGGACATCTCCAAGTCGCACAACTGCCCTTTGGCACGCAGCATCCGCAAACGCCTGAGTCAACTCACCGGCCGCAAACCGCGCGGATTCTACGCCGTGTACAGCGAAGAACTGCCCGACGAAACCAGCATGCGCACCGTCGAGGGTGAGGCCTTCAAACGTTCGTACTACGGTACGATCTCCTACATGCCGGCCCTTTTCGGGCTCCATGCAGCCGCGCACATCCTGCGAAGCCTCCTGCGGGAGGACTCCGCCGAATAATTCCTCTGCAAAAAACATCCTGATAAAAAAGATGGAAGAAAAGAAAAAAATAGAACAGGACCTGAGCTTCGAGCGCCGTTCGTACGAAAAGTACCATTTGGACGAATCCACCGTGACGGACAACCCGATGGACTTGTTCCAGGCGTGGTACAACCTGGCCGATGCCAGCGACCAGATCGAGGAAGCGAACGCCATGACCGTGTCCACCATCCGCCCCGAAGGGACTCCGAGGGCCCGCGTGGTACTGCTCAAACGTTTCACGTGGGAAGGTTTTTACTTCTACACCAACTACCTGAGCGAAAAAGGCCGCGACATTGCCGCCTGTCCCTCGGTATGCCTGTCGTTCTTCTGGGACGCTTTCGAACGGGAGATCATCATCGAAGGAGTGGCGGAAAAAGCCCCGGCCGATGTCTCGGACGGATACTTCGCCACCCGTCCCCGAGGCTCTCGTTTGGGAGCCTGGGCTTCGGAGCAGAGCCAGGTGGTACCCTCCCGCGAGTACCTCGACCGGCGGTTGGAAGAGTTCGAGAAACAATTCGAAGGCAAGGACGTCCCCCGGCCGCCCCACTGCGGGCTGTACCTGGTGCGCCCCCGGGTGATCGAATTCTGGCAGGGCCGTCCCAACCGGATGCACGACCGCCTGCGTTACACCCTCCAGGAGGACTTTTCCTGGAAACTGGAACGCCTAGCCCCCTGATCGCTCCCTGCGGCAAAAACGAAAGAAAAAAAACGATAAACAAATAGACAAAAGAACATTATGGACAAGAAAGTACTTCTGATGATCCTCGACGGATGGGGCATCGCCCAGGACAAAAGCGTATCGGCCATCGACCGGGCGCAGACGCCGTTCATGGACTCCCTGCGGGATCGTTACCCCTACACCACGCTCGAAGCCTCCGGAATGGCGGTCGGCCTGCCCGAAGGACAGATGGGCAACTCCGAGGTAGGACACATGAACCTCGGTGCCGGACGCGTGGTCTATCAGAATCTGGTGAAAATATCGCTGGCGGCCAAGGACGGCTCGCTAGCCAAAAATCCGGTATTAGTCGGTGCCTTCGAAACGGCGAAAAAGAACGGAGGGAAGGTACACCTGATCGGTCTGCTCTCCGACGGAGGCGTGCACTCCCACATCGAACACCTGGAGGGTCTGCTCGACGCCGCCAAGGAAAACGGAGTGAAAGACGTGTACGTCCATGCCTTCATGGACGGCCGCGACTGCGACCCCAAGAGCGGAAAGGGTTTTGTCCGGCAACTGCTCGAATACATGAAGATTTCGGGCGGGAAACTGGCCACGATCATCGGCCGATACTATGCCATGGACCGCGACAACCGTTGGGAACGCGTCAAGGAAGCCTACGACGCATTGGTACACGGACAGGGCGCGGCCACCGCTACCGACCCGATCGAAGCCGTCGAAGCCTCCTACCAGGCGGGCGTTACCGACGAATTCATCCGTCCGATCGTCCTCACCGGAGCCGACGGCCAGCCCGTAGCTACGATCCAGGACGGCGACGTGGTGATCAACTTCAACTTTCGCAGTGACCGGGGCCGGGAGATCACCAATGTCCTCAGCCAGGAAGACCACCCGGATTTCGGCATGAAAAAGCTCAACATCAAGTACGTGTCGATGACCAAATACGACGACAAGTTCGTCGGGGTGGACGTGCTCTTCGACAGCGAAGACCTCCACGATACGCTGGGCGAACTGGTAGCCAAAGCCGGCAAGAAACAGATCCGCATCGCCGAGACCGAAAAATACCCCCACGTAACGTTCTTTTTCTCCGGCGGCCGCGAGATTCCTTTCGAAGGCGAGGAACGTATCCTCTGCCCTTCGCCCAAGGTAGCTACCTACGACCTGCAGCCGGAGATGAGTGCCGGCCAGATACGGGACAAGATCCTGCCCGAGTTGGAAAAGCGTTCGGCCGACTTCATCTGCCTGAACTTCGCCAACTCCGACATGGTAGGCCACACCGGTATCATGGACGCCGCCATCCGTGCCGACCAGACGGTCGATGCCTGCGCCCGCGCCGTGGCTGAAACCGCGCTGAAAAACGGCTACACGGTCCTGATCACCGCCGACCACGGCAACTCCGAACTGATGATCAATCCCGACGGGTCGCCCAACACGGCCCACACGACCAACCCCGTGCCGTTCCACTTGCTGGACAACGAATACCACCCGGCTCTGCGCTCGGGCGGACGTCTGGGCGACATTGCCCCGACGATCGTCGAACTGATGGGCCTCACCCCCTCGCCGCTGATGACCGGGGTAAGCCTGATCGAGCACAAATAATCCCGCGGGACAAACGATGGATTACCTGGAATTTGCCTTGACCGTTTCCCCGGCCGACCCGGGACTGGAGATCGCCCAGGCTGCGCTCTCCACCCTGCCGTTCGACACCTTCACGATGGACGACGGAGTCCTGCGGGCCTACATCCCGCAGGAGAGTTTTTCGCAGGAAGATTTCGACGGACTTTTCCTCTGGGACCTGGAGGGTTTTCAGATCTCGTACCAAGTAACGAAGATCCCTCAGCGCAACTGGAACGAAGAGTGGGAAAAGAACTTCTCGCCCATCGAAATCGAAGGACGGGCCACGATCCGCGCTCCGTTCCACCCGGCCCCAGCCTCGGGAATGGACATCCTCATCGAGCCGCGCATGTCCTTCGGCACGGGACACCACCAGACGACCTACATGATGGTTGCCCATGTGCTGGACACCGACTGCTCCGGCAAGGATGTATGCGACATGGGATGCGGGACGGGGGTACTGGCCATTGCCGCAGCCAAGAAAGGCGCGAAAAACGTCCTGGCCGCCGACATCGACTCCTGGGCCTACGAAAACGCGAAAGACAACGTCGCTGCCAATGCCTGCCCACAGATCCGGGTGGTACAGGGCGGTGCGGAGGTCCTGGGCGAGCAGACCTTCGACTTGTTCCTGGCCAACATCAACCGCAACATCCTGCTGCGCTACATGGCGGACTACGCACGCGCCGTCCGTCCCGGTGGTTTTTTGGTGATGAGCGGTTTTTACACCCCGGACAACGCCGCGATCGAGCAGGAAGCGGCCAAGTACGGATTCACACGGGTAAAGGCGCTTGAAAAAGACCGGTGGAGCGCACTCAAATTCCGCAAGGACTGACCTTCCTGCCTTTCTCCATTCCTCCTGTAAAAAAAGCGCTGCGGCACGA
>ULVW01005764.1_pt1 | contig 9824 bp, 11 predicted proteins | sample 1959801 | NCBI WGS metagenome assembly ULVW01 (sample SAMEA4835796, study PRJEB28245) | human gut metagenome | biome: gut microbiome; material: fecal sample | place: Denmark | collected 2008
GCCCAAGATGCCGCAACATAGCGCGGATGACGCGCGCGCCGAGTTCTTCCGGCAGGACATACGCGAGTGCCCCGCCGCGATGCGCGATGGGCGTGCGCAGCCCCGCCGCGATGAATACGTCTCTCATCGATTATGTGCCAGCGCTTCGTTGACCTTGACGCCGAGGAAAGCAGCCATCAGGCACTTGATGATATCGCCCGGGATGTAGGGCAGCACCGCCATGACGAGCGCCGCCTCGAGGCTGACGTCCATGACGAGCATCATCGAGATCAGGCCGCCGACATACGTCAGGGGGATGCCGATGACGATGTCGACGAGCGCATAGCGCTTGAAGTTCGGTCTCGCCCCCTTGAGCGCGCTGATGATTGGGTAGACGACGAGCCAGGCAAAGATATACCCGCCCGTCGGGCCGAACAGCTTGCCGAAGCCGGCCGTGCCGCCGACAAAGACCGGCAGGCCGATGCAGCCGAGCAAGACGTAGAGGAAGAGCGCCAGGAACGTCTGCTTCGGCGGCAGCACGAAAGCCGTGACACCGAGTGCCAGCGTCAGCGCCGTGACCATGCCCGGCGTGAACGGCAGCGGGAAGGAGATATACGCCGTCACGCAGCAGAACGCCACGCAGAGCGCTATCTTGGTCATATCCCTTGCTGTGATTGAAGAAGCCGACATTCGCGAATCCATAGTATTACCCCGTTTCCTAGTTTTCTCTATATTGTACATGTCCCTTATTATAGGATAAGCGTATTTTATTGTCAACAATATCAGTATATCTGGTTGACGTATAGTGCAGAGCGGGACACAGATAATGCTTCCAGCGCTTACAGGCGCTGCTGCACGGACAGCTCGATCGTCTCTCCGGCAAAGGATGCGCCGCGGAAGCGCAGCTCCGCACGGCGCACCGGCGCGATGCCCTGCAGCGCGGCTTCGAGGATGGCCAGCCCCGGCACAAGCGGCTTTGGCCCCGCATGGAGCGCATTCGTATCGCCGACGGACTGCACGAATGCGTGAACCGACTCCGCCGAGAAACAGAGCGAGAGATGCGCAGGAGTCGGCGCACCGTCCACGAGCAGCTTAAGGCTCCTGCTCCGTACCAGCCGTCCAGATGGCCGCGACGGTGCCGGACGCCCCAAGAGCATCGTGAGCGTCAGCCGTCCCGAATCATCAAAGGCCATGACCTCCAGCAGGCCGTGGTAATCGCGCAGGATGCGCATGCCGGCCCCTGCATCATGCTCACGCTCCCATACCGCCTTGGCAATCAACGCTCCCTCATAACGCGGCCCCTTCAAGGATGCCGTCATGCGTGCCAGATCACGGAACATAAGTACTCCCCCTTTCTGCATCTCATTCTAGCGCACGGCACTTCGAAAAGAAAGGCACATTGCCCAAAAATTCCCGCTTTCCCTAGGGAAGTTCTAATCCAGATGCCTTAGAATGTCTTGCAATTGTACACAGCAAGATTGCTCTCACATATTCTTTTATTCTTCATCTCCATAGAAAGGATGACCGTCATGCCCTTATCCCTCGACAGTCTGGCCTACGAAATCCAGTACGGCGGGCCGCATGTCCACCTCGCCGTCTTCATCATCTGCCAGATCATCGGCATCCTCTTGCTGCACTACGTTTTCCGCATTATCACGTACCTGATCAATCGCTACACACAGCTGCCACAGGACATCCTCAAGCATCAGTTCATCAAAGCTATCTATCAGGCATACCAGGACGCCGAGATCAAGCTCCTGGAGCGCACGCCCTGATAGGATTATAATAATCATGTACAGCTACCAGTACATGATCACACAGTCGAATCAGGAGGCGTATTATAATGTACGGTCAAAAGGAAAATATCTCACTCCCCAGCGGTCTTGCCAACCAGCTGAAACACCTCTACGGACCAGACGCACGCATTGTGGCACAGGCCCCCGTAGGAGGCGGCGACATCAACGAAGCCTATCACCTTGTATTGCAGGACGGCCGCGACCTCTTCCTCAAAGTACATGCAAACGTTGCAGCCGACTTCTTCACGGCAGAAGCCTCCGGCCTCGCCGCACTGAGGCAAGCCGGCCTGCCCGTACCCGAGGTACTCGGCTGCGGTCGCAACTACCTGCTGCTGAGCTACGTGAAGAGCGCCCGGAAAAGCCGCGACTATTGGCAGCAGCTCGGCTATGAGCTCGCCAAGCTCCACCATTCGGATCCAATTGCCTTCACTTGCGGACACCGCTTCGGCTTCACGCAGGACAACTACGCCGGCTCCACGCGCCAGCATAATCGCCCATCCGACAGCTGGATTGACTTCTTCCGCACACAGCGCCTGCAGCCGTTTCTCAAGCTCTGCTGGTCGTATTTCTCATCAGAGGAGAAACGCTTAGCCGAGCAGCTGCTCGCACATCTGGAAGACCGCCTCATCGAACCCGACTTCCCGTCCCTGCTCCACGGCGATCTCTGGTGCGGCAACGTCATGACAGGACCAGACGGCTCTCCCGTCTTCATCGACCCGTCCGTGAGTGTCGGCTACCGCGAAGTCGACATCGCCAAGACCGAGCTCTTCGGCGGCTTCACGGGCGAATTCTATGATGCCTACCAGGAAGCCTGCCCCCTGGACCCCGGCTACCCCGAGCGCCGCGACCTCTACAACCTCTACCCCCTGCTCAACCACCTTCACCTCTTCGGCAACGCCTACCATCTCGCTGTCGCCCGCATCCTGCGCCGCTACGCCTGATTCGCTTGCAAGCGCATGTCTCTTATGATACAATCAAAGCATAGGAAAACCGGCGGGTCGTATCGCCGGTTGCTCCTTCAATTTACAGTAAAAAGCAACGGCTTTTCAACTATTTGCATCCCCCTTTCGCAGAGAAAGGGCAGCCAGCACCGCCGGTATATCCAGCATACCGATGGAGCTGGCTATTTTTCTATGCCAATCAGGGACATGCTTTTATCAAGTATCGTTATATGCAAAAAGCATCGCCGAAGCGATGCTTTTTACTTTGTCGCTCAGTCGAGCAACAGGCTCTTCTCTTTTTCGTACTGCGGCATACGGATCTTCATAATGTCCAGCAGCGTGTGAATCATCTCATCGCTCTGCCAAGCGTGGTCCTTGGCCGCATGGATACGCCGAACGTCTTCTGGATGATTAGCGCGGAATTTGGCAGACGTCCAGATAACCATCGGAATGTCGCGCTGCCAGGCGCTGCTCTCGTCGCCATGTCCGACAAGGTCGCGCACATCGTTGACTTCCTCGCCGTGGTCGGACAGGAAGATGACGAGAGCATCCTGATCCTCCACGCGCCGGATAATCGCATCGACAATGTGGTCATCATAGAGCACGGCATTGTCGTACTCCGCCCGGATCTGACGGGCTGCCGCATCATCCCGGGCGCCGCCTGTCTCATCTGCCGCCGTGAAGCGCGCAAACGAAGCAGGATAGCGCCGCTTGAAATCCTCATGCGCGCCCATCAGGTGCACGACAATAAAGTCCGACTGCGGCTCCACATCTGCCCGACCATCACCAGCCAAAGCATCATCCAGCAAGGGCAAGACCTCTTCGTCATAGCGCTCCGACAAGTCAATTGTGTGAGCAAGATGGCTCGTGAATGCCTGCTCATCGCAGCGCGAGGCGAGCGTCCGCCCGATACTCCCATAGAAGCCCGAACTCTCCTGATTGGATAGCCAAGACGTATGCACACCTGCCTCACGCAGAATGTCGAAAATGTTGCCGTAGTCATACCACATGCCCGCAGCATCGTTGTCATAGAAGCTGAACAGCGTCCGCATGACCGCCATTGTCCCTGCATATGGGCTCGTCACCGACGAGAACGCCGTGAGCTCACCAGCCTGCTCGCGCCGCGAAAGATTCGGCGTCGTCGGCAGATCATAACCGTAGAGCTGCATATGATGACGGCTCGTCGACTCGCCGAGGATGAAGATGACCTTCGGGATATCATGCTCATCCGCCAGAATCTCGACCGGCTGGCTGGCCAGCGCATAGTCGATATAAGCCGTCGAGCGGTTCTCATCGTACGACTGCTTGAGATTCGCCATGAGCCTGCCGACCGAGAGATTCCGCGGCAGCTTCTCCACACTGTCCTCCGGATCCGCAAACGCATGACAGGCCGAACCCACAAGCAAAACTAGCACAGCCATAGCCATGACCTTCACCCTGCGGTTAATGAAGAATGGCTGCTGCGACAGATAAAATGACTGACGCCAGCCTACTGTCGCACGCGAACGCATATCACGACGCTTCCACCACCAAAGGGCACCACCAGTCAAGATACTTGCCACCAAGAGCGGCAGGATATCACCGCCCTGCGTCACCACATACTCGACAGCCTCCTGTGGATTCGTCGCTAAGATCACCTGCAGAAGTCCCGCATCGAGCACGCTATTGTAATGCGTCAGCGAGAAGACATCGACAAGAAAAAGCAAACCGCTGAGCGCCGCAACAAACCAGCGCCACAACCGCGGCAAGAACGCGCAGAGCATCGTCAACAACAACGAAAGCCCCGCCACGCGCAACAGCCCCTCCAAGAGCAACAGCGCCATCCCCTCCGGCGGCAACGACTTCCCTTCATACAGATAGAGCTGGACCAGCTGCGTCACATTCGTCAAGCAAAGCCAGAAAAAGAGCCCCTGTGAAAAATGAGCCCTGATTACAATGCCCCGCAGCCGCCCGGCCAAATCGATTCGATTCAAATAACCCCTCTTTTCTCCTAGACTCCACACTGCAACCACATTAGCGTATCGCAGTGCAAGATAAATGTCAACGTACCTCCGCAGGATTCTCGTTTACTTCTCACCCAACCTATGCTGCACTTGAACTAAGGACCTCGCGGTCGCCTGCGGTGCCGGATCTCAGGTGTTCTGTGACGGGAGGTCTAGAGCTCGAAGGGGAGTGTTGTCCGGGAACATTCTTCAACCCTTCGAGCTTGTCTAATATTGACATCGTGTCAAAATTATCTAGACGATAAAGAAGGAGAGCATGTCTTCTCGGTGGTCGACCGTCTTCGGCAACGCCCCGAGTGAAAAGTGACTTGCTCTTCTCTTAGCTATAGAAAGAGAATGACTGGCGGTTATGGCGTGGTTACTTCCCAGAGCCATTCCACACTGTCTGGTAAAGCGCTGGATTGGTAGCTCTCAGCCTGACAAGATTACCCTCCGTCTTGATTTCGCCTGCACCATGTTGCAAAATATAGTTAAGGAAGTCTCTAGTTTGGGAAGACCTTCGAGCCATTGGAGCGAGATGAGTGTCTTTTCAAAGTTAGGGACTTTTTCTGTATTCACATACAATACGTTCCCCTGCAACACACTCTCTTCCGACCGCGGAATTGTCCCTGCGCATGCGGGGCTCACCTCCTTCTTCGATACCTTGTCAATCTGTGCGAGGTCCTCGAGGTCCATGAGAAACATATGACTCATCTCGTGGAGGCACGTCGACTCGTTCGCTTCCTCGAGCAGTGTGATCACGCGCCGCCCGTCCGAATCTGGCATGATGTAGCCCTTCACACCACGGTTCTTTTCCTGGTTGTATCCTGCCGTCTGATAAAGTGTTGGATTTTCATTTTTCAGCTTGACAAGATCTACCTCGGTCTTTATACTTGAATCAAAGAAGCCATTAGCTTTTGGCCCTAGGGAGAATTGGACTCCGGCAGGCCCCAAAAGTCTATTGGCTTTTTTTCTGTTCACATAACGTAATTTATTTTCTCTGATATTTTTCAAATACCAATCGTAATTTATCGCCCCATCTATTTCTTTCCCATAAGCAGAAGTGTGCTGATATTTGCTCTAGGAATCATCCCCGCGCATGCGGGGCTCACTTACCCTCGCGCAGGTAAAGTTCGAACACACGCGCAAAGCGCTCCTGTCGCCACTGGCGCTTGAGCCTGTCCGCCGTTTCATGGTCTCCGGCCGCCTCTGCATCGATGATTCTCTGTTCGCGGTTCCGGAATTCTCGCTCCCACGGCGTCCCCCTGTACTCCTTCGCCGCGCCTTTCTCCCAGTTTGCCCAGGCATCGATAAGCTCCAGTTCCTTCTTCATTTCAAAACGCCACTTACCGTCTCGCCCCTTCACCCATCCCGTTTCTTTCCAAATTTCCTCCTTACCTTTTCCAATAGACTCCATTGTCTGCGCCTTAACGAGCGACTGACGGTTGGCTATCAAGGCATGCTCTCCTGCCAACTGAACATAACTATTCCCGTCTGCATCCTTGACACCCGACAGCATTTCGCGTATAGTTATCTCAGAAGGAACGTCATTCCCCGATAAGACGCGTTCCCCATCTTTGGGCACACGCGAATCGGGGAAGGCGTTCTTTTTTACGTATGATACTTCATACATTGTCACCGGCTGTGGCGATAATTTCACGCCCTCTTTACCTTTTTCCGCGGTGATTACAACTGTTTTCAGCAATGAATTTACAATCTAAGTGCAACATCTCCTAGACAATCAAATTAAAATGACACATAGACTTCTTTGCTATAATGGTGTTTGAAAAGAACCACCTATAACAAAAGGAGAGCCTATGTGCCACTACACACATCTTATACCATTTGAGCGAGAAAAGATACTCTTTTTTCTTGCTGAGGGCAAATCCATCATGGAGATTGCCCATCTGCTGGACCGGAGCAAGTCGACCATCTCGTGTGAGCTTCGCCGCAATGCGGCCCCTGCGGGCCAGCCTATGTCGTACTGCCCGTTGACCGCGCAAACGCTCTACAAGCGGCGCAGAGAAGCCTGTCGTCCGCATAAGCGTTGGAGTATGCACCACTGCATTCCTACATCCAAATCTGCATTCTGGAGTACCCCTGGTCGCCAGAAGAGATTGTTGGGCGAATCCAGCTGGAGCATGGCTGTCAGCTCGTCAGCGTTCCAACCATCTACCGTGCTATTCACGCGGGCCTGCTGAACCCGCCAGGGGCTTCAGCGAAGTTTGTACTTCGGAAGCTACGGCATCACGGGAAACGGCGTCACAAGAAAGGCAGGGAAGAGCGTCGTGGTAAGTTCGTCATATCGCATCTCATCGAAGATCGTCCTGCCAGTGCAGCGAACCGTTCCGTCCGTGGCCACTGGGAAGCGGATACCGTGGTGGGCAAGCAAGGAAGGGCATGCCTCCTCACACTAGTGGACCGGAAGAGCCGGTACTTGCTTGACGGAAAAGCCATGAGCAAGACCGCTGCTGCAGTCAACAAGGTGATGTGTGAGGCGCTCTCGGGGCAACCGCACTTGTCGGTCACGCCGGATCGAGGAAAGGAATTCTCGAAACATGCTCAGCTCAAAAAGGAGCTGAAGCGTGTGACGTTCTACTTTCCTGCTCCGCACCATCCATAGGAGCGCGAGACCAATGAAAACACCAATGGCCTTTTACGGGAGTTCTTCCCAAAGGGCAAAGACATCACAGATACGCCAGAGGATTACATTCAACGGAAGTACCATGGGCTGAACCTGCGCCCCAGGAAGTACCTTGGCTACAAAACACCATATGAGGTCTATTTCTCAAAGGTGTTGCACTTAGCTTGACAATTCACCCTTCAAGAATCTCTGTTTCTCTTGTGCACTCTATCTGCCCAGAATGGGCAGGTCAAAACTTGCATGCATCGTCAGTTCCGGTTAGTTCAGCCCATCTGGCTGACAATAATTTGGCATATTTTATAGGAAGTAATCCGTAGGTACCCAGGGAATAACCTTCATTGATCTCAAGAAGAAGCGTCTTTCCATCAGATGTTAATCCAAAGTCGATGCCGTAGCCATTGGGAGCCGTTGTATAATCTGCAACAGCTTTTTCCATGAACTCGTAATCAGGGACGCACTTCCAGTTCCCACTATAGCGGCGTATGTCCAGAATTTTTCCGTAGCGTACGAAACAACGCCATTCTGCAATGAAATCTACGGGTTCGCTGCAGTAAACCTGAAAATCCGTACCATCAGAGCCACAGCCCATCAAGTCTTTGGGGCTTTTTACCAAAACTCCGGTGAAACGTTTGTCTTCGTACGGCTTTATGAAGACAGGCCAAAGATCTGGATTGTTGTTGATGTGGTTGATGGTGTCACTCCAGATCTTTCGCCCCAAGTAATTGTAAAGTTCTTTGGGGTAGCCGAGGCTGGGGATGGGAAGATTAAGGGCTGTGAGCCTTTGTCGAATCATACCGATGTGCCCAACAACTATATCGCATTTTTCTGCTGTTGATAATTGATCAATATGAGAAAAATGGACAAGCTCAAATCCCATTTCTTTAAAACCAAGATAGGCACAGTAAATATTTGAATTTCTTGGTATGCAATTGTTAAAAGATTGAATAAATACTTTCATAATTAAACCTTCTTTCCATTAGAATATGTTGTGCTTTTTTCACATACTGTTGAATTTCCGCTTTATAGGGAAGAAAGTGATTACTAATAAAATAATTCGTTACAAGAACGCTAGAATCCTGCTTTTGAAGAAGTGCTTTTACAGGAGGATGAATATTTTTGGCGAACGAAAATATAGAAAGTTGTTTATCTATTATACACCAGCAGGCTCAGCAATGAAGCAAAAGCGTCCAGATAGCGCAGGTCTTCCAGTTCATCTATCGTCAGGTAAAAGAGCTCGCCAATGCTCCGCTCATCCGTGTTGCGCCGTTGTTCCAGCGCAAGCATCATGTAGCGTGCGAAGACAATGGCCGTGTGAGCGGTCAGGGCGTCGTAGGAGATGGATCTCGTCTCTTTGCCCAGCTTCAGATAGGACTTGCACATCTTGAAGAAGACCTCGATGTTCCAGCGCTTGCCATAAGTCTGGATGACCTCTTCTTCGGACAGTGTCAGGTCCGTTGATACCAAGACGAGGTAGTCGCTGCGCTTGTTCTTGTTTCGGACGTAGACCAACCGTACCGGAAGGTGCTCGCCAACCTTGACGGCCTCTGCCTCTACGGAGACACGCACGATGACGTCATAGCCGAGTTCGTGGATCTGGTGGAGCGATGCCGGTGAGCAGAACCACGAGTCGAACAGAACGTGCTGGGCAGGGACACCCGCCTCGCGCGCTTCCCGCAGCAGTGTCAGGACTATCTCTGGAGCCTTGCACTGTGCCAGCCTGCGCTGCTTGCCTCCGTTGCTGCGCGGGCCGACGTCTTCCGACGCGCCCTGCAGTTGCTGCTGCTTCGATGACGAAGACAGCAGGCAGTGGCTGAGCGGCAGGAAGGTATTCCCGTCACTCCAGCCGAGCGTGAGCATGTGGAAGCCCTTCACGTACGTGCCGCTGACCTGGTCGTAGACGCGAGCCAGCAACTCCACTTTCTTGAAGCGGTTGCGGCTGAACAGCAAGTCGTCGATGATGAGGACGTTCCTGCGCGCCTCGCTCGTCAGCGGAGCGATAGCCTTTTGGATGATGGCTGTGCCCAAGAGCAGAGTAAACTTGCGCCAATGAATGGCGCAGGAGTTCAGGAAGCGGTAGAACGTGTCCCGCTCGAACGGGATGGACTCCGGCGCATCCTTCTTCCTCTGGTAGAAGGAGCGCCGCTGGAACGCCGCCTCGAACGCGACGAGGAAGATGGGCATGACCGCAAAGCCGTGCAGCTTGTAGGCATTGCAGCTCCGCAGAATCTGGCCGATATGGAACTCAGCAAAGAATTGCTGAATCTTAGAAGAAGCAGCTTCACAGGAGTGATGATGATGTGGTACAATATTCATAGCATAAGCCCTCCGTTTGTGTTGTGGATTTTCGTCACTTTCATTATACAAAACGGAAAGAGCTTATGCTATTTTATTTGCAGATTGCCGCTAAGAATAAATCAGCGGCTTAGCAACTGCGAAGTTTGAATTTGGTAATATGAGGAAATATAGGAAATTCAGGAATCTC
>ULVW01116160.1_pt1 | contig 9804 bp, 10 predicted proteins | sample 1959801 | NCBI WGS metagenome assembly ULVW01 (sample SAMEA4835796, study PRJEB28245) | human gut metagenome | biome: gut microbiome; material: fecal sample | place: Denmark | collected 2008
AAGATCGCAGAGACAATTCATGTAGTCAAACAACGCTTGCGAAGACTCCAATACCGAATACAGCTCCTTCACTCTTGTCACGTCTTGGTCGGAAAAAGCCACGTTGACAGCCGGAAGATTGTCCTTAAACAGACAAAATGAGTCGGACGGAAGGCAGCCATGCTTGTCACTGAGCTCTTGGGAGACGTCGCGAAGAATGCACGCGAGGGACTTCACGCTGAGATAAGAATCCAGACTCTTCTTCACAATCCGTACGGTATCCAGACTCTTCAACCCCGCCATCATGTACTTCAGGTTGACAACGAACGAAGGGGGGAATAGCTTCGACTTCGCACACTGAATGATCTGGAGCTGCTTGATGTACTTGGCCAGTTGAGCAGTATTGGAGCCAGCAACAAGCGAGAAGTCCCGGATCACCTTCTGCTGTGACAGTTGAAGGCTCTCCTCGTCCAGGCAGATGTACCGATCCAGGGGATCGTCCGTCCAAATGTAGTCTGGATCCGACGGAGAAGCAGCCTCTCTCTTCTGTTTGTGAGAGGGCTTAAACGGAATCCGGAAGGGGAAGGGGTCCGGCGGAGGCACCAACTCTGGGAGCGGCATCATCTCCTGCAGAGTGGTGACCTCCTGCGAAGCACATCCAAACGGGTCGGGACACGGGAGTGGAGGGAGCGCTGTCCGGAGAGGAACGGACACTGGAGCTGGAGACGGGAGTGGAGGGAGCGACGTCTGAAGGGGGAAGGACACTGGAGCTGAAGACGGGAGTGGAGGGAGCGATGATTGTAGTGGAGCAGAGACCGGAACAGGAGACGCGAACAGAAGGGGCTTGATACACTGACGTTTCGACGAAGCAGGAGCATTTGGAGGCATGTTAAACGTGGATGCAACGCCGTTGGATTGCACGGACTTAACAATAATGGTTCCTACTGATGAAGGAGAGACGAAGGATGTACTTAGTGCTTTCTGAGACGATGGCATAAGCATCGATAGCTCCTTGCCTTCATTCACACGAGATGGCAAGTCCTTGAGAGTCGTGTCTGGCGGCTGAGGGGTTCTGGCATTGAACTTCTCCAGGGTGCGTGAATTCTTCTCTCGTGTTTCCGTGAGTTCTTCCAGAAGGGTAACAGTGGATGGGTCTTCCGTTCCATAGAGAGAGCGCTCCATAGAGTACGCAACAACATAGTTACCCCATCTCTTTTGGATATCAATACTATTACCACTTGACAAGGGGCTCAGATTATCCATCACCAACTCTTCACACACTTGCAGGTAGTCACTGTTGGACGTGAACGGAATGCTGCACCACATCCGGCTTCGAACCATTTCAAGGATTACAGCAACCACTGGAATGTAGTAGGCACAGTAGGCGAATGGTGCCTTCGCACAATGACCACAGGAGAGTTCCTTGACTTCTTTGACCACTTCTTTCTTGGCGCAGAAGTTACGAATATCTTCTTTGACTCGCTCCTCATGAATGCACTTCCTCGTTTTGCAGTCGCGGTACAGGGGACAGAGAGCGTTTTCCTTTCTGCAATTTGGGCAGAAGAAGCTGTCCGACTTCACAAATGAAGAGCAGCGAAGACAGAAAGGCACTTTTCGCATGAGGCTGGTCAGCAGACAGTTGTGGAACACGTATTTCTCCAATTCCCAATAGTGCTCCGGAATCCACTCTTCGAGCTTCTTGTCGCTTGAATCCTTCACCATGTTGTGAAAGGCTTGCATGAGCCTGTCTTTATCCTTGTCCGATGGAACGCTGACTGACATGATGCTAACAATTACACACGAATTGTAGTATCGTTGGTCAATCCCTACACATGACACACATTGTGAAGAAGTACTCTTATTAATAATGTTACTGATATGAGCCCATTCCTTAGAGGAGTATGTAGAGAGCTCATTATCCACTCCAGATTGTTGCAGAAGCTTATCAATGTCATGATGACATTGATCCACAAAGCATCTTCCGTCTTTGATTTCCTATATATCACACCATTCTGTTGACAATACGCTAGCAGAAGAAGGCAACCCACCACCATCCCCAATCAAAGAATCACTAGGACTGTTTGTCTCTGTATCTTCAATAATGCAATCCCTTTCGTTCAATAATTCCTCGATTCTCTCTGTTTGGGTTGTTCTACAATGACATGAAGAATGAAGTTGCATACGCAATGGAGTGCCCAGCACATAAGAAAGGATCACCATGAAATAGAGAATTGCTAACGGCAGCACAGTAGATCAGAAGTAAATCCTTCTCCTTGATCCCTTTTGATTTGTAGAAGGAGGTGTTTGATAGCAGTACCAGTAACTCTCGCAATGTGTCGTTCATTTGACGATACGTTGTTTCCTCTCTCTTCTCCTTTGTTTCTAAACATAACACCGCATTCATAAATCAACTCTTTAGAGCATTGATAAAGAACGATAACTCAATGGATTCCCTACGTCATCATCGATTACAATCAATTGCAAACAAGATGCGGTCATATCGTTCCTTTTGGTCTTCTTTTCCTTCATATATCTCATCTATGTATGAAACGGAGCAGTATTCGGCACCATAGAAACAGCGGTAAATGCTGGCGGCAGCGCTATCTCTCTCTGCACTGCCAATTTCAACGTTGTCCTCGTTCATTGGTGCAATAGGTACTCAAATCAGTGTTGAATCAGTAATCGATTCTGGCTCTATTCCTTCTCCTTTGCGGACGTCACTACTAATCATTTAGATTATATTTGTGGTTATTTGGTCACGATACTATGTGTACTACAGAGAATGACACATAGCCCCAGGATACATATATAACAATGAACTAGGCTTCTCATATACGATCTCATCAGGCATATGTTCTGATGTAGATAGCCTTTGCTTCAGAATGGGTTGATTGTGCCTGACGATAGCAATAGCTGCGCAACAAGTACATTCTTTGAACAAAGACAAACACAATAGGCAATAGGTTATCTATAATAGAAGACTGATTAGCACAAACACTATCAGTTTGTCATAACACTAAATCTATTCACAACACTATACTGCAGACTCATAAAGAGCACAGTACAGCGTGCAAAATGATCATAGTTCCCTTACAGGAGAGATTGCCAATTGTCCTCATATTTGTCTCTATGCGTAGGATGAGACGCAAACTGGGCATAGCACGTCACAATCCATACAGCGCAGCACAACTGAAGAACAAATCGTTTGAGATAGAGACAATCCACCATCAACAACCCTCCCAGATGGAAGCATACATCAGCGATTTCTCACAAAAGAGGTTAGGACTGTCAGTCAATGAAATGATTAGAGACCATAATGACCATCATACGACAATCACATCATCACAGTATATCCTTTGGATATTTCTCACCATGCATGCCCATAAAGAGAACAACAACTCTATGAGGCTAAATCATGTTGGAAGTGCGTGGTTGAGAAAGGAGATAGGAGTAGCAATTGCTCATTCTCCATCACGAGATATGCCTATTATGCAGAATAAACCAACCGAGCAAGGTATGTCCAAGCGCTACCATATTGAATAAAGTTCATACGGAGACAGCTGCATGATGCATTATGCACAACTAGGCACAATACACATCTGGTTATACGTTACTTGTATCACGCACCACACAACTATCACGCCACGAGACATACAAGAGAGAAGGAGACGATGATGTCAATTGGAGCATGCACAGTACAAATACAAACTTCCATTACTATACATCAACGAATACGTGCCACTCCATACAATACACCAATATCAAGCTGTAGTTTTAGGTAATGGATGAATCCGCGAAATGAGTTCCCTCTACTTCCATAAACCAGCCAATACAACACTTACCACATGTTCATAAGAAATGAATCCTATATGAGTGACTATGATTCTTGATGATCACAAATAGAGGTCGTAACACAATAATCCCAACGGTTGCACTTACATAGATACAACGACTACAAATGAAATAAGACACAAGAGAGTAATACAATGCAAACGGAATGAACTCGAATAATAGTGATGATGCTCATATCACAATCAAGAAGCATAGGACAGAGTAACATGCATAATGAGGTAGATGACTCTGTATAGATCCACAGCAAAAGAAAAGGACACCCCTAGTGGCTTGGAGTAGCTCACAATAGCGCGGATGCAATATCTCCTCCGTTCCTTATCCGGCTGAAACAAAGGAAACGTGGATGTATCCAATTGGTCAAGACATACCTTATATAGGACTTAAACCTTCAAGAAGAAACGAGTGTCAAATCATCGCCATTACTCCAAAGCACTACAAAGTAAGCATACTACGCAGCTATATACATAGTCACAGACTTAATGACACAGCAATCAGATAGGGTATCAACAACAATGAGGGAATGCGAGCATACGGTAAGGACTGGGAACCCCGTTCCACTCTTGTTACGCAGAACTAGACACCTTGAATCAGATCCCAAGGAATAAAGGCACGGAAATGAGTAACAAGGTAATTCGATAAAGAAGAAGTATGCCACCTAATCTACTATTTATGAGAATCACAACCATCAGAGTACGTGTATGGCACCAATGATTGTCCACAAAGAGTAGTAATTGTCGATTTGTGGAAGAGTGGGATCATACACCAAATGAGTAATACTGAAAGGTAGCCATGCTTCTTTCGGAACCGTTCACCCCATCTGTTAGGAAGAAGGCAGTCATAGGACAGCGCCATCTCAACCGACAAAATGAAAACCCACTAAAGTTAATATCATCACATAACAAACAACTATGCCAAAAATCAGAATCAGAATCGATAAAACGACGAATATAATGGAAGGCGGGAAATCGATTCCGTGATTCTCCAGGCCAAACTCCACCTACCGGGCAGAGCGGTGACAGCGGAGAAATGTGGAAACAGAAATCCAGTTGATTACGTCCGCGGAACACACCGCATTCCCGCGAATGCCGACGTGACATAGGGTAAAGGTAACTACCATTTGTTATCACAAAATTGATTTACCGAAATGCACGCGAATTCGGGCTTGGCTGATGCTGTGAATAGTGAGGCAATTCAAAGCGCGACTCTGGACGCCTTCCGCCAGAAGTGGAACGATGTTGTAGTGGTCGACGACAGCGTTCCTTTCAACGACTTCGTCAACGAGTACCTGAAGACGCGTTCTTCCAGCGAAGCGGCCTGCTTCCATGACTGCACCAACATATTGAATCAGTATAAAACATGGAACAAGGCGCTCCCCAACGTGCAGCCCTTCTACGGTACGATTCCAGTATTCTCGTGACGTATAGCTATGAAGTGCAACCCCTCCGAGGGAATGATGGACCTGATGACCTCGCTTCCTGGAATGTGCTTTGACTGCGCTAGTCCCGAAGAAATCAAGGCCTGCTTGAAGCGTGGAATCACGGCTGATCGCATCATTTACGCTAATCCTGTTAAAGTTTGTCCTTCATTAACCCGTTAATCTCACAGACTGAAGAGGCTATCCGTTTCATGGTGGAGAAGGGTATTCTTTGCGGAACGCTGGATTGTGTGGAGGAAGTCAAGAAGATCCACGAAGTGCTTGGCGACGAGGCGTCGAAGTGCCGCATCGTTTTCCGTTTGTGGGTGGACGACAGCCACGCTTCGTGCCCTCTGGGCAGCAAGTTCGGCTGCAAGATCGAGGAGCTGGACGCCATTCTCACTGCGCTGAAGGAGTACAACATGAACGCTGTTGGTGTCGCCTTCCACGTGGGCAGCGGCAATAGCAGTGTGTCCGCGTATGATGGTGCTATTGCCAGCGCGAAGGTGGTGTTCGACAAGGCGAAGGAGTATGGATTCGTCATGAATCTGTTGGATTTGGGCGGTGGCTGGGCTGGTTTCCTTGGCAAGAACGAGCTGAACAACCCAATTCTCGACGATGCGGCGACTGTCATCAATAACGCTCTGGAGAAGTACGGTTTCAACGAGGTGAAGGGCTTGAAGATCATTGCTGAACCCGGCCGTTACTTCAACGAGCGCACGATCAGTGTGGGCTGCACCGTGACGGGTGTGACGAAGCGTAATGGTCGTTTTATCTATCGTCTGAACGAGGGCGTGAAGGGCGTGTTCAAGGACAAGTATCTCTCCGAGATGCCCTTCGAGACCGTGCCTCTGAAGAACGATAACACGGATTTGGAGAAGACGTACCCCTCGAGTCTCCTTGGTTCAAGCGCTTTCAAGGACGACACGATCGTGGCGGACATCCAATTGCCCGAAATGAAGGTGGGTGATCACATCCTGTTCACGAGAATGGGAGCCTACACCGTGAGCTTGTCTTCCCTTCCGCAGCGCTCTGGAGAGAAGCAAGTGTACTTTATTCGCAAGTCCTCTTTAAGTCATTCTCGTCTTTGTTGGATTCACGTTTTCAGCCTCCCACATGTCGCAAGAGGATCAACGCTAGAGATGGGAACTGTCCCTTGAAGCCTTTGAAACAAACAAGAGTCTTAAACGAACACTTGGAGTTGAATCACCTCAACGATACGCACACACTCGAGTGGATTGTCTGTATCTGGACGGAATGAGAGAATAAAGAAAGAGTGTTCATATCCATGGAATGAAGCGCATCCAAGACGTGCCAAAACCAATGCATGGCAGAGTCCATCACACAACGCGTGCATTCCATTCACATGTGAGGTTTGGATGTGAATGCTGCGATATCCAGTGCCTCGCTTTGACAGTCACGCGATTGTGGGGATCGTTCACTTCAGAATACGCCTTGTTTATGCCAGAATCCACAGTTCTATCCATAAACCATTCCAGTGTGCTACGCAGAGCATGACAGAATGGACAATCCAGATCATTGAGAAAACAGGGGTTGCAACTGCAACAAGGAAGAGACATAGCGCATCTCTATGATAGAATTCCAGTATACTCTTTGAAATCGCTTCATACAGCAAACAACATGAGGAGAAGGAAAACAAGCACCGCTTGCCCTTCACCTTCATTGCAACATGAAACGTAATCACACGACAAGAGAAATACCACAAACCAAGGAAGGAGATGATTACGAAAGCGAAACTTGCTAACCACTGACGACACACTATACGAACATCACAGCAACAAGATTCCTCAGATTGGAGATGCGCTGCCAACAGAAACTGTTCATGTCCCTAATACGAATTATTGAATAGAGTCAAAGGGACAGCTCAATTGGAAACGATATCCAGCAATGGAAGTGATTCACAGCGAATTGGACGGAGTCCCTTGTGAATATCATCTTCTCGATAAGCTTGGGGAGGGAGGTTTCTCCAAGGTGTACAAATGTGAACGCATTATGAATGGGAAGAGGGAGATTTTCGTACCGTCTTCTGCCCGATTTTCATGGTTTAGGCCGCGAAGGTCTTCTCTCGCTCGTTTCTCAAGATGCAGAAGACTTGGAGTCGCGTGAACGAGAAGATGGTGTTCTCCACCGCCCTGGAAAAGGTGGAGCGGGAAATCGCCCTCATGAAGCGTCTCCGTCATCCCAATCTTGTTGCGCTTGTAGACGTCATCGACGACCCTGAGAAGGACCAGTACTCCTCACTGTCTCTCCTTTAGGATAGAATCTACATGATTATCGAGTTTGTAGAGAATGGACAAGTGATGTACTACGACCCGTCGACCCACCGTTTCACGTCAAAGCTCACCAGTATTGCTAGTGTTGCCGCATTAGCAATAGACGGTGTCCTTCCCGAAGACCATGCGAAGAAGTACCTGTACGACATCGTTTCCGGGTTGCAGTACCTGCACTTGCACAAAGTGGTGCATCGCGACATAAAGCCGGAGAACATCCTCATTACGAGGGATGATCACTGCAAGATATCCTCCTTTGCCGCTTACAGGCTTCTTAACCGCAGATTGTTGATTTTGGAGTGGCGCACATCTTCGAAACGCTCAACAACCCGAATGAGGCTTCTGGTTTCCGTGCCCGCCGTTGCTCACGTGTAGACGCGAGTCTGCCCGAATCGAGTCGTCCTCTCAACACGCTCACACGCGCTCCCACGGGACTGATGTCCAATACCGCGGGCACCACTTACTACTACCCGCCCGAGTGCTGCCTGGACCAGCCTTACAACACTTACGCTGCCGATGTGGATTCGGAGGTCAGGCGTGACACGTAGGTGTGGGCGCTTGGCGTTACTCTGTTCGCCATGGTCGTGGGACGCTTCCCGCTCTTCAACCCCGACCCCATCGACTTCATGGACGACTTGGTCGAGAAGGAGATCGAGATTCCCACCGATCTTTCTCCCGCGTTACAATATCCTTTTGCGCTTGTCGCAGCGTCCTTCACGACACGGACTTGCTGAAGCACTTCTTAGAAAAGGACCCGACGAAGCGAATCTCTCTCGATGAGATTCTAGTGAAGATGGAAGTGTGGGTTGACGAGTAGAACCACGAGTGGATGAAGAACTGCGGCGATGTCTCTCCAGTGGTCCTGCACGAGGAGATCGAGCGGACTGCCATCCCCACCGACGAGGTGCACCACGCGCTGTCAACACGCCTTGCCGTTTGCCCGTGTACTGAGGGTGATGGATAGAGTCCCGTTGTGCAGGAGACTTGTGCTGAGGACGTGAAGAAGAATGAGGAGGAGGTGAAGAAGGGTGAAGAGGACGTGAAGAAGGATGAAGAGGACGTGAAGAAGGATGAAGAGGAGGTGAAGAAAGTGGAAGAGGAGGTGAAGAAAGTGGAAGAGAACGACGCGCAGAAGGTTGAAGAAGAAATGAAGCAGGGAACCGAAGAGAAGGAAACGATTAAACCAAAGGAAAACAAACCCGTCACAGAACCCGAGACGAGGGAGACTGCAGAGCCCTCTCCTAAGGATACTTCACACGATGTGGCTGAAGAGAGTACTCCAAGCAAGGAAACTGTAGAGAAGGTGAAGAGTAGTGATTGCTGTATTGTGTTATACCCTGTTTGTTTCACAAACAACCATTCAATTTCAACTATACTCTGTCTATTTTATCTATTGACGCCTACGAATGACACGAGAGGGGAATGACTACAACGCTCGCGATATTGCCGATTTCGTCACTAATATGATTGTGGTTGTCGATGATTTCGTTCAACTTCTTTCGCAGAGACTCCATCACACCCGATGAAGACGCCTTCTCCACTCTAGCTGTTATCGCTACCCCAATGCTCAACCTTTCATCCTCCGAATACGCAGAATTCAAATCGATCGGTTGACTCCAATCGAACACGTCTGAGTGATCATCGTATGCATCAATGAAGGATGGAAGGATCGGTTCCGTCTCGTGCTTCAACGCGTCGTCCTCCCCCTTCTCTCGATGAAGGGATTTGGCGATCCCCTTTTCCCCTTGTTGAAAAGAGTCAACACGAATATCATGAATTGTGGAGTCGGCTTGAGAGTACGATTGCTCTTGGTACGAATCAAGCGCAAACCAAGTTGTGCTATTTGTGCGCAACACTAGCGTATATGGGACAGCGATCGGCTCACTCCGAGGAACGAGCACGGCTTGATGACCCACTTCGTCTCTCGGATCAAAGGATGGATAGCCCAGTGTCCCATCCCACGGAACAATACCGTCCAATTGCTCCATAACTGCACGTCTCTGTTTAAACATGAACAACCTACATACTCTATGCTGTGTGGCATTTATTCGTTGTGCGTGGTCACTCCTCCTTCATTCTTCTGCGTTATCCCGTCTTTCCTTCCTAATCAACTATACTCAGGCTGTTCATCACACTGGAACCACCAGATCGATTGTTGTGACTGAATCATGACTCTCAACTTCCGCTTGTTACTGCACCTTCGACAACTCCACTGCGAATAATTCGCAAACGAATTCATTCTTTTCTTCATGACATCCATTAACGAAG